>OGNQ01000060.1_pt1 | contig 99693 bp, 113 predicted proteins | sample 1573481 | NCBI WGS metagenome assembly OGNQ01 (sample SAMEA2581920, study PRJEB24529) | metagenome | biome: Human gut stool | place: China | collected 2011 | reverse complement strand
CAACGCGATTCGCCATTACAAGTATAACGGTGGTAACAATAGTGCCGTAAACATGTTTAAGGACGATAAATTCAATTTCTGGTGCCCCATCGGACGCATCGAGAAGGCCACCGACGAAGCAGGCGAACCTGTTATGCGTATTGGCGGTATTGCCTCCACTATGGATAAGGATGCTGATGGCGAATACCTGGACCCGACAGGCTTCGACGTTGACCCGCTGAAGAAGTCAGGCATGGTAAACTGGCACCACCAGGCCAAGAACTCCCCGTCGGCTATCATTGGCGAACCTTCAAAGGTGGAACTGCGTCCTGAAGGTCTTTGGATCGAGAGCGACCTGTACGCTTCGTCGCCTATGGCGTGCGAGGTATATGAACTGGCCAAAACCCTCGAACACGACAGCAAGACGCGCCGTCTGGGGTATTCCATCGAGGGTAAGGTCGTAAAGCGTGGTTCTAACGACAAGAACTCGCCGCTCTACAATAAGATCGTCAAGGCCGTTATCACAGGCGTCGCTGTAACCCATATGCCCAAAAACCCCCATACGTTCGTAAATATCATCAAGGGTCAGATCGACGCTGACGGTATCGACGTTGATGCGGAGGAAGAGGACGATAACGCTGAAGAGCGCAGTGGAAAAACCGAGAAGAAGGCTCTGACCACTGAGTCCGGCGCAGCGCTGATGCCTGAATCGGTTGACGGCCAGCCAAAGAAACAAACCTTCTCGAAATCTTCCGTCATGGAATGTATCTTCAAGGACATTCCAAATATTACAATACCGAACGCACAAGGTGTATACACTTTAATCAAAAACATATCGGTTATGAACAAACGAAAATCCATCACTTCCGAGGACATCGAGAAGGCTTATGACGCTCTGGGAATTACCCCGAAAGGCGCCAAGGCTGAAGGTGACGAAGAGGTGAAAAAGGGTGATGACGCCGACGGCCAGATGGGTGAGGAAGACGAAACCCACGACGACGAGCCGCGTCATAACGCCGCCAACATGAAGAATGCCAAGGCCGGCAAGAAGGAGGAATCCGAAGAGGAGACCGAGGAGGAGACCGAAGAGGAGACCGAGGAGGACGACGAAGGCTTCGAGCAGTGCGACAAGAACGGTGCTAAGATGAAGAAGGGCAAGTCGAACGACATTCTGAAGGCTATTCAGAGCGTTGGTGACGACTTCAAGACCTACATCCGCGCTACTGCCGTGCTGGTGAACGATCTTCGTCAGAAGCGCGCCGAGGACTCCAAGCGCATCGCCGAACTGGAGAACATCATCAAGGGCCAATCTGACACCATCAGTGAGTTCTCCGACAAACTGGAACGCTACGGCAACGACGTACCGCGCCCCAAATCGCTGCGGTCGGCTGTGGTAGTAGACCGCGCCTTCGCCAAGGCTAAACCCGAGGGTGACATCGAGAAGGGCGGCGCCAACCGCATCTCGTTCACCGATAACCCCGCAGCCGTGAAGGAACTCCTGGATCAGGCGTCGTTCGCCAAGGGATACGACAAGGAGTATGGCGACGCGCTGCTGGCGTTTGAGGCTCGCCCCGAGGACGGACTCCCCAGCAACATTATCGCCCGCCTCAAGGCTGAGACCGGGTACGAGGTAGTAAAATAACACCCAAACAATTTCCATAACATAATCAATTCCAATCATGGACCGACTTTCTATCAATCTCGCCGACTACGGCATCAACTCGCGTGGTGCTCAGTACGGCTCGTCCACTCAGGAAGAGGTTGCTCAGCTGAACAAAGCCCTCGAAGCCACCGACATCACGGGTCGTCAGACGACGAACCTGATCGATGCATCGGGTGCGCCGCTGAAGGTTGAGTCGCTGGAGCGCACTCTGAAGCACCTGACCTTCCGTGAGAGCGACATCGTTCTGTGGAAGAACATGCCGAAAAAGGCTGCCTACAACACCGTTGAGGAGTACAACCAGTTGGCATCGTACGGTGCTGACCGTGGTGGCTTCACCAACGAAGGCGAACTCCCTGACGAGGAGGACTCGATCTACATCCGCCGGGCTCAGCTGGTGAAATACCTCGGTGTCACCAAGTCCGTTACGCACCAGATGACCCTCGTCAACACGATGGTGGGCAACATCATGGAGCGTACCATCAAGGACGGTACGCTGTGGATTCTCCGCAAGCTGAACAAGTCGCTGTACACCGGCAACTCGGACATCATCCCGCAGGAGTTCAACGGTCTGCTCGCCCAGCAGATGCAGTCCGACGCGTGGAGTGGCCTGGACGATTACCTCAACTCCGAGAACGTCATCGACCTGCGTGGTCGCGGCCTGACAGAGGACCCCATCGAGAGTGCCGCCAACTCGATCGTCGAGAACTACGGCCTCGGCACGGAGCTGTACGCTCCCCCCGCCGTTCTGTCGGACTTCGTCAAGACGTTCTACGGCAACAAGTTCATCCAGCCCAACACCGCCCAAACCAGCGCCGGCATCATGGGTCAGCGCGTTCAGGCGTTCGACTCGCAGTTCGGCCGCATCGGCCTGAATTACGACGTCTTCTTCAAGAAGGCTCCGTTCAAGAAGGCTGGTGCTCAGTCGACGCATCCCAAGTCGCCCGCTGCTCCCGTATGGGACACCGCCGCTCCGGCTACGGTCGTGGCCAGCGTGACCACGTCGAAATTCAACTCGGAGGATGCCGGCAACTACATCTACGCCGTTGCTGCCATCAACCGTCACGGCGAGTCGGCACTGGTTGTGAACGAGACTCCGGTCGCTGTTACCGCTGGCGCGGTCGTTGACCTCAAGTTCTCGATCACGGACAATGCTCACCCCGCAACGGGCTACCGCATCTATCGTTCGAAGAAGGGCGGCACCAAGGACAGCCCGCTGTACCCGATCTTCGACATTTCGGTGGCTCAGCTGAAACTGGGTTACGCAGGTGCTGCCGGCGATCTGTGCCGCGACAACAACTACTTCCTGCCCGACTGCGACCAGGCCTTCCTGGTACAGTTCGACAACGAGGTAATCGAGTTCGCACAGCTGGCCCCGCTGATGAAGATGGACCTGGCGATTCTGTCGCCCGCGTACCGCTTCATGGTGCTGCTGTACGGTACGCCGTTCCTGTACGCGCCGAAGAAACTGGTTCGTCTGATCAACATCGGACGCGCCGCCAACTAACGCAACAATCGTTCAACCGAGAAGCAGGGGTGGGGGTTGCCCCGTCCCTGCTTTCTCTTTAATCGAAAAAATCATGAAACTGAAAACTAACAACACTGCCCTGCATGGTTCCCGTTTGACGGTTCCTGTCGATGGCACCATCCAAATCGACCGTAACGGCGAGATCAATGTATCCGAAGCGTGCGCCGCTCAACTGCTGACGCTCCCTGACTGGATCGTCGTTAGCAAGGAAGCCCCCAAGAAGGAAGCCCCGGCTCTCGAAGCCGCTGATTCCGACGCCGAGGTGATTGCTGCTATCCGCAGTATGTCGATGGAGGAAATGCTGGGCGCTGCTGCTGAGGCCGGGTATCCCGCTGAGGAGTACAGCAAGTACAAGAAGAACTCCAAACTCATGGCTGCGTATCTCGTCAAGAAATACAAGGCCGCTTCTGAGGCCGCAAAGGACGAAGACGAGTAGTTACCTCGTCGCGTGATTACGACTCGCAAAACAGACCAAAATGACTCTTCAATTAGACATCCTCTATAACAAGAACGAGGGCCTCGTGATCAGCCCTTCGGAGTTGACTGAAAACTACCTTTTCGGCATTCCGATGTGCTCGCCCGACGGCCAGCGCGTTTCAGAGTCTTCGATTAAGACTCAAATCCGGGTCGCACAGACCAAGGTTGAAAACCTGCTTTCGGTAAAACTCAAAAAGCAGGTTATTGAGGAAAGCCGCGATTACATTCGCGAAGAGTGGAACAACTGGGGCTTCGTTCGCGCGATGTACCCTGTTGTTTGTATCAAGTCGCTTTGCGGGTTCATTAACTCTGTAATGCAGACCCGCTATCCCGCCGAGTGGCTTTCTATCAAGAAAATAGCTTCGGTGGCCGTTTACCGTAACATCTCGTTGATCCCCAACTCCGGCAGCGGAAAAGGGGCCATCATGACGCAGAATTCGTACGTGTATAACGGCATTGCACCGAACTTGGGGTGGTTTGGTCAAAAGTACATACCCAACTACTGGCGGCTGAAATACGTAACTGGCTGGGACGAAATTCCCGCCGACTTGTTGGATTTTATCTCCAAGTTGGCGTCGCTGAACGTCCTGGCGGTTTTGGGTGATGTACTATACGGCGTGGGCATGTCGTCAGTGAGTATTTCGCTGGACGGTGTGTCGCAAAACACGCCGTTGACACGTTCGGCACAGGGCGGCCTGTTCGGTGGCCGCATCAAACAATACCTTGACGAACTGAATCAACAATTACCGAACCTCAAAAACCAGTACCGCGGTATCGCGTTTGACGTATTATAATGGCCAAGAAACAACCCATACTGAGTGCCTCAGTTGTAGAAACTCCGCCCGTAAGCCTGACCCCCGCGCAACCGGGGCGTCCGGCCGTGGGTTGGGACGTTGGACGTTTCGAACGCCTTATCTACGACCAAGGATATGATGCCTACATCGACCGCGCTATGCGTTGCCCGTGTGTGGACAAGACCAGTGGTCAGGCCTCTTCGACGTGTCAAAACTGCTACGGACGCGGATGGTTTTTCGTCAACAGGCGTGAAACACGCCTCATAGCCCAAACCATGAGCAATCGCCGCAAGTACGAAGAGTGGAGTGAACTCAACATCGGTACAGCAGCCATTACGGCTCGTGCCGTTGACCGTATGGGCTTTATGGATCGTGTGGTGTTGCTGGACCTGGAGGGATATTTCTCTGAAATACTGCGTCCGACTATCTATCGCAACCAGTTGTTCGCCTATCCGGTGTACGAGCCGCTGGAGGTTACTGACATCTTCCTTCACGTGGCTGACGGCGAACCGCTTCGGCCGCTCACTACGGCTGACTATCAGCTGGACAAAAATAGGGTCATTTTCAACAAGGAACTCATCCATCAGGTAGAAAGTAACGACCCTAACGCAAAGTCCGGCAATCTGACCGTTTCTATTCGCTACAAGCACTATCCTGTGTACCACATTATCGACGTTGACCGTGAACTCATGCAAGTACGTGAAGGAAAGCCCTGCGCCGCCCGGCGTGAAGCACTCACGGCTATGCCGGTGAAGGTCGTTGGACGCAAGGCAGAATATGTCTTCCCGCCGATGCGGTACGGCGATGTGCCTTACAATAACACCGTTAAGTGATGCCACGCCCCATCAACATAGACGTTAGCGGCTTGGGGGAGCAGTTTGGACTGAGCCAAGCCCAGATAGACGACCTTACGGAACGCTGTGTCCAGGCCGTCACTGCTGCCGTCTACGCCAATTGGGAAGCGTTAGCCAAACAGGGTCTCAACTCAACACGCCCCGAATACCTCCAAAATCTCAACATTATCGACCGCGGCCGCTTTGCCAAGTCGATCGTCCTGACGGGGGAACTACCAGTGATGCTGGAGGCCGGGGCGACCCCTTTTGACCAGAAGGAGTATTTCCAGCGGTCATCGCGCGTCCGCCACACCGTGCCTGTACTACGCAAAGATGGTACGGTACTGAAGCCTGGCGGTGATTGGTACTTGACTGTTCCGTTCCGTCACGGTACGCCTGGTACGGTTGGTCAAGCAGGGTTCTCTGGCGAAATGCCGCAAGAGGTGTATGATGTGGTGCGCACGTTCGTTACCGGACAGCGGCTGCGCGCTTCACAGATTCCTACGCCGTACAACATTCCGTCCGAGCGCCGGGCTATCGCCGCTACTGATCGTTCAAAAGCCTATGCGGCCTATATCCATAAACACTCCATTTACGAAGGTATTACCAAGCAAACTGGTGTGTATGCCCGCACTACTCAGAACACCTATGTTTCATTCCGACGGGCGTCGAAGAATTCCGACCCGCTGAGTTGGATATTCCCAGGCCTCACAGCGCGTCGGTTTGCCGACAAGGCTCTTGACCAAACTGATGTTGAAACTATCGTACACAACGAATCGGTTAATTTCATTGAAAGCCTATGAAAGTAGACGCCATCATATTGCCTGAGGTGATAATCGCCCGTGCGTTGAACGCCATGGTGAAGACGATCCGTGACGACATCGAACTCACCCTCCCTCAAGACGTAAAGCAAACCATCCTATACCAGTTGTTGGGCGTTAACGAGGACGACCAGCCTATTCACATGAACGCCTACAATTATTTCCGGCAGGCGGTGAAGATATTCTCTAATCCAGCGAATTTGGAGGTCCATTTGGGCTATAATATGCAGGTAACGACCGCCCTGGCCGTCCATATCATTTTGCCCGGCGAGCAAGCCTCCAATTCACCGTTGGGCGAAGGACAGGAATGGGACGCCGATGCTAATCAGTTTATGTACTCGCAGTGGATGGACGCGCAGTATCAAATCCTGATCACGTCGGATAACTCAAGCGAAACCATGATAGCCTATCACGTGTTGAAAGCTATGTTGTTGATGTACGCTCCTAACCTCGATTTGGTGGGGTTGCGCATACCGCGTGTGTCGGGTGGTGATATCATTATGCAGCAGGACATCGTACCGCCGTCGATATTCCACAAGGCTCTCACGCTGGCGTTCAAGTACGAGGTTGTGGTTCCAACAAGATTACGTTCCATGGTGTTGAAGGGTATCAACTACAATTATAACATTTGCGACCCGGTGAGTGGTGAATACATTGTCCCCGGCGCAGGTAACAAAGAATAACCAAAACTTTTCTAAACATATAACATTATGAGTACTGTGGTAACTATGAATGGCAAGACCTATGTCGAGCCGGGTTCGTACGCAATCACTGTCTACCAGCCTACCTCGGTAGTCAACGTGGCTTCGTTTGGCCGCGTGATGATTATCGACACAGGGCTCTCGCAGGAGAAGGTAGGCGATGCGACGTATGAGTTCGCTGGCGGTGCAGGTATTGCCGGCGTTGACGCTTCTGGGCGCAAGGCCATTTACAGTTTCGAAAATTTCGAAGACTTCTCTGACTTCATGGGTGGCGGTATGATCACCGACCTGGCTGAGAAGATCTTTACGCCGATTGACGGGTCGCTGGGGGCACCGCGGCTGTATTACACGCGTGCTGCCAAAACCACGCCTGCTGTGCTGACTATCGGAACGGGCACGAACTCGATCGTACTGACGTGTTTGAACGAAGGCGCGGTTGGTAACGGCATTAACGACGGCGATATGAGTGAACTGTCGAACGGTACGTTGGAAAACCTCAAGGTGGGTTATGCACTGGCCATTAAGGCAGGCGTTGACGACACGTCGAAATTTATCGCTACTATCTATCGCGGTAACTATCGCGGTACGGACGCTGCCGGCGAGCCTTACGGAACCTACACGTTTGCCCAGGCATACGGCGAGATGATCGCTCAGTCGGGTGAAATAGCCACTTACGACGAACTTTACAACTGGCTCATCACGTCGTCGATGGTTATGGCTAATTTCCGTCCGTCGAAGGGCACGGGCTTTGTAGGCACGACGGCTGTTGAGGTCATGGAACCGACGGCGTTTGCTGGAGGCTCGACGGCTTACACGGGCTCGAAAGGTGAAAACGAATACTATCCCGACGTGCTTGAGGCCATCCGTGAACTGGAGGTAACGTTCTTCCTGTGCACGGACTATGGCGTCGTCAACGGCACCAAGGCTTCGTCGAACGGTAAACTGTTCACCTTTCTGAAAAACGACGCCAAATTCGACGAGTTTATGTTCGTTGCTGGCGGCGAAGGCAAGACCGACCTGCTTACCACCAACACTATCACCCAAACGTCGCAGGCACTGGCCGTTCACTACAACGATGAGAAGGTCATTATCGTCCACGGCTCACCGACCGTTGCCCGCAAGGATGGCAACGGCACCAAGAACCTGCCGTCGATTTACCTGGCCGCTGCGATTATGGGATTGAATGCCGGCTTGGCTGCTCAGACGCCGTTGACGTTCAAGCGCGTGGGATACGACGCCTACGCCTACGACCTCACGTTCAGCGAGCGCGTTAAGGCTCTACAGGCTGGTATCATGCACGTCCGCGAGGTGTCAGGCTATTACCGCGTCAACCAGGGTATCACGTCGCTTCAGAATAACAAGCAAACCATTGCCGAGGATGGTCAAACGTTCGAACTGTCGATCGCGCTTATCAAGGCTCAGCTGAACAAGGAACTGATCCTTGACGCCCAAACACGCTTCACGGGTAATACCGCAGCGCAGGCTTCGCCTAACACCGTCAAGGACTTTACCGAGACCAAACTCACGTCGCTGGTAGCAGCCGTCGGGGCTGACAACCTCATTATCTCATGGAAGAACGTGAAGGTATCGGCCAAGAACGGTGACTACAAGGTAACGTACGACTTTGTACCTAACGTGCCCGTGAACAAGACCTTCTTCATCGGCAACATGCTCGACTATACATTCAACTCGTAATTAAAGAAAGGAGCGCGATATGTCAAACAAAAGAGTAATGACCGCACCGCTGGCGATTATCCGCATCAACAGCGTTGCCGTCGGTAAGATGAAAAACGTTCGTGTGACGGAGAATATCCGCCGTGGGCGTGTAGTGGGCCTCGGGAGCCTTACTCCAAGCGAGGTTCCGGCGGTGGAATGGAGCGGATCGCTGAGTTGCAGCTCGTATTCCATCAACTTCAACCGCCTGGCCAACGTCGTCAAGAAAGGAACCTTCCGTCAGACTACCAGCGTCGAGGAGTGGGCAAATGCCATTCTGCTGCAGGAAGAGGGCCTCGAATTCGCTATCCAGCGTAAGGTTAAGGACGGTGAAATTGATCCTGAAACGGGGCTTGTAAAGGCCACCTATGAGACCTTTGCGCTGGTGAAGGGGGCGTTCGTAACCCGTGAGGGCTTCGACATCCAGGAGGGGCAGATTTCAGGCCGCGACACTGAATTCGAATACACCACCCCGATCCTCTTTGACGGTATCAGCGAGTAACCGCAGGTTGCTCAACAACACCAAGTATAAAGAGAGTACTGCGGAACGTCCGTGGTGCTCTCTTTATTGTTAAACAAAATAGTGCGAAAATGAAAGATTATGTACAGCAACTTTCCGAGGTGAAAGTAGTCGAGTTCCGTGGAACGAAACTCAACGTCAAGTTCCCTAATGTCGGCGAGATGATCGACATCGAGAACCTCAAAACCGCGTACTCCGGCGGACGGTACGGCGTGATGCTGGCCAGCGGCGTGAAGAGTATGATTTATGCCGTGGACGTTATCGACGCCATGTCCTTCATCGAGATCAAACTCAAGGCCGTCCGCAACATGCTGAACATAGCCGAAGGACAATCGCTGATGAGCGTCGATTCGGCGCTGGCGTCGGAATTGACGGCTTGGTACAAGCATCAAATCGCGCCGTGGTACAACTCGTTGATGTCGAAACTGTATGAGGCAGGAAGTGCCCAGCCGTCTCTCAACGATGACGGCGGAAAAGACGCTTAACGACCTCGCCGACGATAACGTCGGCCGTTGGATTAGGCGGTTCCCGATCGACCTTTGGTGGCGAAGGAAATACGGCGTGGCGTGGGGATCGCCGCAGCACCGCGAAATCAGTTTCTTTGACCAGTTGCGTGAGTACCGCGAAGAGGTGTTCTTGCGTCGCCTGGCTCTTGAAAAACAAGAACGCGAAGCCATGGGAGATAATTACGATCCGCGGTTAGTGAAACTGAGTCAGGAAGAAATCGACAGGGACTACGATAATATCAACTTGGATGACTTTTAACGTGAATAACAATGGCCGAAAGGGACATAACGGTTAATATCAACGGAAACGGCTCCGGCGGTTCTGGCACTCCTCCTTCGCCTACTCCAGGGGCCGAAGGAGTGGGTGACGACGCGCGGTTAACAGCGTCAGTGTCGGAACTGGTGACCGAAATACGCAACGCCCTCGCTCGGGGTAACGGCCCTGGCGTTGGCGAAAGCGGTTTCAAAGGCTACCTGAATGACGTCGGCCGCAGTATCGTTACCCAACGCCAGGAAGAAATTCGCAGCCGTTTTGACCTCACCCGCGAGCAAAACTATACCAAGTGGTCTGACGAGGTCAGCAAGTTGGACGCCGAACGTGAAGCCCGCGCAGCACGTTATTCTTTCGACGCCCGCGGTCAACTTTGGAACCCTGATGGAAATCAAGTACCGCTGGGGACTGCCGTCTCTCAAGACCTCGACCGCTGGTACAACCCACGCCGTCAGCAAATTGACGCAGATTTTGGGGGAATTGACGAGCGTTTAGCTTCGGAAGAGGAAACTGAGCGTCTATCCGTCGAACGCGAAATGACGGACGCATTGCGGAGCGTTGCTGAGGCGTTACGAAATGAGAGTCGCGAGAAGTCGTCTGGCGGCGAAGATAGCTATATCGGTAAATTGCGTCTTCAGCGCAAGGAACTTACCGATGATATGGAACGCGCCGTATCGCAGGATGATTACATTGCGGCCCGAAAGCGTTTACAGGAATTCGATCAGCGTCAATCCGCTGCCGGCAACGGTGATATCTTCGAGAGTGTAACAAATGCCCGTTTGGCTACATCTGGCGCCGGCATGATAACCTCAGCCGCCAGCGGCAGTATGACGGGTGTAGGTATTGGAGCAGTCGGCCTTGGTGCCGCTTTGGCTGGTGTACCGCTGGTAGGAATCATCGTCGGAGCCATTGTGGCTGCCGTGGGGCAAACTATTGTCAAGACAGTCGATCGCATTGAGTCCATGAGCGACATCGCGTCAGTCCGCGGTATTTGGAACGGCAACACCGGCAACGCTGCCCTGCGCAACGCCACCGCTACCGTCATCAACGCCCGAACCAACGGATATTACGGCGAGGAGATAACTCGTCGGCAGTTAGGCTTAGAAGACGCTGAATTCATGAACCGGGCGTTGGCTCTTATGACGACTTCTGGAGTTTTAGCCAACTGGGAAAACAGGACGTTCTACAGCTACGCCAATGAAAGCCAGTTTAACCTTCGCGATGGTTCTATCGCCAGCGCGTCGCGTTACGACCGTTACGGCGCAGAGTCTAATGAAGCGATAGCGCGTTTGGCTTACGAACTCGAACGCCTCAACGACCAGGGCGTTAATACCGGTATCGGCGGCGATTTGGGGTACATACGGATGCAGGAGCGCTTTGACATTCAACAGCAGTTGATGGGGCGATATTACTCCGTCTACAACCGCCCTGACTACAACGTGGCCAACGCTACGCAAGCGGCATATTCCGCCGCCATGGACCCGCGGTTCATACAAGACGGCAGAATAGGTGACGTTATTGCCAAACTTGACGCTGCCTTGGGGAATCCCCAAAGCGAGAATATGCAGGCTATCTCGTTTGATGCCCTGCGTGAATATGGCGCTGAATTTGGGTTGGATAAGATGAACAATTTCCAGTTGCAATACGTCATGAGCAACCCGCAGAGTTTTGGCCTCAATGAAACCCAGATCAATTCAATGGTCATACGCCGCGTGGCTGATATGGCTGGCGTCAAGGAAAGCGATCGTGGCAATATGGACGCTCTGTTTGGTAATATGGCGTTCATGAACATCATCCGCGGTATATTACCAAATCTCAGTTACGAAGAGTTGGCGCAGACCATCCCTGGCCTGGCTACTGGTAAAACCGTTCAGGCATTCAGGCAGTCACGTCAAGCGATGAGCGAAGGGGCCGGAGCAGCTCACGCTGGAATACTCCAAAACGTCACCGACTATTCACAGTTCCGTACCGCCATTGGCAAGGTCATCAGTGCCGCTGAAGAGTTCAGCACTCAATTGGGTAGTGCCGTGGCAGGATATAATGTCGAAGAAAACGAGGTTCACCCCGGATCGTGATGGTAAAAGTTAAGGGATACATTGATATAATCCACGACCAGAAGAGCGTGGTTACGATGGAAGACTTCATCGCCTTCTATCACATCGACGATATAACGCCGGAAAAGCTATTCGACGATAACCGCGAGAATATATTCGCCGCCATGTCATGGATAGACAAGTGCGCTTACATGGTCCAGCATGGTATGACCGGGTCGTCAGATACGCTCACAGCCGACAAGTTGGACCCAACGATGCCCTTACCGCGGTTCGCCAAAATACGAGTCTACTATACCAACGTCCGGCAAGAGAATGTCATCTACGTCAGCAACGTCAAGGCCAACGTCACCGACTACACAAAGTGGGCTGACGAACGGCTGCTCGAAATAACGGACTCTAACGGTTTCCGGAGCGAAGGTAACGTCGTAACGAAGGACTATCGCAAAATGGCCCCTAACATTCGTGTGTGTGGGTGGTTCAAGGCTTTAGACTTTCTGAATAAAAACAGAACCAAACGGTCTTCAGCGGTGCTGGACATTTCCCGCTTTATTGGCGCTATGACTGTTAACAACAGCAAGAACGGTGGCAATTTCACCTTCAGCCTACCGCACGTCGCTATCGAAAAGGTGATTCGCGGCACTGAGGAAACTTTAACTGATACGATATATTCGGCCGACATCGAGGATAAGTCGTACTACAAGACTACATTTGCCGACGACGTATCGCGCGGTGATTATGACTATTTCAACTGGCTTATATCGCCAAATGACGTTATTTTCTTGCGGTTCGAAAAGACCGTCGAGGAGATCAACGATGACCTCAACAACAAGACCGGAGAGCCTACCTTACATGGTGACGTTTGGGACATGATTGGGTTGGTCGATACGGTGAGTATTTCGACCGACGCCCAGGGGTCTATTTCTAATATCACCGTCAAAGGGCGCGACCTTATGAAGCTACTGATCGATGACGGATCGTTCTTCTTCCCGGCAGCTATGGATTTAGGAGCACGTGAACTTTTCGCCAATACGTCAGGTATTTCTCCGACGGCCTATGGCGATGGGTTAGGTGCTAACCTCAACTGTAAAAACGCCATCAACCGCCTTTTGGGGCGAAACGTTAGTGGTGTTATACTCCCGTTTGTAGGGAATATGTACACGTTGGAATTCGTCCTCAAAGAGGTAGTGAACTGGCTGTCGAATATAGCCATTGCCCCGGATTATCTGTTCAAGCCGTGGGGTGATGAACGTACTATGATGGCCGATATCGAACCTGTCGCCACCGAAGACCCTAAAAAGAACGTGAAATGAGTATTGGAACTGGACTTGTACGGTATACGGGCCAAAAGGAAAACGAATACTGGGCCTTTAAGACTTGGAATGAAGAGTGGTGCGTATATGGCCAATCGCCTTCTGCGCCGCTTGTGATAACATCTATTGTCGGCAACCGATCATTGTCTATTGACGGTAAAAAGTATGACGACTTCCACCCCGGTATAGATATTGCTCTTCCAGTCGGGACGCACATAAAGGCTCCTGTGTATTGTAAGGTCGTGCGCATTAACAAAAACCCCAAGAATTCCGGCGGTCTTTACGTTTCAGTGATTATCCCTGCGTGGTGGTTTGGAGACGTCGGGGTGTTTGGTCAATTCCACACCGCGAATTTAGCAAATAATGCCCTTTACCGAAATGATTGGGCTGAGGATGCTATCCGCTGCGGTGCTTACGCAACAGTTCGGTTTATGCATCTCAGCGAATTGGCCAATATCAATGAGGGTGATTGGCTGGAACCTAAAGACCTCATTGGAAAGTCTGGAAACACAGGGCGTTCTACAGGTCCTCACCTTCATTTAGACTGCGCGTTTGGAGGCGATTGGCTCAATCCTGCGCAGATGATGAGTTACTGTTATTTCTCCGTTTCAAAGAAGGAATATGGTCCCTTCATCAATCCATACGATCGGCGTCGTTTCACTACCGATGTAGGTTCGAAGCCTGTCCCGGATTATCAGTGGATAAAAGATTTCACCCGTTTCCAAAAAGGAAAGGCTGTTTCATTCGATTCCGAAGCCACGGAGCCCATCGTGAAGGATATAAAGCGCGAAGACCTTCAAACACAACAGCGACTGGCTCCGGGTATATGGCAGATCGTAAAACTCATTATCGACGAAAACGTCGCCAATCGACAGGTTTTTGATGGAACGATATCCAACTCCCAAGGGTCGTTGCTGAACTGGTTTAACAAGGTATGTCAAGAGCCGTTCGTGGAATTTATGGGTGATACCTACGGCGATCAATACTATTTCATCGCCCGGCGTCCGCCTTTTGATCACGCCAGCGTATTGAGGGCGTATAACTATGCGATGAGCGGCAGTGGCTTGTATCATGTTATACAAAAAGAGCAGGTTGTCGAAACTGCTTTCACACAGAGCGTCAGCAACGCTTATTCGTGGTATTACCTCCGCCCGCGTATTTCGTTTGGCGGAAACGATGGAACTACCTACTACATCCCCGCGGTATTCTTTCCTGAGATGGCGGCGCTGTTTGGCGCCCGCGCCTGCCACATTCAGAGTAATTACTACAATACAGTCAACGACGGCGAGGCTGATATCGACAATTCAAGTGAAGCTGTCAGTGCTCCGGCGCGGAATAACTTTGCGCGGTCGTACCTTCAGATGATGCTGGACTTTAAGTTCATGATTGAGACCACCATCCTCTTGCCGTTTACCCGCCAGGGGACTATCACGCTGTATGGAAATCGCCAAATAAAACGCGGCAACTGGATGTACTTTGCTCCTACCGACGAAATGTACTATGTCGATGCGGTGACGAATACTTTCCAGAGTGTTGGTAACAAGGTGTTTCGCTCGACGACTTTACAGGTATCGCGCGGCATGCGCGTCGATTTGATTGATGGTTCTGGGCGTTCTGAAATAGGCAACTTGGACGTTCAAGGCCAGCGAATTTATGCTGGTTATTACGGGATTGTAAATTTCGGCTTCACTGAAGCTGGAGCGACTTATCCTAAAAAGTGGGATGGTCTTATTGATGGTTCCACTACGTTTAACGAATGTATTGCTGATATTCATATTCAGCAAGGTGTGTTGGATAAAATGTGTAAGAAAATAGCTTTCTTACCAACAGGAATTAAGAATGGAAACTAAAGAATACAAACGTTCGCCCGCGCCGTTTGGCGTACAAATGAATCGTATTCAAATAGGATGCGGTGGCATTGGATATATCGTTATTCCTGAAGGGGGCGACAACCGCGAACTATACATTCAAAACTGCATGCGCACCAATACGGTGTCTATCCAAGGCGGTGCGGGACGTTCTATTTATAATGACGTGCCAATCCCGCCTTCGGTCCTGGAGACGGTTGAATTCCCGGTATCGACTGAAGAATTTGGAACGCCTATTGTTTGGGTACTCGACGAGTACAACCAATGGCCCGTGGTGGTGAATTCCCTCGACCTGCGAAAGTTTAACCAACAACAGCCGGGTCAACGCACCATGCGCAAGGAGTCGGACGGCGTTATTGCCGAAATGAAGGCTGACGCCTCACAAGGTATCATCGACATATACGTCAACGGTACTGAAGACACCCCCGCTGAATTGAACATCTTCGTTCATTCAGCCAATGCTGATTCTAAGATAAACATCACCTCTGACGCTGACATTGCTGTTTCGGGTGATAAGAACGTTGAAATAACCTCTGCTTCACGTATCACAGCCCACATACTGAATGGCGTTGATACCGAGGCTGGTATTGAACTCATATTACAAGACGACGAACTCCAGTATACGACCAAAGGCGGCAAATCGACGTTTATCGTCAAGGGCGATCAGGCTTCGTTTAACGGTGGTGCTAACCGCGGCGTCATCAACATAGCCCAGATAGAATCGCTGGTTCAGGCTCTCCAAAAAGACCTGTTGATAGCTTCGTCGGGTTCTAACCTGTCGCAGTGGATGGCCAGTGAAATGCCGAAAATGGAAGACAAGAAATTATCACACTGACGCTCATGGGAAAGTTAGGCATAGACCCCAAGATGGTCATCCGCGCTACGTGTAAGGACTACATCGACACGCTCCCCGCCGACGAGGCTGAAAACTACGTCAACGAGATGGAGTCGGCAGTTGGTGACGCCATACAGCAAAAAATAGACGAGGCCGAAACGTGGCTTACAGCAGCCGAAACATCCGCTCAGAACGCCATCGACGCTTGCAGTACGCTGGTTGTTCAAGCCGTGTGCGCCGACCCTATGGCTGGTGTAGCTTCGGCGGGTGTTATCGCTTCAGCTAAATCTGGTGCCGCAACGGCGAAAGCCACTGTGGCTACCGGTAACGCCGCAATATCTCAGGTGACGCGGATTGTCGGCGGCTTTATGATACCGTTGCCGGCTCCTGTGACTGCCGCAGCGCAACTACTCGCTCAGGCTAACGCGGCATTGTCGGCGCTGCCCTTGTAACAAGTATAACTGATGTAAATTTAAGACGATGCCGACCATAGCAGGAACAGTTCTGAATAAGGCCACAGGCGATTTTGCCAGCGCGGCCAGCGACGCCCTTGTAACGATGGGGCGCGGGTTGGTTCACGCTGTTGCTCCTGACGACTATGAATACTACATGTGTACGTTGGAATTGCTGAGGTCGAGCGGCGAAACTGCGGCTTTCATGAACCTTCCGGTGATGCCTTCAAACATTACCGAGAGCCGGACGTCGTTAACCACTATCAGCAAGACCAACAACGTGGTAGTGTCGATGATCAACCCGTCGTTCAACCCCGTCGATATTTCGTTGCGTGGTACGTTTGGCCGTAAACTTCGCGTGTCGTTTGGCCAACAGCAGTTCAAGGACACCTCCGAAGAGGGCAATTCAATACCGTTTTTCAACGTCGGTATGTTCACCGGAGCGGCTGGGGTAGGTGATAACAAGACTATGATCGCCAAAACAGGGTACGGCCTCACCAAGATGATGCAGAAAATTCTAACTGCATCCACCAAATTGGACCCTAACGGCAAGCCCTATCGACTGGTGTTCACCAACCATGCCTTCAATACGGCATACTACGTCGAAGTCGTCCAGGATAACTACTCGATGGACGAGAACAGTAACATGATATGGAACTACTCAGTGGAGTTGCGTGGTGTGGCAGCCTATACTACCATCAAGAGCGTCAACGACTTTTTAGGTCAGGTCATGAACCAGTCGTTGAGCAGAAGCGTGACGCGGGTTCTGGGCCAAGTAACTGATCTCCTCACTTGTGGGGTGATGAATATGTTTTGACGATGCTGGTAGCTGAATACATAATCCGTTTTTCGAACGTTACGAAATACCGCCTCACAGACTTTCTGGAACGGTATCAAGAATTCTTTGATAACGACTATACGTTCATCGACCAGTATTTCTCGGGGTTGAGTGAAACTGTCGATCACGACCGCTTGCGCCGTCTCCAGAAACTCCTGGCTGACTGTAAGGAACTACAGGCACAGTTCAAGAACTACGCCAACCGTTTCGACAACTGCGGCTATTGGCTGCTGATGGAGTGGATCGATGACCTCATTACGCAAGTTGAAAAGGTCGTCAAGCTACCAAAGTTCCGCCGCACCACGCTCACGGCCCGTAACTATAAGCCCGTAATTCAGGTTGAATCGACAATTGGCGCTCAGCGCACGATGGAAGACTTATCGACGGCCATTCAGTCCAGCGGCTACGACCGCGTGACGTGGGAGCAGTTGATGTTAGACAACGACCTGGAAGAAGACCAGTGGGAGATCGACGAACTGGTGCCTGTTACCGCTATGGTGAACAATATCACGCCCGCCGCTGTACGGACTATTCTCGAACCACCCGTCGGCGAACAAGTCTACGGTAAAGACATCGCCCGTAAGATCGCCATAGAGGTCGAGGAGGAAGTGAACACAAAGGCCGTTTTTGGACGATCTGGCGACGAAACGACCGTCACCTCGGCCCGGCGTATAGGCGACCTTAAAATCGTTAAATACAAGGACAACATAGACCAAAAGGTGATGATCCTCATGGGACTTCGCCGCGGAACCGTTCCCGATAACCCGCTGTTGGGTGTAGACCCGAACCTGACGGCAGGTGTCACCGCAGCGCAGCTATCGTTACCCACGGTACGCCGCCAACAGGTAGACACGTTCCTCCAGGACGATTTGTTTGAATCGGTTGATATGACGGCTATCGAGCAAGTACAGGACGGGCTGGTATGTACCTTGGAAATCAAGACCAAGTACAACGACAAAGTGATCAAAAAAGTGAAGCTATGATAACTCAGATAACGTCCATGGAGGAACTCAAGCAGATGTGGCTTGAGATATTCCTCAACAAGACTGACAAGGTTTCCGACGTATCGGCTGAATCGGTACTGAACGCCATGGCCTATTCTGACGCCAAGATCGGCCAGAAGATCATGGTCAACCAAGCCGTCATCGAAGGTCACATCTTCCCCGACACCGCTGCGGGTAAATACCTGGACGCCCTGGCGGCGTTACGCGGTGTGGCGCCACGCTTCGGCGCTGCTCCAGCAACAACCTACGTCCGTGTGATAGGCGATCCCGGAACGTTCTACCAGGCCGGGACGATGTTCACTTCAACGACCGGATTGACGTTCGTTTCTACGGAAGACGTCATTATCGGCGGTACGGATGATACTGGTCGCGTGGTCGTAAATTCACGCATCGCTTACATACCAGTAAGATGCACCAAGTCAGGCGCCACTACCAACGTGCCTCCGCTGTCGCTCAACCGCGTTAACCCGACGCCTCCGGGGCACCAGAGTTGTACTAACGAATACCAGGCTACCGGAGGGCGCGATCAAGAAGACGACGAAACATTCCGCATCCGCGTGAAAGAAAGCGTCAACCAATTGTCCATGAACACGCTTTCGCAGCTGGAACAGGTGCTGATGAAGATCAACTCGCGAGTGTTGCGCGTACTGAAGGGTGGCTATGGCGAAACGCAAACCGCCGGATCGGCCGCCGAAAGCCGCATTAACATGACGGTGGTTTCAGTCAACGGTCAGGAGTTTACACAGGAAGAGTTTGACGAAATGTATTCTCGCGCTGAAGAGTATCTGTGTCTGACTGACCTGCTGCGTGTATCGATCGCCGGAGCGCGTTATCCGGCCATTAATCTGCGTAACGTGAATTGGCTGTTTGTGAACGTTGATTTCCGTGTCGATATTGACCCGGCATACAATACCGACGACGTTCGCACTCAAATCCAACTCCAGATGAACAAACTGTTCGATTACCGATTCTGGGAGCCGGGCGACAAGGTGGAGTGGGAAGACCTGTTGTACGTCGTCAAGAATGTCGAGGGTGTACGCTATGTGCCTGACACACATTTCAACCCCAACTACGACATCAACGTACCAGAGTACACACTGCCGCGCGTTAGGAGTTTCGTGATGCGCGACTTGGACGGTAACGTGATTGTCGATAATGCCGGGGTGCTGTCCGAGGTGTACTATCCTAACGTCGAGGATGCAAACTATCAAGCAACCGTTTTAATGTCGATCTGATATGAATCTCACCACCTCTATACGCAGCCGAGTAGTCGTTTCGAGTAACAACGAAGTGACGATCACGGCGTGGGCAGCAGGCAAGCGGCCTGAAATCTATGAGGCTGAGATTCTCCAAGAGCCCAAGACTATCAACAACACGTCGGGCGTTCAAGGCGACTTGATGCTGAGTCTGGACAAACCCCCTGCTGATGCTGTCCTTAAAAGTGATGGCAGTCTCGTTTTAACGGTCTCTGACGGAGAAGAGGGTAAGTACCGCCGCGACGGCGCAGAGTTGATGTATGACGACTCTGAGGTCCCTACGCTGAATAATACGATGGAGGCCGTTGGTGACTCACTGACGATAGCTATTTCGTGCGAGATTTCAGGCCGCGTAACGTTTACATCCTTCAACGAAGATTTAACGGGGATAGAAGCCGTGGCAGACGTGGTACGGTTATTCCGCATTTCGGCTGATGAACTGTTCTGGACGGAATGGACTGAACTCACCGACGCAGCGCTGGCGGCTTTAGAGCCTATTACCGCTGATGGTGTGATGACGATTGAGGTTCAATACATCCGCCGTGGCGGTGGTGCGCCCATCACGTTCAACTCGATGACCTTCAAAGGTACGGCTGTACCTATCAAGTTCATTGCCCCGACAATCGACGAGTCGATCTTTGCAGGAGTGATATCGTCCGAGCAGACCAAGCATATCGAACGTAACCTGTTCAAGAAATTGTATTATCGCGGCGTAATGGCGGAATACGTGACGCGCGGCGCTGATCGTAATTACCAGGAAGATCAAGACTATGTGTCGCTGTTTTCGACCGTTGGGCGATTCTTCGCTATGATGGTGTCATTCGCCAAGCGGTTTGAAAACATCTACAACGACTTCGATATGCTGCGTGAGTACGTTCGCGAGATCGGGCTGTACTTCGATGAAAAGACCGTCACACTGGAAGAACTGCAGTATCTGGCGTCGCACTACTACGACGAAATACGCAAGCGAGGTACGGCGATGGTGTTCACACGCCGTGGTGGCGATCAACTCTACAACGGCGAATTCGTGCGCCTGTTTGGGCTTAACGATAGCGACGAGTTGCTGACCGACAACCTCCCTGCAGCCAAAATGGGGTGGTGCCTGGGGCAGTCGTCGCCTATGTATCGCGGCGTTGGAGATTCAAACCAGCTGAACAAAACACGCGAAACGTCACCCGACTTCGAAAGCCTTGATGACTTTGTAACTACCGGCAACGTCGCTATCGAAGAGATTGCCGACCAGTATATCGTCGGTTACGACCGCGAGAAGAAGACCCCCGTTTACAAGAACAAGGTCTGCCTGAAAATTACAGGCTCCGGCGGTTTGGGACGTGGCGATAATTCAACCCCGGTTAGCGACCGTATTTACAACGCCGACTGCAACCTGTCGTACGAGGTGTCGTTCTGGATGAAGACCGACGGCAAAGGTACGCTGAATTTTGGCGTCGAGGCGTTCAATAATTTCAAGACCGCTCTGAGTACCGGATTCATCCGCTTGGATTCTGCTGCCGTGACGGATTATTTCGCTGAGAATGTACCGCTGTCGGCCATTAAATCCAACACGTGGTATCACGTTCGCGGCATCATCCATGCCTATGCCACCAAGCCCGTAACAGTTCGCACACCAGGCCTGAATATAATGCCGCATCTGGGAACACAGTTGTGCTACAACAATTACGGCGTCGAATACATTCTGCCGAAGATTCAGCTCGGAGGCGACGACGCCACGGCTACGCTCTACATTTGGAACTACAAGATTCGTCCGTTGGTATACGGACGCAACATACTGCCGTTGAAAGAAACGCTTCGTGTTGATGCTCGTTCAAACGGCTTTATTCAGTCCCGGCAGTTGTTCTACATCTTCTTGAAGAACAACAATAACACAATGTCCCAGGCCGAGTTGGAGCGTATCGTGAACCGCTACTTGATCCCGTATGGGTACCAGCCTGTGTTCGTGTACGGAACGACACCTGTCAACACTTCGACCACGCCGTCTGAGTTCACGCCCTACATGATAGTGACGCCAAATACAATTATCATAAACTCGGTAGGCGACAAGGCTCTTGTAGACCTCAAAACAAACGTCAACGCCATTAAGATCGAATAGATATGTCGAAATTGAAATTATCACCCAACCTCTTCCTGGAGGTTGCCGAATTGGAGAACTTTCGTCGGTTGATTGTCGATGAAGGATACAAGGCTGTTTTCAAATCCATGGTGAAGAATTTCGGAATCGCTCGCGATTCCGACGTCAACGCCTTCGAGGTCACGGCCACTGGCGAGGAAAACGTTATTTCTATCGCTCCTGGTACGGCCTGGGACAAGGACTTCAACCGCATCATCAGTCTCGAAGCCGTAACGGCGCAGGCTATACAATCCGACACGCGGACGTGGGTCGTTCTTTCGCGGGCGGTGAACAACTACGAACCTGGAATGGTATCGGTAGCCACCGACGGTACGCTGACGGGCGTCGGTACTGAGTTCACCAAGGTGCTGCGCGGTGGCGACAATTTCCCTAACGCCGTCAAGTTCATAGACTCCACCAAGAACATCCTCAATTACGAGGTTATCAACGTAGTTTCTGACACGTCGGCCGTCATTGCCGCTCCGGCCGCGGCTGAAAGCGGCATTCGATACGGCGTGGTGGGAGCGTTCACGCCAGGATTTGTACCTTCCACCGCCAACGAACTCATCTACGAGTACGACTCGTTCGTTGTGCGAATGATACAGTCAGAAACACAGCCTGAGGTTGAAGAAGGCCGTGAGTTCATCATCGCCCAGCTGAACTGGGATAGCAGTGATATGGCGATTGTAGATATGCGCAACAGCTGTACTTTCAACGCCGAACCCGTCGAAGAAATCACAGCCGCTGCGACCAACATCGTCAGTGTACTCGACGTGGAGCGGTTCGGGAACATGCTTCGTATTGGCGTTGAAAACGGTTACACCGTAACGTCGTTTGAAATCCGGAGTTCGGCTCTCCAGTTCCGTATTTTGGGAGGCCATAACAACGTCCTCGGTACGGTGTCGGGTGATACAGGAACCATTCCTTCGTCTACGTTTGCCGGCTGGACGCTGTTCAACCGCGCTACTGGAAAAGGCGTCCACATCGTTGATAACGCCAACACTACCCTCACCCTGGCATCTTGGAGCGGTGATATTTCACTCGGCGAAGGCGACGACTTCGTGATCGTACCGTCGGTGTCGGAAATCGAATACCAGATGGTGGCGTCAGGGGCGACTACGTGGGGCGGCGTTCGCTCGACAGCTCGGTTCCCGGTAATGGACGCAGCGGTGAATATCTTCGTGCCGCTTAACGCTGGACAAACTTCTCTCACGATGCGGTTCCGCGATGTATCGGGCCAGTCGGCTACGGCCTTCAAGGCGTTCCCGCAAGCCACGTATCAGGACCGTATTGCTTCATCGCAGAAAACGCTTATTAACTCTGTTTTGACCGTCAACCTATGATGTTATACTTAACAGGTGCGCCAAACTCATGGAAGACCTCGCCTGACGCGCCTCAAAATGATCCGAGGATGAGTCTTGGAGGGTATGTGTCATCAACCCCGGTGCCGAACGGGGCGCTGAACGTGCTGTTTGACCAGATATCGTTGCTGACGCTTCAGAACCGCCCTACCGAGTGTATGGCGTTTGCCCTTATCAACGGTTATAACCAACCGGTTTCAGACGTTGAAATCAAGATTGTGGGGGCGGACGATGACGTGTGCCAATTTGAACTGGCTGCCGTAAAGGTCAACGATCTCCAGATGGAGTCACTGAAAACGCGGTACTCGTTACCTATCAACGCTACGTTCTACAACGCCGACTTTCGCCGCGCAGGCGTACAAGTGACCATAATTTCGCCTGCGGCCGTCGGCGAGGAGTTTGTACTGGAACCGTTCAATATTCTCGTCAAATCGCCTAAAACTGCCGATTACAAGGGAACGTTCGATGCCGTTGCTGAAGCCTTTGCTGACAGTTCGGTATGGCAGGTGGTTTACGTGAGTGAAAAGGTGTTCCGCATCGAGCGGCGCGATACCGAATCCATCGAACCGTTTGAGGTCAGCGTCATGAACGAGGAAGGCGGAAAGATACGTTTGGAGTTTGACGGCGAATTCCGCAACGCTATCGACAACACACTGCTTGTCGCCGATACGATGAACCCCAATGATTGCATAGGGATTTGGGTAAAACGCGCTATCCGCCCCACGGCGTATAAGACCTGTGAGCAATTGTTCGAGGAGTATGACGAGAAGGTCAAAGAGGAAACTCTCGAACGCATTTCCATCATCATCAATTATAATCTTGTAGATAATCGAAGCTACAGCGACGACTACAACGAACAAGAATATTCATAACCATGCCACTGTCTTATAACGAAGTCCGAAAACTTATTCTTCAGACCCTCGAAGAGCGGCCTGAGGGGACTAAAGTGCAAGTCCCCAATCAGCAAAACTACGAGCTGGCTCTGTTGGATTACGTTCAGCAACTGGAGACCTCGATGAGTACGTCGATTGTTGGTATCGCTGACTCTACGACTGACCCCATCGAACCTCCTTCGGCCCGTGTGGCGTATCTGTCGCAAGTAGGCGTTAACACGACGGTTACTTTCAAGAATTTCATTGACGCTTCGCTGGACCCTATCGAGGTTACGACCGATGCCGACCATGTAGCGTTTATAACGTTGTTCTGGAACACGAACTACTGGCAGGCACAAGCCGTCATGATCCCCGTTATCAACGGCGGGGGTGGAAGCGGTACGACTGATTACAACGAACTCAAAAATCTGCCGTCTATTGACGGCGTTACGATTAAAGGCAACCTGACGGCCGAAATGTTAGGACTGGTTTCGTCTGAAATTTTCGACCAATACAAGGAAGCCACCGACCAACGATTGGACGTTATCGAAGAAGTGTTGTTCGGCTCCAAGGCCGCGCTGGTAGTAGCGGTCGTCCCTCCCAGTATTACGGCTGGCGCACTTACCGACGTAACGGTTAACTGGTCCACCAAGTTCGACGGCGAGGAAGTGACGCCCGATTCGCTTACGGTTAAGCGCGGCGACACCGTACTGACGACCGATGTGGTGCTTAAGAGCGTTGTAGACCACATATCCGAGACTACCAAATACACAGTAACGGCTGTGATAAAAGGTATCGCCAAATCGGCTGAAATCACCGTGGAGGCAAACGCCAAAATGTACTACGGCGCCAACCCGAAAGATACCCTCACCGAAGCTGATGTGCTGGACTTTACGGCTCGTGAAATCGAGACCACTCCGGCGGGCGATATCGAAGTGCCGTTTGGTGAGGTGGCCTATCTGTGGGTGTGTGTGCCTGCGCCTATGACCATCAAGGGTGTTTCGTCGAGTGGTTTCGGCGTACCTATGAAGCCTGCGGTGGAGGTAACTGTTGAAGGAAACAATTATAATTGCTACCGAAGTGTCAACCAGTTTGCGGTGGGTGAATTCATCGGCGTTATATCATAATTTCAAAGTACTATGGGAGAATACATTAACATCTATGGCTTGCTTTTCGCGAAGACCGCCGACGGCAAACTCGCGTTCACAGGCCAAATCTGGGACGAGGAACTGCAAAAGTTCCAGTCCGACATCAACAAGTTGACCCCCCAGCTGGGGGAGGACGGCAAACTGCCCGCCGACCTGCTTCCAGAGTCGCTTAAGAACGCCACTTCGACCGAGGTCGTTGAGTCGCTTCCTCAAACGGGTGAGGCCAACAGGATTTACCTCGTTAAGCGTGAGGGCAGCGACCCAGTTGTCTACGACGCCTCGATGTGGATTGACGGCGCATGGGCTTCCTTCGGCGGGAACGGCGGTGGTGAAAACAACGCGCTGGTGTTCGACCAGGAGCAAACGCTTACCGCCGAGCAGCAAAACCAAGTACTGGCGAACGCTGGTCTGAACATCGTCAAAATCCCCAGCGCGTTGTTCGGCACTGTGCTGTCGGACGAGGATTTCGCCGCTATTCAAAACGCTACGGCAATCATTCCCATTGATGGCGATCAGGCTGGATTCATCTTCACGAAAGCCATCATAACGTCTTCGACTATTGACTTCTTTTCTTTTAACACCAACTTTTCGTTCCGACACGCCACGCTGACGATATCCAGCAAAAGACTTTCTACTTTAGCGGCGACAGACATAAAAGACCAGGTGGCAGTGAAATACGAACGTCAAACACTCACCCCTCAGCAAAAGTCTATCGCCAGAAGCAATATCGGTGCTATTGATGCTGAAACCGTTGACGGTCTTTTGCAGGTAGTGGCACCGACATACGTGGGTGTGGGTGGTGATGACTTGTCGCAGTACGATATCGCTGACGATTCACCGATGTATGCGTTCCTTGTACGCCTTATCGCGTTCATGGGTACGATCGACGAAATCAGTCCGGTATTCTGGTTCTACTCAGAAGACAGCGTACGAAACCCCACACAACAATTCGGTACGGTGGTTGCTTGGAGCAACGAAGAGATGACCTTCATCGCGATGCGACCCGACGGTAGTATTTCGGAGTACCAAATTGTCGGCGGCGAAACAGGCATCCCTACGGCACTCAATCGCTTGCGCACCGCGAATGTATTCATACCCCAAGGTGCTGTACTTTTCAGCCAGGCGCAGTCGCTCGCCGACTCGCAAAAACTCCAAGCACGGAATAACATCGGTGCCGCTTCTCAAGCCGACGTTGATGACATCAACCAGATTCTCTTCACCCAGTACACCGCTCTGTCGATGAGCCGCACCCCGGCTTTGTTTGAGAAAGGCGTTGAAACCAACGTGACGCTGAACTGGTCTACGAAATTCAACAACCAGGAAATTGAGCCTGATTCGTTGGAGGTAAAAAAAGGAAGCGAGGTTCTCACCTCCGACAAAACGCTCAAAACTATCGGGGATTCGGTGACCGACACCCAGGCATACTCCATGACGGCCGTCATCAAGGGTATCACCAAGACTGCTTCGGTAACGGTCAACGCCTACTATACGATGTATTTCGGTGCGTCGGCTAAGAACGCTCTGGAGTCGGCCGATATTCTGGCCATGACTAAGCAACCTATCAAGTCGTCGCCCGCGGGTAACGCAACGGTTGAGGTCGGCGCCAACGAGTATCTCTGGCTGTGTGTTCCCTCGACGATGTCCGTCAACAGTGTAAAATCGGGTGGTTTCGACGTACCGATGGCCGCTCCGGTAACGGTTGCCGTTGACGGAAAGGGCGACTACAAATGTTACCGCAGCGCAAGTCCGTTTGCGGAGGGTACGTTTACCGGTGTAATTGCGTAAGCGTCATGGCAGAGATCGATATATACGGACTTCTTCACTGCAAGGCAGCTGACGGAAAGTTGGCGCGAAGCGCGCAAGTATTCGACGAAGACGAACAAGAGTTCCAAAGTGAGATCAACGCCAAGGCTGTTCGTTCACTCACGGTACGAGGTGTTGAAATCACCGAAAACGCTCCTTCTCAACAAGACAACATTTTGTACATTGAGGTAAAATCAGAAACCGATGGCTAATAGAAAGATATCGGATATGGTACTCAACGGACGGCGATTACTGTCTGGTGAGGCCATACGCCGCGTTCTCTTCAACGGTCAAGTCATCTGGCCCTTTACTGAAGGACAACCTGGTCCAACCATTCATCGCGTTGTCCTTAATGGAGAAGTGTTGTACGATCGAAGTTCTTTGTCATATCTTGAAATCGAGAAACTGGTGGTGTACGTAAGCCAGAATCCCGCCGAAGAGAGTAAGAACATGATATTTACGAATACAGAATTTACTGTAGAATAATCCATCTCAAAAAAAAAAAGCTATGGCTGATGTAACAAAAAGCTACGTCATCTGTACCCCCGGGTCGGGGTCTGGTGACACCGAGCTGACGCTCAAGGCAAAAGTTGCCAATCTCGGAAACCGCCTCGCGCAAACCGACAATTTCACCGTGACGGCTCCGGGTGTAACTCCCAACAAAACGTTCTCTGCTGTGCTGCAGGCCGCCGCTGAGTTTATTTCGTTTGACGACGGCGCTGAGGCTGCCGTTCCCAAGGAAGGTGGATCGGTCGTTCTGGACGGTATGTCAAACGCCGCAACCATCACCTTCTCGAAGGGGGCTGGCGACATCATCGACGAAGACGTGGCGTCGATTGCCTACCAGGCTAACGGCGCAGCCGCTACTTCCGGTGTGGCAATCACGGGCGACCCGGGTGCGACGAAAAAGTATGCATTCGTTCTGACGCTGAACGCTGCGGAGAACACCACCATTTCGGAGCGCACGCAGCAGATCACCGCTACGACTTCCGGCACCAAGACGGCTACCATCACACTGAAACAGGCGGCTGGCGATCCGTACCTGAATCTGGACAAGACCACGGTCAACGTTCCGCAGGACGGTTCGGGCGTGACGCTCAACGTGTCCACCAACACCACGTTCAGTATTTCGTAACGTTTCAACCCTATCATCCTGGAGGCGGGGAGACCTTCCTCCAGGATCAATTAAACGAGTATGGCTATACAAAAAACAACGATTGCTTGGGGAGACGGGTCCAGCGACAATTTCTACGTGTCGTATGACCCTGCCAAACTGCCTGGAACGACGTCCATCGAGGTAACGTCCGACTGGAACTACACAGGCGCACAACGCGAGAAGACCATTACATTCACGACGTCAGCGCCGGGTGTACCTGTAGCCTCCCAAATTCAGCGGCAATTGAAGGTCATACAAACGTCCGACAACCTGGTAATCGCTACATGGGACACCGCCCAAACTGTGGGTCTTTACGGTAATACTACCAAAGCAGGATTCCCTAAGAATTAAACCTTTTATTATCAACATCTTAACAACAAACTATTATGACTAACGCAGAGAAAATTCAGGCCCTCGTCGCCAAGATTCGTGAGAGCCTCGCGATCACTCCCTACGCTACGATGGAGACGGTCAACGACCTCCTCGAAATCGTCGATCTGAAACTGGCCGACGCTGGCTCGGGCGGTGGTGACGCAACGCAAGTCAACTGGGACGACATCCAGGGCAAGCCCGACATGTCCACCTACGCACTGAAGGCCGACCTCCTCCAGACCATCACCATCACTGGCACGGCCCAGGGCACCGGCACGGTCGAAGGAACCGCCTGCACCATCAACGTAACGGCTGGCGCCTAATCGCGTGAGGTATGTGGATTATCTTCAACAAGTACATCCCCGTCGGAAAGTTCTGGATGATGACGCTGTGGTTCATGATCTTCGTCCGTGAAGACAAACACGGACGTGTAGTCCCTGAACCTATCTACCGCCATGAACGACGTCATTGGCATCAGGTCCTTCAGATTATGATCACATCCTTCGCGTTGTTCCTTACGACGTGGCTCATCTACGACTACAACCCGTGGTGGTGGCTGTTGTGGTTGGCCTCGTATTACGCCGTGTATGTGGTGTGCTGGTTGATCGAAATCTTCCTGCCTCCGTACGACATGGCGTACAAGAACATCTGTTTCGAAACCGAATGCCAGTACACGCAGGATGACCCCGAGTATTCGCGTCATTTCTGGAATCACTGGTTCGGGTGGATTAAGTATATTTCCAACAAGAAATACCCGCCTAAACGGTAGATTCAGGTGTTAGCCTAAACGAGCCCCGGTAACAGCCGAGGCTTTTCGCGTTTGTAGGCCCATTTTGCTCTTGGCAGCGAGTTTTCCTATACGCGCCTATACACGTACCTCGCGCAATGTCGAACGACGCTTAAAATGGCCACAACGTTTATGTCGTTACCAAAGCGTGCAACGGTATTGGGGATGAACAGGGGTAAACCACTTCAACGACACGCGACCCATACAGCAAGACGCCATATTGGCAGTAGGGGGAAAGGGGGTAAACCTCCTTCGCTATGTCCCCCACCAGCAAGTGTAATGCTGGTGTGTGCGTGAGAACGCGATTGTGAAATGAAAATGTTGATGAAATGACTGCAAATGAATGGAGATTGAAGATGTGCGTGTTGGCGCGTGATGAATGGCGAAAGAACAACGATGCCTACACTGGATTGTGTGGGTTGTTTTGCAGAATTATACGCCGTGAAGGTTTTGTTGAAACTGACGATCAAAAGTTAAACGCCAAGATGCTTGTGTTTATGAATTACGAACACAGATATCATGGCGTCACTGTCACTGATCTCATCCCCAAGTTTGTACGTCCTGCTGATTGCGATTCAGAGACGTTGTTTTGGTGGGACTGGTGCGAAAAAGAAATTCGCTATCGTTTCCTTCAAGACCTCGTGACGTATTACGCCAATCTTATCGATCATGAAGAAGACGAAAAATAATATTCACCACGTTACAATCGAGTTAGACCAGATACTGGAGTTCACTGTTCGCGCCAAGGATAGCAACGACGCTCGTCGTCGCGTGTACAACCGCTTAAAACGTACATCGGCCTTGCGCTATGTTCGCAGGAAGGAAACCTGTGTGGAATCTGATTGTTGGTTATAAAATACGAATGATATGGTCTTTCGACGTACCAAAACGAGTATCACTGCCTGGAGCGTGATCCGTGAATATATGGCCAAGTGCAGCTATGGCAGTTTAGTGACTCAAAAGGCTGTACGCGCCATCTTGGAAGAGAAGGTGGAGAATTACCGCAAATACGGTTCATTGACCACCGTCAACGGTTATTTCAATATGTTGGCTGGAGCAGAGTACATCCGCCACACACCCCAGTATGGTGTTTGGGTTGTGATAAAACCTATTCCAGGCGACCTGACAGCGTCAAAGTTAAAGGAACAGTATGCTAACAGAAGATACCGAAAGGGATATGGCTATGGCGGGTTACAAGATCGTGCTTACACGTGTAAACTTTTTTGAATATTCGTTCGCTGGATGCGACGCTGTTGGAAAGCGTATCGTGGCCAAGGCGTTAACATACGCCAATCCGAGTCCCTTTGCATACAGCGACCAGATTCAAATGTTCGACCGCCGCGATATGACGTTCAAGGTAGGCATGCTGCCGACGTTGATTAAGAAACTGTCATCCGCCGGACGCGAGTATCGCTTGGTGGATTATGATTTCAAACTGCCTCGGTCAGTCAAGATCGATGAACGTTTGGGTGGTAAGTACATTCACCAGCGCAGGGCCGTTGAGGCGTTCTTTCGCCGGAGGATAGGGATTATTGTTGTTCCGACGCGTGGTGGTAAAACTTTTATCGCTGGCGAATGTATACGCATCTTCTTGCAGACCGAGGCAGTATCGTACAAGGTTATGTTCGTTGTTGATAGTAAAACGCTATTCCAGCAGGCTATCGACGATTTCAAGCGTTATTTCGAGCCGTATGGCGGTATCGAAATTGGCGAAATACGCGCCGGACGTATCGACACTGAAAAGCGCGTCACCGTGGCGATGATACAAACCATCCAAGCCACGCTGTCCAAGCGGTGCACTGAAACCGGCAAAAAGAACAAACTAAAGACCTTCCTACGCGGGCTCCGGTTTTTGATTGTTGACGAGGTACATGATAACGCATCGTCCCCTAAGTTGAAGATATATAAAAGTTGCAAGTCGCTCACACACCAGCTGAGCCTTTCGGCCACGCCGTATCGCGCAGAGGCGTTTGTAGAGAACTTGCGTTTGAAGGCTTGGAGTGGCGATGTCGTTTATCGTATCAAGGAAGAGACGCTGCGCGAACGCGGTGTGCTTACAGAATACAAGGTCTTCCTGCTGGCTTTAGAGCAGGATTCAAGAGCCCTGAGGGCGTGTACCTACGCCGCCTACCAGAAGGCCATTATCTTCAACAGCCAAATCCGTGACGCCGTGGTGGTGAAGGTTATAGAAACGTGTCGTGCTAACGGCTTTAAGACGCTGGTGATGTTCCAATCCATAGATCACGGCCGCCACATTGCTGAACTCACCGGGTGCACCTTCATCCACGGCAATACCGACAACGAAACACGTGATCGCGTTAAGGAAGAGTTCTTGGCTCGTCCTGATGGCGGCGTGTTGATGGCCTCGAATATCTTCAAGAAGGGTGTGACGCTGCCGGAGGTTGAGGTGCTATTCAACGTCGATGGCGGTTTGGAAAACGCCAACACCATTCAGCGTAAAGGCCGTGTTTTAGGCGCCACAGAAGCCAAGAGCCGTTCAGCGATTATCGACTTTATCGACATCGACGACGCTTATTTCTCGGAGCACTCATCGACACGGTTAAATACCTACGTTAAAGCCGTCGGTGAAGCAGGTATCGGAATACTGGACACGGCGGTTGAAAATTGGCTCACAACTCTCGAACGATGGCTGAAGATTTGGTTATCTGTAAACCGTCACTCTACCGATACGCCGTCCGACTTTTAGTCGATACGTTGTACCAAATGGGGTGTGATATGCGCAATACGTTTCGTGTAAATAATACCGATATTCACACGTGGAATCATTTCGTGGATCGTTACCCAAACGCCACTGAGGATTTCGTGCGGCGGTTTATGCTGTTTCAATTACAGTGTCGTTACGGCGATAGGCGCGGTCGTATAGATCGTAAGGTGTTGAGCCGTACACGTTTGACGTGGCTGTTTAGTAGGCAGGCAGTGAAGGCATGGGAGGAGGTTAAACCCGCGTCGGCCACTTATAAAACAGCCCGTGGTCTTAAAAGCCGATTTGACATCTCGACGCTGAAATTCGATACCGAAATACCAGCGTTATTGGTTAGGCTTATCGATCGCGAAGAACGAGCCAAGGCAGCCTATTATGGCACCAACAAGGGCTTTGCGTGGTGTATAGTGAATACGACGTTGTATCACCACCGTAGTATGTGGTGTGCGACGTGTGAGTTCCGAAAAGATTGCAAGAAACTTTTGGGGAAGAATTTCCCGCTTGTATACAAAATACGAGGATATGCTAAAAGATAGATTATCGTCAAACCTTATAACCGAGTTGTTCTCGGCGGCTATGCGTAAACGCTCGGTGTTCGACATATTGAACCAGTACCTGCGTTTTTCGTATCTTCAGGTTGAGGCCGAAAAGAAGGTTTGGAAATACATGACTGAGCGCTTCTCTAAGACCGGGCGCGTACCGACCACAGGTCAGCTACAGCAAAAGTTCTTAGACGACGAAGCGGCGCTGGAGTTAATCGAGAATATCCGCGACGTTGATGTTACGGACGAAGATATTCCCTCACTGGTAACGTCACTGGAAGCGTACATTCGCCAGATGAAATTCCTTGACGCCAACGACCGTATCGCCGATGCCTACAACCTGGGCGACAAAGAAAAGGCGTACAACATACTCATAACAGCAGCTGAGGAAATATCTCATTTTACAATCCAGAACGCCAAGTACGACCGCGTGTTTAGTGACTTCAACCGCCGTCAGTTGGAACGCCGTTCGACAGACTGGAATTATCGATATAAGATACCGACATGTATCGACGAACTGGACTATCGCTTGGGTGGCGCTAATGGCGGTCCTGAAACAGGCGAAGCGTGGTTGTGGATGGGTATTTCCGGTGCTGGTAAATCACAAGCGTTGGTTCACCTGGGAATCTCCGCCGCTCGGCAGGGGTATCGCGTTGTACACTTTCAGTTGGAAGGTACGCGTGAGCAAGCCTTGGCGCGTTACGATTCAGCGTGGTTAGGGGGCATATATCAAGACGTCAAGGTCGGTAATATATCGGATGCCAAACTCAAGATGTCTCAGCGCGTTGTCGCCAAACTCGGTAAGACCGATATCATAGTGGTAGCGGTCGAGAACTTTGGCGGTATGACTGTTGCGCAGATGCGTCAAGAAATGCAGGATATTGAACGCGCCTACGGCAAGGTGGATATGATCCTTTGGGACTACTTGGAACTGGCTGAGTTGGGCGACGGTCATAGCTACTCGATGGCTGAAGAGCGCTTTCGTCAGATGAAACTGGCTCAGCAGGCCAAGATGTTGGCTATGGAATACAACGCCGTGGTCCATGTCGCTACACAGGCTAATGGCATACCTCCTGAATTACAAAACGACCCCGACTTCGTTATCACTCGTTACAACCTCTCTGAGGCTAAAGGCAAGGTGAACCCAATGGATGGTTTTGTGACGATGAACTTTACGTCTGACGAACGCAAGGAAGAGATCATGCGCTTGTACCTGGATAAGGCTCGTGAGCACAAGGCTGGAGATATTATTCACATCTGTAACAACATGACTTACTCGCGTTTCTATGACCGCAAGCGCACGTTGGAAATGCCTTGGGAGGAAATAGCAGAGGAACAGCGCGCAACTAAGACCAAACGCGGGCGGCATTCGACGGACGATGACGAATAAATGGGGTATAGATATTCGTGAACTGCTCGGAGCCAATGGGCGGTTTAACTCACGGCGCGATGAGTACATAACCACGTGTGTCTTTTGCGGCAAAGAACGCCATTTTTACGTCAACCCCAAAACTCTTCAGTTTCAGTGCAAGAAATGCTGGGAAGAAGGCGGCGTGTACAAACTGCTTTCACACCTTGATAAGCTATATTTGCTGGAAGGAGCCACAGTTGAAGAGCGCGACGTTATCACCAAAATACGTGATTTGAAAGCTGATGTTGCAGAAGACATAACGCTTGAACCGCTGCCGCCGCGTAAGATGCCTGTGGGATATCGGGTATGCCGTCATGACGACTACCTCGAAAACACCCGTGGCCTTACTCCAGCAGTCATGAAACGATATGGATTGGGGCGAACTACGTTAATGCGTAAGTTCGCCGATTATATACTCATCCCTGTTACTACCGACGGTGTCATAACTGCTTTTCAGGGGCGGTATGCCTCTAAGAATGTTCCCGATGGTGCGTTGCGTTGGCGTAATGATACTGGAGCTGACTTCGCCAAAATGCTGTACGGCTATGACGATATAACCACACCTGGTGCTACGGTCATATTGGTTGAGGGGGTATTCGATAAAATTGCCGTCGATCGGCGGCTGCGGCTGGACGAGTGTGACGACGTTAAGTGCTGCGCCACATTTGGTAAGAAAATAAGCGACTACCAACGCGCCATGCTTCAGCATCGAGGGGTCCGTTCAGTAGTTTTGTTATACGACTTTGACGCCATCAAGGAGATCAAAAAGTACGCATTTGAGTTAGACAAGTACTTTGCTACAAATATAGTTTTAACGACCAAGAAGGATATTGATGAGTGTAATGAGGCTGAAACCATAGCCGTGTTTGAACGCCTACAGCGCCCACGTGATTTTGCTTGGAATGTAATTGGAAAACTAAAAAGGTAGTATCATGAACGACAACTCACGCAGTCTTTCAGTGGCTGAGTATTTCCATGTCATTCAACGGGAATATATCATCGCTGAATTCAAGCGCAAAATATATTTCTCTCCTAAAGACAAGCGTTACTACGAAAAAGTGATGCGTTTTAAGCGCGAGAAGATCGAAGACATCGCCAACCGTAATAAGTTGCTTTCTATCTTCACATCGACCGATAAAATGCAGGCTGTGCGCGCTGAATTGTTCGACGCGATAGGGCGGCCGAATTTTCTCGCTACCCCCAAGGACAAGGCAAACTATTATTCCATTAACAGCGATTTTGCGTATCACGGTGAGGTTTGGAAACTGGATGCCGTTAATGGGGAGTATTTAACGCTCTACAACGAGCGGACTCAGGTTTATGCCGACAATGTCTCGAAAGCCGAAGTGATACGGGTGTTGTAAAAAATTTTCAACATTTTGTTGAAAGTTCTTTGTCGATTGAAAAATTTCACCTACCTTCGTGCTGTGGATGTATGAAAACGACATCTGAATCGTAAAACTCAATTGGCATGAAACCATCGGAAAAAGCCTACAAGGAATTAGAGTACCTGGCTGTAAAATACGCCAACAAACTCTATTCGTACGAGGAAATATCGTTGGAGCGTGAAGATCTGCTCCAGGAATTTCGCCTAAAAATATTCACCTCCATAAAAGCCTATGGTCGCCGATGGTTGGCGTACCGACGCGGTGAAGCGGCGCGTCCGGTGCCGTTGCGCTACTACGTTGAATGCGCTTGTTCGAATAAGTGCACCGACTTGATGAGGGCCATCAAAAAGGAAAACCACAAACTCCGTATCGACCAAACCAACTACGATTGCGGTATCGAAGACACCGTTCAAGTCGAACCCGAAACCAACTACTTTGTGGTTAACGGCGTTGACGTATTACGGAACCTAACAGGCATGAAGCGGATGATATTCTCGCTTCATATCCGAGGACGCAATCGCCGGATGATGGCTCAATTGCTACGTTCGCCGCGCGCCGCTGCTGAAGGGTGTGACCAAAACATGCTTTTCAACGACGCATTGTCGTTGGTTGATAAAATTATCGCCGACCAGCAGGCGTATTTGTTGGCCAATTACAAGTCAGCGTTATATTATACGCCAACGCGATACGAATATTATCGTTTGAATGACGAATAATTCACTCAAATAACAATTGTTTCATTAAACCGTACAAAACTATGGCAACTAAAATTTCGAAAGTAAACGCCGAGCGCCTGAAGAAACTCGGCATCGAGGCAAAGACCGAAGAGGCCGCCAAGGAGATTCTCCTCAAGCGGCTCGAAGACGCCGGCATCCCGGGGATGGACGACGAAACCATCGATAACCTGATCGACATCGTCGGTTCGTTCGCCGAACTGGAAGGCGAGGAGGCTGCCGCCCCCGAGGTAGGAGTCACTCCGGCTGAACAGCAGGCCGATGAACTCGCCGATGAGGCCGCCGAAGAGGAGGCTGAGGCAGAACCCGAGCCTGAAGAGGAGCCGGAACCGGAGGCCGAGCCTGAAGAAGAGGCTCCGGCCCCTGCGCCGAAGAAGAAAGCTGCTGCCCCCAAAGCCGCACCCAAGGAACCGAAGGAACCCAAGCCCGCTAAAGGCGCCAAGGAGATCAAGCCCGCCAAGGCCAAGAAGCCTCGTAACAGCGAACGCGGTACTCGCTTGAAGCCGCAGACCGTTCCGGAGCACATGGACCTGCTCCGCAAGGCTCTGGTCAAGTTCTTTCCCGAGAAGGAGTTCCAGTACGTGGCCGTGTCGCAGGGTATCTCGATCAAGTACGGCGGCGCCAACTCGAAACCCGTGGCCATCATGTTCGAGAACGTGTACTCGAAGGACGGCAATTTCGCCACGACCAACGTCGTTCTGAACACGTTCCGCAGTCAGGCTGCTCAGGACAAACTCGCCGACGACGGTGTCGATTTCGAAATGACGTGGAACGCTCTGCCGTGGCTCAAGGGCATCACGTGGGAACATGCGATGGAAATCGTTCAGACCTACCTCCCCGACATCAAGGCCGCCGTCTCGACTACCGACAGCCGTCTTGGCAAGAATCGCGAGAAGATGGAAGCCGATCTGAAGGCTACCGGCAAGAAGGCCGCTGCTCCTGCGCCGAAGAAGGCTCCTGCCGCCAAGAAGGAAGCCCCCGCTCCCAAGGCCGAGGAACCGAAGGCCGATCCCAAGGCCGCTGCTCGCGCCGCGCTGGCTAAAGCCGCCGCAGCCAAGAAAGCTAAAGCCGCTAAGAAATAGCGCCATAGTTACTCTTCATCCCGAACCCCGGCCTTAAACAGTCGGGGTTCATTTCACTATCACTGCCAGCGTTATAAGGGGTATAAAAAATCGTAATTAAAGGATGAAAGAAGAAACAATATCCAAGTCCGTTGATGGCGTTTCAGTCAGCGAACTTGAAAGTCAAACGACTTACGTCACCGATCCCCGCAGATCATTTGCCCAGTTGTATCCGTACATCAACGATACGATACGTAAACTGCCGTGGCGTAATTCACGTGGCGGAAAGGTGCGCGAACTGCTGGACGTGAAGACCGTTATCACCAACCCCTATCGCCGCTGCGTGGGCGGGTACGGTCGTAATATCAACGTGTTCTTCCTGCTGGCTGAAGCGATGTGGATCGCCGTGGGTCGTAAGGACGTTGAGTTCCTGACGATCTTCAATAGCCGGATGGCTGACTTTTCGGACAACGGCGAAACGTTTCATGCTCCCTACGGGTGGCGCCTTCGCCACTGGGGAATTGCTTCGGAAAGCGAGTCGGCCGATCCTGGACTGGATCAGGTTGCAGAGGCGATACGCTTACTGTCGGCCGATCCTGATACGCGGCAGGTGGTGATGTCGATTTGGAACCCCAAGTTCGACCTCGGTGTGAAGACCAAGGACCTGCCGTGTAACGATATGGTGATGTTGAAAATTCGCGACGGTAAACTCGTTACCACGGTCCAGAATCGTTCGAATGACCTTCACTGGGGTCTCCCTACGAACATCTTCCAGTTTTCGTTCCTGACGGAGATAATGTCGCTGTGTCTGGGCATTGAGTTGGGTGTTCAGACTCATAACTCGCAGTCGCTTCACGTCTACGAATGGAACGACATTACCGAGAAGATGTTCGACCTTTTCACCAACGCCGAATATCCTGTTAATTCGGCACAAATGGGGCTTTACAACGAAGCTATTTCGTACATGATGGACTTTGATTTCGAGTCCGAGGTGTCGGTAAACCGCCTGCGTGAAATAACTGTATTCCTGGAGGAGATGATCACCCGTCTGCTCAACCGTAACGCCGACGGTGGCGATCCAGAAGACGAGGCTGGATTCCAGCGATACGTCCATGAAAAGTCGATATATTTTTCGGCCGTGTATCAGTTGTTGAAGGAGTACATCTCCTATAAGCGTAATCGCGGTGGGTGCCTGCCGGAGGATCGCGATCAGCTGTTGAAAAGCAGTATCTCGATCATCGATTATATGCCGAGTTACTATCAAGTCGATGCGCGTTGGGACTACCTAATGCTGGCGCGCAATTTCTTCGCGGCAAGGTTATCTAACGCGGACCCGAATACAATTTTGTAGTATGACTGAGGCATTACGGCGCTGGGCCGACGATAACTACCTGGCTATCGAAGAAAAGCGCGACGACGAACTGAATATAATCGCTATCGAAGGCGTGGGGGACTTTTTGTACCTCCACCCCGACGATAAGGGCAAGATCATCGATCAGCGCTTCTCGTTCGCGGTGACGGGGGCGGAGTTCGACGCCTTGTACGATGGGGTTGTAAAATACATCCTGTTCGAATTTGGCGGTAAGTTCTACTATTCAAACATCAAGAAAGATCATCTTCGGTTGGATAAATCGGTGGTGTTCCGCCCGGAGTTCCGTGATTTTAAGTACCTTGGCACTGCAACCACCGAAGAACTGGTTCCGTTTGTTCATCTGGGCGTTCACAGCGAGTATGAGTTTTTGAACGGTTCGTCAAACTGCGAAGAATGGGCCGCCAAGGCCAAGTTCAACGGCATGAAGGCCCTCGGCATATGCGACCGAAACACTTTGGCCGGAACGCTGGCTTTTCAGACCGCATGCTTGAATAACGGGCTGAAGCCTATAATAGGCGAGACTGTGACCGTGGCGTGTAACTACGACCCGGCGGCTGACGTACAGGAAACCTTCGCGTTGAAACTATACGTAACCAGCCCTGAAGGGTGGCGCAACCTGCTGTTGGTGAATAAGGCCATAAACGTCGATTATCAAGGCTTCATCCCCAGCGAGGAACTGTATAAACTTGGCCGCGGGCTGATCTGCGTTATCCCGCCGGATAGCGAACTGAACTACTTTAAGTCCGACGCCGAGCGGTGCAAGGCTTTACTGGAAGCGTATCACACGGCGTTCGATCAAGTGTACTATCAGATCGACACCGTCGAATTCGAATCCGAAGCGTTATTCCGCGCTCACCTGGAAGCTATCGACACCTACATCTGTCGTTGTCGGAAAATGAAGGCTTATCGCCAGACGCTGCCTATCGTCATCAACGACTCGTATTACCTTGATCGCGAAGAGGCTCCGCTGAAGGCCCTGCTGAATAAGGTTGCTGGGGTGGTGAATGCCGAAAGTTCGACCCAGTATTTCAAAAACTCAAAAGAGACGATTTTAGCCTACGAAGAGTGGATGGACGTAGCCGCGCCCCTTTACGAGAAGATAATTGATGGCATGACCCTTACAGCGACTTTGACGGACACTATTGAGTTTAAGATACCGACGGGCATTCGTCACCTTCCGAAATACAAGTTTGTAAAAACTACGGTTGAAGACGCCTTCTTTGAAAAGTTGGAACAGGGCGTTCAAGAGCGGTTGGTAGGTAAGGTCGATGACCTGGATAAGTATATGAATGAACTCGAAAAGGAGTGCGCCATTATCGTTCCTAACGGGCTATGTGATTATTTCATGATCCTTTGGGACATCATGAACTGGTGCCGCGAGCAGGGTATCATGACCGGGTCGGGGCGTGGTTCAGTGTGCGGATCGTTGATTGCATATTGCCTGTACATAACGGACGTTGACCCGTTGAAATATGATTTAATGTTCGAACGGTTTTTGAATGCCACGCGTGTATCAGGCGAACGAGCAAAGTCATCCGACAGCCTTCCGGACGTGGACGCCGATTTCCCTGTTGCATTTCGGGATACAGTGAAGGCATACATGTCCAAACGCTATGGCGTCAATCATGTGTGCTCTGTTGGTACGTACACCCGCATGAAACTCAAGACATGTTTGAAGGATTTCGGCAAGGTCATGGGCGTGCCGTTCGCGGTAATGAACAAACTCACCAAGGACATCGACGACCAAATCGAGTACACGTGGGGTGACTTGTTTAACTACGCAGCTACATCGCGTGAATTGTTCCGTTTTGTGCAGGATCACCCCGAGTTGGTCCATATGACGAAATACGCCCTTACGCAGTGTAAAACGTCGTCAATTCATCCCTCAGCGGTCATTGTTGTACCGCAGGAAGATGAGGATGGAAACCCGATCGACTTGTTTGGGTGGATGCCTATGAAGAAAATGGGCGATGTGCTTGTATCAGAGTGGGAAGGCAAGTATGTTGACAAGTCCGGATTCTTGAAGGAGGACATATTGGGTCTTAACCAGCTGGATAAGTTCTCGTCTATTATCAAACTTATCGCCAAGAACCGTCGGGAGCAAATCGACGTTAACGCCATTCCGTTCAACGACGAAGAGGTTTACCGTTATTTCCAGCGTGGGTGGTGTGAAGACGTATTCCAGTTTGGAGCCATGGGACTGATGAATTACTGTCGCGAGGCTAAACCTCAAAGTCTCGACGACCTAATCGCTATGACGGCACTGTTCCGACCAGGCCCGATGGATGTGAAGGCGCACGAAACGTTTGTCGATATAAAGAACGGCCGCAAGAAGCCAAAGTTTGACCCCGGGATGGAGGATATCACGCGTGATACCTATTCGTTGTACACCTACCAGGAGCAGATCATGAAAGCGATGGTTGTTGGAGGTTTAACGCCTATCGAATCCGACGAGTGTCGTACGTACATTAAGAAAAAGAATCACACAGCCTTAGCTCAATTCAAGGAAAAGTTCGTTAACGGATATTCCAATTTGATAAAATCAAAAGGAGTTGCGGAAAAACGAGCCGTTGAACAAGCCTCTGAAGTTTGGGAGAAGATGCTGGCGTTCGCTTCTTATGGTTTCAACAAGTCGCACGCCGTTGCGTACACGATGATGTCGTACTGGTCGCAGTGGTTTAAGGTGAACTACCCGTTGGAGTTTTGGACGACGTCGCTTCAGTACGCTTCCAAAGAGGCTGATATTCCGTATCGGCTTGTCGAAATGAAGAAGACGGGTGTCGATATTGAGGTGTGTCCGCCGGATATCAATTTCTCGGGCGATACGTTTACCTGCGACCCTGAAACCAATCGTATCTTCTTCTCACTGGGGAAGGTTAAAGGCGTCGGTGATCGGGCGTTGACGCTCCTCAAACAAATGAAGGCTGAGCACGGCGAGGTGTTTTCTTTCGAAGACTTCATAACGTCAGTCCCTACGGGCGTTAATCGTACGGTGGTATTACGATTGATAACGGCCGGAGCGTTCGACCTTGTAGAAGGAGTACGCAACCCGCGTCAACGGTTAGATATCGTCAAACAATATCTCGAACGCCGGGGTGAAGAACTGCCTGAAGAATTCGCTACTCCCGATGTCCATACTAACGCTTGGTGGGTCTTCAAACAGCGCGAAATAACCGGGTATGGCGAAGTGGACTACACGCGTATGTTGAACGAGTATGGTCTCGGAAAACGGATGGTTCGGCTGTACGTTACTGCGCCTGAATTCGAGAAGAAAAACGAAGGTGACGAGGTGTGTATCGTGGGGCGTGTTAACAACGTATTCGAACGTCAAACCAAGCGGGGTGATACGTATGGCGTATTGCAGGTAGAAATCAACAGCCTTATCGTTCAAGTCACGTTGTGGGCCGACTTTTGGAAATACCAGCCTGAAACTGAAGCGACGCTGCTGAACCGAGTTGTGGCTGTATCAGGACGCGTTAATTTCTTTGCGGGCAAGAAGGTCATCCAGTCGTGTCCATCTACAAGGTTAGAAATACTACAGTAGTAAAACAAAATCGTATGGAAAACAAAGGAAACAAAGGAGATTTGGTAAAGCTATTCAACCGTGACTATTTGGCGCGGTTGGATAACATCAAGCAGTGGTTGGAATACGACCGCCACCAGCAGGAAAGCGTGTCACAACATTCGTTTAAGGTTTCGGTCTTCGCGATGAGCCTCTTGGAATATTTGTGGCCGTCTGACACACAACGCGCCGAAGTGTGGTTATTCAAATACCAGACGCTGAAACTGGCGTTGATGCACGACTTCGACGAAGCCATTCTGCGCCGCGATATCACCCACGAACTCAAGTACAACAACTACAACGGCGGCGAAATCCGAAACGTGCTTGATAAGTTCGTTAACCACCAGTTGACGGAAGAGTTTGGCGAGGAATCCGAAGTGGTCAAAATGTTCTCCAAAGAGGATAAGTTCTACGACGTGATGCACGCTATTGTGAAAGTAGCAGACTGGATGGCGCTGCTGTACTTTTTGAACCGCGAATTGGCTATCGGCAACCGTTCATGGCCGTTAAACTTGCTGCCCTACTGTAAGGATAACTACTATAAGGCAGTTTCAACGTTACGAAATACGTGCATTGAGATGGGTATTTGCACTACGTCGCATTCGCTGTACGCGTCGGAGGATGATATCATCGATTTATTAAAAAATATCATTTAACATGGACCAAAAACGAAGAAACAAACTACTCGCGCAGGTGCCGTACGATATCGAGCGTGTGTGTGACGCCGAGCCGGAAGCGGCCGAGGCTTTGGCGATGACCATCAACCACATCGCCAGGACTTACTCTGATAAGTACGCTGATGGCGAAAAGGTCATCGACACCAAGAAGATGCTGTATGGTGACGACCATGGTGCGGCTATCAACATCTACCAGGTAACGCGCTATCTCCAGCGGTACATCACCCAAGGGCACAAAAAGAGTCGCCTGATCCGCGACCTGGAAAAGGCCGTTCACTACCTCATCATCGAGATCACTCGTCGTGTACGTTCCGGCGACGTTAACCAACAAGAACCTGTAGAATGAAACGGAAACTGCTGATCGGCAAAAACGTCTACGAGATCGAGTTCGAAGAATTCGACGACGAAATTAACGTCGATGACCTGCTGACGATTCACTATGAGAACCTCGTTGGCGAAATTATCACCTTCCCGGTGATCGTAAACCGTCTGGGGTTGTTGCTGGCCGACGCCGAACGTTCGCTGGCTGAAACCAAACTGAACTGCGATATCTTCGAAGCCAAGATCCGCGAACAGGTGCGTGCTGAACTCAACAGCGAAGAAGACCGCAAGAAAGCCCCCACCGTCGATGAGGTAAACACCGCAGTAGTCAAGAACCCGCTTTACAAGGCTAACAAAATGAAACTGCATGAGGCTCAAAAGACTCGCGACTATGCGGCTTCGCTTCTCTTTTCGGCCAAGGACAAGTCGGCCAAACTGGATAAACTTTCACTGTCCATACCGGCGGGTGATATCGAAGAGCACTTGCTCCAAAGTAAGGTCAACAACGTGGCCAAAGTGCGCAAGCGCAGCAAACTCATCCCTGACGAAGAGGAGTAGATGATCTAAGAACTCAGTTATAAGGTGGCAAAAACTTTACTATGAAATATAAGGGATTTGTCTATCTTACAACAAACAAGGTTAACGGAAAAAGGTATGTTGGGCAACATGAGTTGGCCGATATTTACACCGACGAACATTATCTCGGTAGCGGGAGATTGATAATTAAAGCGATATCAAAATATGGGCGCGATAATTTTGAGCGTAAAATTCTTAGATATTGTAAGAATAAACATGATCTTGACATGTGGGAGTATGTTTACATAAAAATGTACAAAACACAAGATCATAGATTAGGGTATAATATTGCCGATGGTAATGTAAATTCGACAAAATGTAACCTCGCCAAATTACCGCATGCACGTTTGAAAAATTCCGCTTTTCACAAAAATAAAAGATTATCAGACGAAACCCGCCAACGCATTTCTTTAGCGTTAAAAGGTAAAAAAGTGAGTCGCGAAACCGTAAATAAAATTATCGAAAGCAAACGAAGAAATGGGACCTTAAAACACACTTTGGAAGCACGATTGAAAATGTCTAAATCTCAAAAAAGGCGTTATCTTGAACACCCAGAAACAAAAGGCATGCTCGGAAGAAAGATGAGTGAAGAAACAAAAAGTCGTCTGAGTGCTTCGATAAAAGGCGTTAAGCGAAAACCGTTGAGCGAAGAAACAAAACGAAAAATCGGGGCTTCTAACAGTAACAGGGTTTATATAACCGACGGAAATTTAGTAAGACGAATAAAAATTGGAGAAAATATCCCACAAGGATTCTATATTATCCCTAATAATAAAATTTCAAAAGAATGAATGATGCACGAAAGTTGCTTAAAGCGACGCCAATCAAGAAACTCAAAGCCCGCATCGACGAAGACAACTCGATGCTCAACAACGGCAACGCCGAGTTCCTTCAGCTGGAGGACGGGCGGCTGATGAAGATTCGCATCTTCCCGGCTCACCCCGGCCACGACAATTTCTACGTACCACGCAAGTGCTACTGGCTGCCGTTCATGACTGACGCCGGCGACGATCGCCGCGGTACGGTACCGGACTCTGTGTTCCACGCCAAGACCGCAATGGACATCGTCCAGGAGTATGTAGCCTACGTCAAGACGCATGGCTCGGAAGCCGCCGTGGCTGCTGTTACGGCACAGCGCGACGGCCTGCTGCCTTCGCTGACGTGGCTGTGCTACGCCGCTGAGGTGAAGGAAGACGGCATGGAACCCAAACTGTGGGAGTTCAAGAAGTCGGTTCGTGACGCGCTGAACCGCCTGGCCATCACTGAAGACGAGGACGAACCCATCGAGACTGATCCGTTCACCGATCCCGACGAGGGTCTGCCGCTGTTCGTCAAGTACATCAAGAACCCCAACAAGAAGAAGGGCGAGAACTACTACGATGTGTCGCTCGGCAAGAAGCCCAAGGCATGCGCCCTGACCGACGAGGCCATCGAAAAGTTCATGAAACTGAAGCCCGTCGAGGAGGTCACCGGAACGTACACGCTCGAGATGTTCGAGAAAGCGCTGGATGGTCTCCAGAATTTCGACGAGGCCAACGGTATCGACATCTTCAGCGACGACGAATGGCTGGAGATCGTGGAGAAGGTCCGCGCTCAGTACGCCGAGTCCGACGACGAGCCCAAGAAGAAGGTCACCAAGAAAGCCACCAAACGTCGTGACGTTGACGAGGAAGACGACGTGCCGCCCGTTCGCACCAAGAAGAACCGTCCGGGCGTTCGCGTACCGGAGCCTGTGGAGGAACCTGAACTCGACGACGAGCCTGACGCAGAGCCGGAGCCCGCAGCCGCTGACGACGATCCGCTGGCTGACATGGACCGCGCCGAACTCAAGGCGTTCATCCGCGACAACGGTCTCGGCGACACGGTGAAGGTCTACAAGTCCACGACCGACGATCAGATTCGCGCCGCTATCCGCGAGGCCCTCGGTCTCGAGGAGCCGGAACCGGAGGCCGAGCCTGAGCCGGAACCTGAACTCGACGACGAACCGGAACCTGAAAAGGAAAGCCCTGCTGCCCGCTCGCTGGCTTCGATCCGCGCCAAACTCGGCAAGAAATAGTTCCTGCGTTTCCATCATTTTCCCGCGGCTGGCTGGCTTACGAGTTGGCCAGCCGTTTTAACTAAACCTTATCATGGCTAAAACATCATCAATTTTATCAAAACTCGCCGCCAGGTTCAACTCTGAAGACGTCATCACTTTCAAGAAGAAAGACGGCTTTTCGGAGATCAAATCGTGGGCTTATACCGGCAGCCCGGAATTGAACTGGAACTTGCGCACCTATGGCCTTCCGACGGGTATCATCGAAATTGCCGGGCGTAGCCGCAGCGGTAAGACCACCGAGGGGTTGGAGGCGATGAAATACTTTCTGGCCGAGAATCCTGATACCGGCCTGGCGTGTATCCTTTCGTCTGAAAACCGCGATAACAAGGACTACGCCGTCCAATTAGGCATAGACCCTTCGCGCGTGGTCATCATCAAAATCCGCTACGTGGAGCAAATGTTTGTCCGCGTGAGCAAGTTCGTCAAGGACGCTCACGAGTTGTTTGCCGAAGCCGGCATCAAGGAGAAGCCGCGGTTCTTCTTTCTTTGGGACTCGCTGGGTGCCACGCTTTCCAAGGCCGAATATGACGCTCTCCGCGCTAATGTCGATAATATGGACAAGGCTGCCGCCAAGGGTGAAGAACTGGAAAAGTTACAAGAGCCTAAGATGATGGCGTTTGCTAAATCGGCTAAGATGTTCGCCAAAGGATTGGTTGGGCTTTGCTACACTAACGTGATCCATTTCGTGATCCTTAATCACCAGTACGACCAAAACGTCATGGGCGTTACGTCACGCAAAAGTACTGGTGGAGAATGGGTTGAACTCATGCCGACGCTACGTCTCCAAATGCGTGTAACGGAGATGAAGAAGATCGACGACGTGGAGGTGGCTCAGATTTCAGAGGTGAAGGTCATTAAGAACGACTTCGGTTCACGCCAAAAGACCTACATCCGTATCTTGTTGGGGTACGGTATCATCCTCTCGGACGAAGACATCGAATATGCCGTCGAACGCGGTATCATCACCAAGCCGTCGAAGACCGTCTTCTCGTTCATGAACGGCAAGTTGAAATGGAAATCTGACCGCGAACTCTACCAGCACTACTACGACCAGAATCCGGCGCTGGAGACGTTGGAGAAGGTCATCGCCGCAGCCCGCAACAAGGACCTCAAGTCTTGGCGTGAAAAGATGCTCGAAGAGGCCGAGTTGGAAAGCGAATAACAACGTTTTAGACGGTATGAAAAAGAATGCTAAAAACCCGGTAGCCATCTTGGGCTTTGACCCCCACCTGTCGAAGGATAACATGGCGGTGGTCCGGGACTTGTTCGACCAGACGTTTGCGCTGGCGGAAGAAATAGGTTGTAAGATTGTGATTCTGGGCGGTGACGTATTCACGTCCCGCTCAGCACAACCTTTGGAGGTTCTGGACACGTGGCGGGCTATCACTGAAGAAGCCAACGACCGCGGCTTTGAGATAGTAGCCATTCCCGGCAACCACGATAAGACCGATGCCGACTCCGACCGCAGCTACCTCAGCGTGTGCCCCGGTGAGGCTACCGTCATTAGTCAAGCGTCGGAGTTTGAATGGGACGGCGTGTCGTTCGTGTTGATACCGTATTATGGTGACGCCAAATGGTTGGAAGAGAAATTGGCCGTTGATAATGGTCTTGAGCGAAGAAAATTCGATGGTCCGCGTTTCATGATCACTCACGTGGCTGTGGAGGGGGTGCGGAATAACGACGGTACGCAGGTTGAAAGCGATATTCGCCCGGATATGTTCCGTAACTACGACGCCGTGTTTGTAGGACACTATCACAACGCTTCGCATGTTGGCGATAAGGTGCACTACCTTGGTTCGATGTGTCAGAACAACTTTGGCGAAACAGCCGACGACAAGGGTGTCACCATTATCTACAGCGACGGTACGTGGGAACACCGCTCGTTACGCTTTCCGCGGTATATCCGCGAAACTGTTGTAGCGACCGATACAGCAACTTTACGTAACCTCATAGATAAGTACTCCGGTGAAGACTTTGATCGCGTCAGAATCGTTGTAACTGGCTCCAAAGCCGATTGTGAAAAACTCAACGCCTCGGAGTTCGCCGCCGCGGGCATCGAGATCAAGTTTCAAGCCGACGAAACCGCCGCTGCTATGGCTACGGCGGCCGACCCTGAGAAGATTGTAACGTTCCGTAAATCCACCATCGTTAAGAATTTCATGGAATTCTGCAAGGAACGCGACATACGCGGCGAGCGTATGAAGGAGGGCCTGGCGATGCTTAAAGAACTGTGATATGTGGTATCCTGTAAAAATAGAATTTGGCGGCTTGTTCGCATTTCGTGACCGGGCCGAGGTAGTATTCAAGCGTGGCGAATGTACGGTGATATTCGGTGATAACCAGACCGACCGCGGTTCGCTGAATAACGGCTCCGGTAAATCGACGCTATTCGAAGCGATATCGCTGGCGCTTACGGGTGACTTGTTACCGCGTGATACGCCTATTACGCGCGATAAGGCCATCAACCGTTCCAGCGACGAAGCGTGGGTGACGATGCAGTTGGCTAACGACGTTCTTCACCAGACCATGGAGATTCGCCGTCGCTTTTATCGTAAGCGAAGCGCCAAGGCCACGCTCTTCGAAAACGACCGTGAGAACACCCAGCTGACGTCCGTGGCCGAGGTCGATAAGCGGGTATTAGAGTTGCTGGGGCTGAGCCGTGAGGACCTCCTCCGCTACTACATTATCAGTCAGGATCGTCAGTACAACTTTCTGACCGCACCCGATACTACCAAAAAGGAGATTCTGAACCGTATCACCAACGCCGATATGCTCCAGCCCGTTTTGGATGCTATCAAGGCCGACCGCAAGGCCGCCGACGAGCGCGTGGCGGAATACGATACTAAGGTACTCACACTGAATACCAAAATCGAAACTCTTGAAGAAAACCTGAAGGAGTTGAAAGCCAATAACGCTTCAGCGGCCAATATCAAGGGGATGTGCGACCTGCTTGGCGACTACATTAAGGACGCCGCCGCGCTCGGTGTTCAGGCCAAGGATATTCGTCGCGAATTCGAGGGTGAAAAGGCTAAGCGCATGCAGTTCGAACAGCAGTTGGAAACCGCGCCGAACTTTACGGAAGATATCACCGCGGCGGAGAATAATATCACCGCCATCAAGAACGAACGCAAGAAGAACCGCCGTGCTAAGGTTGATTTGGAGTTGGCGTTAGAGGGCGTTATCGAATGTCCTAAGTGCGGCGAACAGTTCCTCCCCAACAGCGAACTTAACCTTACCCCGGACCAGATTCGCAAGAATATCGCCCAGCGGGAACGCGCCGACGAACAGTTTGCGCTGGACGTCAAAAAGGCCGAAAAGACGCTTGAAGAACTCGAAGAAAAACAACGCGACTACGAGCAGGTGGCGACCGAACTGGCTCGTGTAAAGCGTAATATGAAGGATATTCGCGACCGGGCCGACAGGTTGAAACGCCAGATGGATGAAATCGACCGTCGCCAGGAAGACCTGGCTAAGCGCATCGAAGCGGCTAAACGGGCCGCCGCTGAGGATGCTTCGATTAAATCTACCGAGAGTAAGATTAAAGCAGCCAAGGCTGAACTCAAGGACGCTAAGGCCGAACTGGCCGACTTCCGGTATTTGGCCGAGTCGATGGCGTTCTGGGACTTCCACATGGGTAAGAACGGGTTCACTACGTATCTCGCTAACAAAGCGATTGACGCTTTGACAGGTAGCGCCAACCGATTCTTGGAGATAATGGACATGGATTTTCGCTTACATATTACTCCGTTTCAAACGCTTAAGAATGGCGATGCGCGTGATAAAATGGAAGTCTTCATATCTTCGGATGGAATATCTACTAACGGTTACGCAACGTACTCTGGCGGTGAGCGACAACGAGTAGGTATTGCAGCTCTTTTAGGAGTTCAGCGTTTGCTTAACATGAGCACCGATGGACGCGGCTTGGACATGTTGTTATTAGACGAAAGTCTAAGCGGGGTTGATTCACTTGGAACTATGTCTATCGTTAAAACGATGAAACGGCTTAAAACAACCATTTTACTTATCACTCAGAATATAGAAGACCCCTCTTTCTTTGATAGCGTTATTTGTGTTCGTAAAATAGACGGCGTTTCTACACTTGTCTAATAAGTCTCCTAAACAATTATAACCGTACAAAACTGGTAATATGTACGGTATAATCTACAAAACTACGAACCTCGTCAACGGCAAGATTTACATCGGTCAACACGTTTGTGAATCTGACGAATTCGATGGGTATTTGGGAAGTGGAAGGAACTTGCTCTTAGCTGTTAGACATTACGGCCCTGATAATTTCAAGCGTGAAACGCTCCGTATTTGCGACACACAACCTCAGCTGGATGCTTGGGAGATGCTTTATATTAAAAAGCTACGCTCGACTGAAAAGGGTATAGGATATAACATCCTACCGGGTTCATCGAATATGTTTGGTCAAGTAAACCCGGCTAAAATTCCTGAGGTTAAGTGTAAAATGTCAATCGCCGCTAAACGGAGGTTATCTTCTCCAGCAGCGCGAGAAGCAATAAGGATTCGGATGACAGGAATTAAGCAATCAGAAGAGTCAAAAACCAAGAAGTCCCAGTCTCTTATCGGGAGAATTATCACTGCAGAACACCGCGAAAAGATATCGAAAGCGTTAAGAGGAAAGAAAAAGACTCAAGAACATATAAACAAAGTTGCCGAGGCGTTGCGCGGTAAACATCACACCGAAGAATGGAAAAGAAGACATTCGGAAATTATGTCAGGGCGTGTACGAGGCGCAACGTCGGATGATACTAAACGCAAAATTTCTGAAGCTAACAAGAAATATTATAGTAAACATAAAAACGTGGTATCGGAACGGATGAAGAAATACTATTCTACCCATCCACATCCGCTAACCGGAACGAAATTTGTATGGATTAATAATGGATTGAAAAATAAACGTTTACCAAAGGGAGTTCCCGTACCTGATGGGTGGTTCAAGGGTATGATTCGCAGCAACGTTATTATCTTATAGTTTCAAATAAGATATAACGATGAAACCTTCCGTCACAACCTACTACAAGGACCGACTCATAATCGGTATTGACCCCGGAGCCGCTGGCGGCATCGGGGTTTACTCCATCACCCAGGGGCGTCTCATCATGGCTATCAAAATGCCTGAAACTCCGACCGACCTTTTGGCGTTTTTGAAACTCCATTCGTTGAACTCCAAGTGCTATTTGGAGAAGGTCGGCGGCATACCGGGTAACGGCGCCAACGCTATGTTTAACTTTGGCCGTGGATATGGACACTTGGAGATGGCTCTCTTGGCGTGTCGAATACCTACGGAAACCGTTACTCCCCAAAAGTGGCAGAAGGAGTTTCAATTGGGCGGGCGCGGCAAAACGATGTCTAAAACCGAGTGGAAGAACAAACTCAAAGCCAAGGCCCAACAGCTATTCCCTACGTTCAATGTAACACTGGCCACCTGTGACGCAATGCTGATTGCGTTGTATGGCAGCCGTCAATAAATACGCCCTATGGAATTCGTTTGCAAGAACCCCGAGTGTCCGCGCTACGACCAGCGTGACTACTATTCATCGGTTAGCTTTGTTATGCGTGACGGCCAGCCGTATTGCAAGCAATCGCCGTGCCCTCATTGTGGGCATATACGTGAAGAGGTCCCCAAGGAAGCCCCGGCAGATTTGAGCGGCATATACTTTGGTAGGTTCCGCGCTATGTCTAAGGAACAGAAGCAGGAATCACTGAAACGCCGTTCACACGAGCATTTCAAAAAGGAGATCGCCCCCGAGCGTGCCGCCAAATTGGCTGCTGTTCGCGCTGAGGGTAAGGCCATGATGAAAAAATAGCAGGGCTTATGAGAAGGACGGTCGAGGGTCAAATGTTTCGCCAGGCGTTCAAATACCGAATCGGTCTGGTGAATAAATATATCCTAATTATACGCCATTGTGACGATCCGCGTCGCGCTGCAGCCTATCGTAATTTGGTGTTCAGGATGATGGGGACCATAGTGTTGAAAAACATAACTAACTACATCAACCTGTTAAACGGATCAAACGCGCCGGATATTCCTTCGCGCGATGAAGCGATTGCTGATTGTTACGCGATGTTTGATAAATGCTTGGAGAAATTCACCATCCTACCGGGAGCGAATTTCTATTTCTATTTTAACAAGTCCATCGCTCGTAATTTCTACACACTCTACAAGAAAAACCTCAAGGCGCGTCACGCTGAAATTTCCGACGGCATGGAGTCATCGCACCCGTCGATGCGCACCCCCGACCACATCAACGACATAGAAATAACCTTTGATAATTTTGGCTTCACTGAGTTAGAACGCCGTATATCGTTATCACGTCTCAGTGGTCAGCGTAAGTCAGAATTCTTGGCCGACAACCCCGACGTTACTGAAAGCCTTTATAGCCGGGCGCTGGTAAGAATGAAGAAACTGTTGAAAAACATCAAAAAGGATTATCACAATGGAAAGAAAGATTGAAATCATCACCACCATCCTCGAAAGTGGTTTTGCGCTGTTGGAGGTTTGGATGTACGGCCAGGAACCGTTGGTGTTCTTGGTGAACAAATTCACCCCTTCGGTAGAATCTAATGTGGCGTCGATTGACTATTGCGAGGTGGTCGGGTACGACGTTACAGCGTTTATACGCTCAGAGTCGGTGGACATGAACCGCGGTAAAGCGGCGGTGCTGTCGAAATTGGAAGCCATCGTTCAAAACCAGAAAGCCCTCCATTTCCAGTTCCACAAAAGCGTCAAGTGGATATATTGGGCATCGACTCGCGGATAAACGAGTATTGAATTGTAAAACAAGATTGTTATGGCTTTCGAGCCCTCACCCTATCAGCAAGCAATATACACCGAGGTAGCCACTACCAACCACAACATCAACGTGAATGCGGTGGCTGGTAGTGGTAAGACCACCACGCTGTTGGGGTGTTTAGAGCGCATCCCGCGCGGTAAGTCCATAATCTTTATGGCCTTCAATACGTCTATCGTCAAAGAGTTGATCGCCCGCAATAAGCTTCCCAACGTGGACATCATGACGCTTCACAGCTACGGTTGGCGATTGCTTTTACGGCGATACGGTAATAAGGCCATCATGAACCCCAACAAGACACTCACCAAAATCAAAATAGTCCTCAAGCGTCACGCCAGTGACCCTGAAACTCAGGAACTGTTGAGGCGATGCAAAAAGGGCTATTTGTACTATCTTATCCCGAAGATAGTAGACCTGATGCGCACAGCACTTTGCCGTCCTGAAATCGGCGAAATTGAGGCGTTGTGTGAGTATCACGCCATCGACTGCGGTACGCTCGAAAAGCAGTTAGCACTGGAGACCTTTGCACTGGCGCAGGCCGACCACACTCAGTTCGACTTTACCGATATGTTGTATGTTCCAGTTACCGACCCCACGATCAAATTCCGTAAATATGAGGTAATAATGGTTGACGAGAGCCAAGACATGTCGCTCCTTCAACACGAACTCATAAAACGGGCCTTGGATCGCCGTTCACGGTTGATAACCGTTGGTGACCCCCGTCAGGCAATATACGGTTTTGCGGGTGCGGATGCTAACAGCTATGCGCGGTTGGCGTCATTGAATGGCGAAAGCGTTGAAATGCCGTTGTCAGTATGTTATCGCTGTGGACGACGTATCGTTGAAGAGGCTGAGAAATACGTTCCCTACATCCGTCCGTACGAACGCGCTCATGAAGGCGAGGTGTATGTCGGATCGCTCAACGATATTGAAGACGGCGACTGGATCATTTGTCGTAACTTGCGCCCGCTGGTAGAGGTGTACCTGTGGCTGTTAAAGAACAAGATCAAATCCAGTATTCGAGGTAAGGATATTGGTCGCGGGTTGATCGACCTAATCGACAAGACCGGAGCGCGAACCATCGACCAGTTGGAAAAACTGATGTCTGAGGAGGTGGATAAACTCTTGGAGAAACTACGTAAAAAGGGGTGGAACAGACCTGAAACGTCACCCAAAGTAGAAGAACTCTACGAGAAGATTGAGGTTATCCGCGCCTTGGCCGTTGAGGCCGATACCGTTGACGAATTGCGTGAAATAATCGAGGGAATTTTTACCGACGACGTCAAGGGCATACTCCTCATGACGATCCACAAATCGAAGGGGCTGGAGAACGACAACGTGTTCTTCCTGGCTCCAGAACTCATCCCGTCACGGTACGCTACACAGCCGTGGCAGTTAGAACAAGAACGAAATTTGGCGTATGTGGCTATCACCCGCGCCAAGACCTCATTAATATACGTCCCATTAAATCAAATCCGTTATGACCTCAGCCAACCCTTCCGAGGAAGATATTCAGTCCAAGGCTCACGAAGATGAACTCAACAAGGCCGAAGACCGCATTGAAGACACCGCCGATGAACCGATAGAACCTCATCCGGCGCGACGTAATTCGTCGCGTGGCGTACCATCGCCAAGGCAAATCGCCAACGTTATTAAGAACAGAAAATTCTAACAACATCATGAAGAGTTTATATTACCTTTTGAAACGAACCTCTGAAACCGGAAAGCCCGTTTATCACCAGTGGCTGCGGTCGGGGTTGATAGGCCGGGGGAGAGGCTTCTCTGAATCGTCGAACGCCGACTTCGCCTTCCGTACCGAGGACCCCATCGAAATCTTGGTACACTACGAGTACCTGCGCACCGAGGTCCATTCGCCTTACGAGTGGGAGTTGGTGGCCTATATGATGGAAGACGCCCAGCGCTCGTGGGCTGACCAAAGCCCCTCGCCTGACTATTCGAGTGTACTGCCCGCTACCGAGAGTATTGACGCATGGAAACGCCGTATGGCGTATGATCCTGCGTTGATGGAGGTATACGTCGCCAAACTGGATGAATTACGCAAAAACTACAACTAAAATGGAAGAGAAACTTGTTGGAAGAGAATGGGTGTACCGTCCTACGCTTCACGTCTTCAACGTGATCGCCGTCGGTGACGAAGCCGCTACTCCCACTATCCCGATCATGGGTGCCGAGGAAATCGTGATGTGCGCTGTAGCTGTTCGACCTGGTATTCTGAAAAATATGGCCGTCAAACGCAAGTATTTTGACGCTTGGAATAAGGCCCCCACGCTGCTGTATATTGACGACCTGTTGTATGCAGAAAATCACGGTCGTATCATAGGCGTGTATCGCGTGACCGACACCACGCCGGATGAAGCGCGGGTGACGCCTCTCAATTTCTCAGACCTGACGCCGTTGCCTGAAGCCGGCTTTTGTGTGAAACGAAAGTTAGGTGAGAGCGGTTGTTTCGAGGGTGTAGGTTGCCGGCTCCAATACGCTTCAACGGCAAAAATTGAGGCTTTGCGGTTTGAGGCTGCCCTCAAACGCCTTAAAACCGAGGTCAACGAGTTACGCAAACGCGTTGACGAAAAAGCCAAAGGATATACGCCTGAAAAAGCCGCTATCATCGAAGAGTTCACCAACCTGGTGACGAAATTAACCACCCAAATAGACAAACTCAATGACCAAGAAAAGTAAAGCGCGGTTCTTCCGCGTTGGCGGAAAATACACTCACCCGGCGGGCATTCCATTCCGTGTGGTAGCTATACGCCCTGAAAAGAACGAACTCGGCGTTCAGTTCCTTGGCGAAGACGGCGTCAGTACCACCGTTATAGACCTTGTGAAACACAAGAAAAAACTCCAAAACAACGAAATCGAAGAAATCTAACTATGGAATTTACACCCGATAATTTAGCGAAACTCCCCGACGATGGCGTCTTCGTGTTCGGTTCTAATACCGACGGCGAGCACTGCGGCGGTGCGGCTCTCGTGGCACTGAAACGTTTTGGCGCCGTTAATGGTCAAGCCGAAGGTCCTCAAGGCCAAAGCTACGCCATCCCGACGATGGAGTATACCGAGGTTGAAGAAGATTTCAGCAATCGTCGGTTATACCAAAAAGTGCGCGTTTCACCTTCCGAATTGGAACGTTCGTGTGGCAGTTTCATCCTTTACGCACGCTCACATCCTGAACTGCGTTTCTACGTAACGAAGATCGGTTGCGGTATAGCAGGTTGGAACGTCGAAGAGGTTGCGGAAATCTTCGCCAGCGTGCTGGGGTCGTTCTTGATTCCCGATCCTATACCGTATAACATAATTTGGCCCAAAGAATTCTTTGCTAAATTCGAAGAATATGGCTTGGTTGATTAAGAGTCTCACAGGCCGTTACATTATCAGCGAGGTACACCCGTTGTACAACCGCGGCGTGATGTGCTTTGCACCTGACGCCAAAACCACAGAAATCGACGCCTATGCCGCCGAGATACTCACTCACGGCTATCCGTTGAAGGTAGGCGAAGCCATGGCTCTACGACGCGCCAATACGGCTCATAGTTTCGTCGTCAAGCCCGGATGGTACGCCGCCGATGCTGACGGTACGATACACTATTTCGACCGTCAACCCAGCCGTTTGGAGGGTCAGTGGTACATCACTGAAGGCGTTACTGAAATAGCACCGCGCGAAGCCTTGGAAGCTGCTCTCCAGCGCGTACCTGAACCCACCGACGACCAACCTGTACACTACGGATCGCGCCAGCCCCATTGTACGCCGTTTATCGGTCGCGACGTATTACCGGCCGCCGCTTCAGCAAAACTCTTGAATCGCGGCATGAAGCCTGTCAAACAGCTGGGCTTCATTTTGTCGAATCGTCACCGCACCAGCGGGCTGTTGATGGTAAACGCCGCCGCAGCCTTCGCCAACTGTAAGGGATACACCTATCAGCCAGCGTTGACGTTTGAAGACGTACTGTTGGAACTACTGAAATATGGTGATGTGCGCTTTGAGCGTTTGGACGATGACCGTGTAATGGTAGCGATGAATCGTAACCGCTCGCTGTTTCCGGCACCGTCAGCGTTACAAGCCGCGTACGGAGCGTTGATGTACGCGATGGTGGCGATGGAAAAAGAAACACGATAAAAGACCATGAAAGACGAACGGATGATATATTATGTTACGCCGCCGGGAACGGCGACCTATGACGCTATATTCGCGTTGGCGCACCGCCGTATGGAGGCTCTGAACGCTGCGCGTGCAGCGATGAAGGGCTTTGGCGGTGTGAGTTACCGTCCACCACGGCTGCTTTGGGCTGGTGGTATCAGCGCGATTGAGTTCACTGAAACGCCTGATCCTAACGTTTGGCGATTGGACGGTTCGCCGTTGGCGCATCAGTACCGTCCTAATACGTCCACTGAAGCAGGACGCGCCGTTGAGCGTGAATTACAACGCCTACCGCGTGTGAGCCGCAACGAGGTGAACGCCATCATCGGTTACACGGACTATTTCGCCGGCATACGCGTGGAGATTGAGGCCAACATCAAAATCGTAGGGTCGGAGTTCGGTTTCGCCGTATCGGAATGGGTGGTTGAAACAGGACGCGCCAAAATACCTGCCGACTGTCGCGAGGTAACGAAAGCGGAATATGCCCAACTCACAGGCCAAAACATCAGGATGGCGTATCAACGTAAAAAGAAACAACAGAAGATATGACAGTGCCAGGTGTTGGCGAATAAACTGCGTTGGGTGTTATTCAGAGAACGTAATAAAGAAAAGCGATGATAACTCTTAAAAAAGGGTGTCTAAAACAATACGACAAAGCGTCGCGTCGTAAAACCTACTACGACAACCCCCTTTACAAAAAGCGTTGCAAAATGTGTGGCGCAAAGTTCATATTCGCGCGCACAGAAATAACCTCACCTAAGTCGTTGGTAGAACCTGACCGCGTGTGTTGTCCGTATTGCGGACAGATCGTGAACGTTGATACACTTAACGACTATATGCCGTATTGGCGTTGGCGGTTGTTCTACGAGAAAAAGTGCACTGAATGAAATACGAAATCTATAAAACACGCGATGGACTCCTGATCCCTGTTCTCTACCCTGAGGACGCGGGTCAGGCGTTCAGTTTGACTGTGCCCGATGCTGTAAAGGTTAGTGAAGGCATAGCCCGCAACACGGTTAACTACGGCATCGTCCCCAAACGTATGCGTCGCCAGCCCTTTCCGGTTCGTAATAACATTTGGCGAGATCGTGAGTTGCTTGGCGCGTTGAGTAATGAATTCAACCGTTGGGCCTTTGTAGATTATCGCGATGAGGTAGCACCGCCGTTATTTCCAACACCGCAAATTTCAAAGAAATAGCCCCTCACAATAGAAGAAAACAACCGCCAACAGTTATTAATCCCCAAACCTATTCACCGTACAACGCAATGGAAAAAGACATAAAAGAGGTTTTGAACGCTGAAATTCCATCGGAAGTCGTTGATCCTGTGGCTTGGAAGAAATATTTGGTACTCAAGGAATCGAATACCCTCAAACGCATCCACCTATTAGCTTCCGACGGCACGGAAATCCACCTTATGTGGTTCCCCAAGAAACTCAACGAAACCATCAAGCACCTCTCCACCAGCGAACAAGAAGAGATACGTGAAATCTACATCGCACGCCGTAAAGCGCAGTTGGCCGCCAATCGCCTTTTGGCCACTGCACGCGGAAGCTACGATTTGGCATATCGTCGTCACCGCCAACAAAAGGCAGAGCACGACGCCTTACGGATGAATGACGTTTCGCTGGCCGAAGATATTAAGGAACTTTTAGGGAAAATGTTCACCCCCAAGGAGGTGGTTCGTATTTTGGCTGAAAGTCGTGAAATACAGGTAGAACTTTCGTACGTGCAGGACGTATTAAAGCACTACATCACCGACATTGAAAAACGCCGCGAAGAATTCCGTAACCGCGTCCAGGACGTACGTCTCTACTCAAAACGCCCTCGTCTTGAAGAACTTAGCTGGATGTACACGCAGATGAAACTGCGGTATAAGGCCCTGAACAGCACGGACGCTTATAACGCGATGCTCCGGACGCTGGAACAGATCCGTAAAGAGGCTGAAGGCGACCAAATATTCATCAACGGCGCCATCGACGTCAACGTCGAAACTGAAATCCGCCTTCATATCCAACAAACCATCTATAAGTCGATCAACCTCAAGGAGATAATCCTTGGCCGTGTGGCTGCGCGCATGAACTGGAGTCTACCGAAACTCATCGCCGGACTGCACAACTCGTATTATGCCCGCTTTATGCCCGCTAACGAGGAATATGATCCTGAGGCCGAGATGGAATATCCGTCTACGATGAACTACGATTTCAACCGCATCCAGCACAACCACGCCGTCAGCGGCATCGATGAGGTTGAAGACGTCAAGGCCGAACCCCTCACCCCCGAAGAACGCGCTTCAGGCGAGGCTATAAAGCAGCTGTTCCTCCAGCGTATACGTCAGCAGCGTGAGACGTTGGAAGGTCCTAAACAACGTGCTGCAGCTGACGTCGATTTCTGGCGTTCAAAGTTTAATAAGACAGCTGACGACGATCACGAACTCACCCGCGAGGAAGGACGTGTCCCGCAGCACAAGTTCAACAAAAAGCAAAAATCTAAATTCAAGAAGTGATGGAAATTCAAGACTTCAAATCAAAGTGGAACGGCCAGCCCATCGAACTGATCTCCGCCGCAGAGGCTGACGTACTGGTGAACCTCGATCGTGAAAAGGAAGAGCGCCTCGACTACATTCGTACCAAGGTGGCGGCCATCGGTTGGAACGTGTCTGCAGTAGTGCCCGTGGCGAGTGGGACGTACAACCGCGTGCGCCATATGGTGGTGATCGGTGAAAACACGGTTGGTAATTTCGTGCACGAAAGCACCGAGGTCCGCTCGTTCGCTGAATTCAAGAACGACCACGCAGCGATGATGGAAACCTTACAGCGCCGCGTTGACGACTCAGACTACGTGATGGGCGCCATCCGCGCGTTGGGTTTCGACGTACGCGAAGACACCGCGGTGGAGAAGGTGTCTGCAGTGACGATGGCTGCTGTGAAAACGCGCGTTGGTGTGGAGTTGGTGCCGGCGTTCGCTAATACGTCAGCAGCGGTGTACATCTCCCTCGACGAGAAGGATCGTAACACGCGATTTGTGGCCGTTGCAGGCGCAGGGTGGTACAAGGTGACGTTCGCTTCGCGATAACGAGAATTCAAGACCAATATGGAGGATAAATTCACCCTATTCGCCGCACTGGCGTGTGCGCTGGCTATTGTCGTTGTAACGTGGTGGGAATACCGTCCGTCGTTCTTTTGGTGTCGCTACCTGTTGGGGTTAGAGAAAATCACCCCTGACGAAATGTCGTGGAACGAGGTAGTACAGCGTATACACAAGCGAGCGTACAAGGCATATAAGCGTCACCGTGAGTGTCTTTCCAACGGCATTATCGTCACCCGCGGCATCGAGCAGTACAACGAAGGTGCGTACCGTAAGTGGTTGATGTTGTTCCCTAAACGTTCACACAACCCTTGCACTCCGTTGGTCTCGATCGACCTTCACGACGCCAGCGCCATGGTAACTAATATCATCCACGACGAAACGTTTGACGCCTACCAGTGGATGATGGAACAAATGAGTAACGACACCTGCTACGAGATCGCTAAACGGGCGTATATCTGTGAGCAAAAGGGTCAACGCGGTGACGCCGAACGTGCTGCTGTGGAACAGGAGTACATCCAGTGGATCGCTCGTAAGTTCATCTAACAACGTTATATTACGTGACGCCGTGAGGCGGTATAACTATTCGTTTTACAACTCCCCAGCTAACATCTTCAGCCCCGTTAGCTGGGGTATTTTGTTGGCGGTTTACGAAAAAAGTTCACTTTTCTTGGAAGATTTTTCGTGATTCTCTTTGAAGTCTTGGAGATTTATACTACCTTCGCTCTTGGAAAATGAAACTAAACTCTGTAAAATGGACAAGAATCGTAAACAGTTGGAAGAACGCGCCGCGTGGATGTTGGTAATAATCGTTGCCGTGATAGCGTTTGTAGGTATCAACCTGATTTGGTACGGTGACGGGTTGGTAAAACTCTTCGGCATGCTCGTTATCGGGTATGGCGTGTATGTGATAGACCGTATAGTGGAACGCTTAAATCGTAAATAGCCATGACCGCCGAAACGCTTATCGCTGCTGCGTATGCCGCTGGCTGGGATGCCGAAACGCCCAGCGTTACCGGGGCTGAAGCCTATTTGGCCGACGCCGTAAGATTGTAGAACTTAAATCGTAAAACGAAATGAAATCCAAGACCCTTAAACAGTTCCTGGCCGAGAAACGTAAGGCCTACGCCCAGTCCGCTGAGGCCGTAATGAAGACGTTGGACACGCTTACGCACGTAAGCGGTAACGCGTACAACGGTTCGGCTGTAATTATCAACATCACCGACCTCGAAGGAAAAGTTCTGGCCGACGCGGCCATCAACGGCGAGCAGTTGGAAGATTTACGTTTGGCGCTCGTTGAGGCGTATCGCCAGACGCTGATAGCTAAAGAGGTTTTCGTGCGTTACAACCTCCACAAAATGCAGAATCTTATTATCGACCTCGACCCTGAAGGTCCTAATAAAGCGCAGAAATGAATCCGCTGTTTCGTATCGGCACCCGCGTAAAGGTAAAGACGTGGGACGAGATAGCCGCCTATACGGGCGTTGACTTTACCGAGGAAGAATTCCACACGCTGTACGCCGTGGTGTACGACGACGCCAACGACGACCCTATCGGGTTGTTGGACGAAATGTACGACGCCGCTGGTAAGGGCGAAGACACGTGCCTTATCGTTGGCGGCGATACCGAGGACGAGTTCCCCACGTACGAACTGCGCAACTTACGCACTGGCCTCATCATCGAACGCGAACCAAACACCCCGTATATCTTCCGTGATTGGATGTTAAAACTCACACGGTGATGACCAAGGATGATATTATACGCCAAATCGAGGATGTTCGCCGCCAACGCGCTAAGACTGAACGCCAGCTGATAGCGCGCGGCCGCGGTTATCCCGTACACAACGACGCTGAAGTAGAACTCACACTCGACGAGTATCACTACGAAGGATCGTCGTCGCGTTCTGAAGAGCGTCTGTTGGCTCTCTTGAATGAAGAACGTGTTAAATACAACACCACCTTAACCTACCTGTGATATGTCGCGAATTGCTGGTAAACCATCAGTTCTTGTCGAAGGCAGTGACGCTTTACGAGAACTCATTGAAACCTACGCCACGATGGATATTAAGGCGTTTTGCGCTAAATGGGATTTGGCGATCGCTACGGTCCGCAGTACGGCGTCGCGAAGGGGTTTGCTCCGGCTGAGGGTGAAAGTCCCTAAAAAGGACACCGCCAACACCGTGAAGCCCACCGCGCATCGTGGTCGTAAGCCGAAGGCAGTAGAAACGCCTCCGCCGCCACCCGTACCAGCCTACGAACCGCCAAAGGATATGATTCCGCCATCGTTACTTAAACAGGTACGTGGTCGTCGCTTGCGGGCTTGGAAAGAACCCTCGTCGCGTGCCGAACTCAACACGATGCCTGTACCGTATCCGTTCAGCGAAATCGCCGACGCACCCTACAACCGTGGGTTGGATGAAACACCAAGTGAAACCAAGCGTGTTATTCGCCATAGTAAAAATCGTTGAAATGAACTACACAGGACATGTATGTCGGTTGATCGTTGACGAATTGCCTGTTGACGCCTATGGAATGAAGGTGTTGGCGGCGGCTCGTGAACTGTGGGTAAAGCAGGGCAAGGTGTGCGTCGGTACGGGCCGAACCATCGGGTCATCGTTCCCTGTGGTACAGATTATCGGTGGCGAACCGATGAACTATCCCCAACGTGTTATCGAAATCGTCCGCGAACTGCGTGACGCCAACCCCAACGTCTTTATCAAACTCTTCACCGGGTTCCCCGACACGGAGGCGTTACTGAAAATAGCACCGTTGGTGAATGCTATTTCAGTGACGCTGGCGAGTGTGGATGATGAAAACCACTTCCGGGCTGCGCGCTTGGGGTTCCGCGACTTTGGTAAAACCCGTATGGAGGTACGCTACAATTCCACCACCGGAGAAGACCCTACAGGCCGCGTATTTCCCCAGTATTGGCGGCTGGTGGATATGGCCCGCGAAGGCGACTACCTGCTGGAATCGACGGCCTGGGTGATGAAATACGCCAACGGAACGTTATTTGACTAAAATCTCGAAATATGGAACAAGAACGAAATTACAACGACCCGCGTCTGTCGGAAGAGATGCGTAAGTACGGCTGTTACACTGTACCCAGCGCAGACCCCGCGCGTCCTCACGACACCCAAATCTGTCTAACGCCCGAGTTCCTGGCCAACACCAAGGGGTACTCCATCACGATGGATATGGGGTTCGGGAAAGAGCGTGTCAACTCGTGGACACGTAACGCCAACGGCGTGTTGGAGTTTCGCGAATTCCCCGACCGCCTGTACTTGGATGAAACGGCGGGTGAGGGTAAGTACACCGTTGAGGTGACGCTGACGTGTGAGTGCGGTGAACGAATCCCCCTCACCTACGCTCAGACGCGCATATTCATACGCGGAGCACTCGAACAGCGCTACCTCCCCAAGGTGCTGCTCCGCTGTCCTAAATGTAACAAAATGCTATTCAAACCGTGATGAAACCGTTGGTGTATATACTGAGGTTGGCGGTCCGTGTGGTCGTCAACCTCCTTTATTTTATGGCTTGGGGTGTAGTTTTGGCGTTATTGGCGATGACGATATATTCGCTTGTGTGACGTTTTGGAGGATGTTAGTAAAAAGTTGAAAAAATTTTCTCCAAAATATTTTGTAGATTGGAAAAAAGTTACTAATTTTGCTCTTGGAAAAGAAAACTAAAACACACTACAAAACTATGAAAAAGCAAATCTCAACTCAGCTGAAAGCCAACCTCCGTAAAATGGGCAAAGAATGGGCAGCCGCCAACACCAACGGTTTCGCGGCAACCTACACCCGCGGCCAGTTACGCGAAATCGCCAACGCCATCAACGCTTATCTCGCCAAGTAAAATATACAAAACCCCATAGAACGATGAAAAAGTATGTTGTAAATCATTTCCGAACCAAGGAGGCTGTGATGGACGCCATAATCGACGTCTTCAAGCGGCGTGAAGATTGGTGTGAGTACGAAGCACGCCTCAACGGCGTCAACCCCGAGCCTGAATTCAGGGCTCAAAAGGCGTACGATCTGGCCTTTCAGTCGATGGGTGGTAATTCGTTCCAGCCGGGCGTCTACCAGAAATCGAAGCGGGAGATGGTTGAGTACCTGAACAATATGGAGCAACTGTTCGAAGACGCTCGGCGCAACTACCTCCGGTTCCGTATCATGAACGCATATCGCTCTTCGAACGCTGGTAAAGTGGCCGTTGCGCGTCTGGAGATGGCCGTCAACGGCTCCAATCGTAAAATGGATGAAGCCAACCTGAAGTTCCAAAAGGCGTTGGACAAATTCCTCGTCGAAAACCGCAACTGCACGGATTGGCGTGTTTCACGCACGTCGCCAGGCTCAGTGACGTTTGGGCTGCTTGATGGCCGTGGAGACATCGACCAAAAATCCACGCTGACGTTCTATCTCGATGACGATAACGGCAACCCCGTACTGGTGACGTCGCTTGAGAATTATGGCCGCTTTTCGTGCGAAGACGTAAATGTACAGGTCGTGCGCTATGCGTGGATGGGCCTGTTGCTGTTGGGCGACCGCCTCAAATCGCTTAAAGAGGCTATGCTGGTACACCGGGCCGCCGTTAGTGAGATCGCGACTGCCATCAGCACCGCCAACGTTAAAATGCAAAACCTCGGGTTGGAGGACTTTGAAACCGCGTGGACGGCTTATGAATCAGCCCACAACTACGGACGAAAATGAAAACTGTCGATTTGTACATCCTCAACGCTGCTGAAAACAGCGACCTGCGTGATATGAAGCCCGCTGAGCGCCAAAAGATCGAAGAACGTCGCCTCATGGCTGTTAGATTCGCGATGGGCGGTTACAATATCGCCACCACTTTGGTCCTTGGCGGTCAAGAGCGCACAGCCGTCAAAATGCCGCACATCACCGACGATTTAGCCAACAGCGTGTGGTATCGCGTCACTACGACGTTTGGCGATTTTGATCCTCAGCGCGTGATGTTCGAGAAAATCGAAATTGAAGTCTAAACCATCAAAATTATGGCACCTAATCGAGTAACCCGCGCTACAGCCATGGCCACAGCCCGTGACTACGCAAAGAACCATTCCAAAGAAGCCATTCGCGTACAGGTAGCCCTGTACCGTGACCAGGTCAAATCGCTCAACCGCGCCAAGGAGGGCGCCACCGACGAAGAAGTCATACGGTTGTGTGAGCGTATCGCCGACACGCGTGAACTGCTACGGGCATTCGAAACCGAGGCCGCCAAGTAACGAAAATTCACCCAATTTTTCACTCAAATAGCAAAACAAAAATGGAAACGAAAACTGTATTCAATGCCGCGGGACCGCTGGCTGTGACTGAAAATCTCCAAACGACCAAAGCGCAGGTTCTGTTCCTGTACGCCATGGCCTCTGCCGCTGCGGATCGTCCTGTTATCCTCAACGTCGAGGAAGGCCCGCTGCCGTTTACGGGCATCGACGAACTGTGCGTTCCGTATGGCGCAGCGCGTGATTGGCTGGGGCAGATGTTGGACGCCAACTTGGTGTGCCGCTCACTGATCGACCTCCATGAAGGTGAACATCTTCGCGACTACATCCGGCGGCTGTCCGTAGAATGCAGCGAGAACGGTCTGACGGAGTTCTGTGTTGACGACAACACGCTGTCGCTGACGGCCAATGGCGTTACGACGCTGGAGCAGTACGGCCGCGCGCTGGACACGGAACTGCTGGTGATCGAACGGATGATCCTGAAGATCGTCAACGAACGCTACTCCCACTGCGGCATTGGCGTCGAGGAACTCCTGCGCCACGTACCGACACTGAATCCGCGCGAACTCAAGGACCAGTTCGTGTTGGTCGATCGTGATCTTATGGCCGCAACGTATCGTCGAACGGACGGTATGCTGTTAGCCAACGTGTTTGGCGTCGGTACGTTCATCATCGAGAAACTCTGCGCCATCAACGTACCGCTGCTGGCTACGTTGGCCGATGAAGGCCATCTCCAGCGCGACCCTGAGGACACGTTGAACGAGTACCACGATCGTTTCCAGGCGATGTCGAAGGAATATCAGCGCCAACACGGTATTCCCGACGACGAAGAGGAAGACACCGCTGTCCCCACCGACGCCCCGATGGCCAATTTGGCTGCCACGCTGGGTAAGATATTGGGGAGTCGCGTAGGACTTTCACGCATCGACATTCCTGCCGGCGGCGGTAAAGCAGACGTCGTAGACTTCAACGACAAGGCCCAAGACGCTGAAGTCGTGCTGGACGCCGAAAAGAAGCCCGTATCGTAAACGTCGTTGGTGTATTAGCGTTGGCCGCTGAGGATTTATAGTCCTTGGCGGCTTTTTGTTGGCGTTTCCCCCCCCCCCTTCTTCCCCTGATGGTTTTCCTCCTGCAACCTTCCTTTCCTTAACCCCTATAATCCCCTTATCCGGTGAAAAAACACAAAAGACACTGTGTTTTCCCACTATACGAGGAACTATTCTTCTTCCCAGATAAATCTGGTCGAAGACCGTTCCTCGGCGCACATACGTGCGCATACGTGCTTACGCACGAGAGAACACACGCTACACATCCCAGCACGAACGTGTGTACACTCGCCAACGCCTACGCGCCTATACGCGAGAGAGCACTACGCAAAGCCGCCAACGTTATTGAAGCTGAAAAAAACTAACAAAACACGAAATGGAAACACAAGAACGACAAGACCCGCGTCTTGAAGCCTTGGCTCTGAAAATGCGGAGCGTGTGCTACGATTTAGGCCAACGCGTAATCAGTGAACAACTGGACATCAAACAGCTGATCGTTGGAGACGGAAACGGATTTTCCCTTAAACTGGAAGACAATCGTCCTGACCTCAACCGTATGGCCGTCAAAGAGCACACCACTCACGTCGAAGACGAAACGACTAATTTCCAGATGCTGCCTCCGCAGTTGAGGTTGTTGTTTGAGGAATTCGCTCGTGTGGCAGACGATTACGTCATCAGCGCTCGTGAGTATGGCTACGACGGCAGCGAGTTCAGCGTCACCACCTCCAGCGGAATCCGTGTAACCGTCAAAAAGTAACACTGATGAAACGCTTAATTCGTCGCTTTGTAGAATGGCTCTGGAGTGAAGGCGTGGTGATGATCGTTGAACAAAACGTCGCTACCGAATTGCGCCGTCGCTTCCCCGAAGAGTTCCGCGGTAAAACTCCTTGTCGTCCAGAGGTAATTCCCCAAGACGTTTACACTGCCGTCTTTCAACACCTGCCAACTCCCGCTGACGTAATTCACGCCGATTACGGTGACTCCAACATCCACCACGTCCGTACGTTCACCATCCAGCGACCTGGTCGTGGTGATTTTAGGATGGTGATGATAGCTGCGCGAGTAAGGTTGGCGCCTGAACTACGGAGTGACGAAATCTGTTGCGGAAGGTACGTTCACCTGTTGAACGTCGAGATTCACGGTTGGGGAAACGCACCGCGCAACACCCCCCGACTACACACTGCAGTTTTCGCTGATGCAGTATCGACTTCAAGGATCCAACGTCAGCGGCACAGTTCCGTATTGGCGGTTGGAGGTTGAAAAGCCCGCTGTCCTTCACCGCCACACTGAAGCGGTGTTGGAAGGCGTGGCTCGTGGATTATCAAATTTCTGAGACTATGGCAGAATTCTTTCGCGTTGGCCGTTATTTCGACACCCAAGACGCCGAACGCACACGCACCGAGCAATTAGAGCGCCAAAAGCAAGAGCTGCGCTATCTGGGGTCTACAATCTTTCGTCCCGGGATGAGACTTTACCAGTTCAACTATAAGACCGGAGAATGTCGGGAGATTGGTACTGAACGGCGGTTGGAATTCGACCCCGTCATCGGTAACAATGTTACTCGTTCCGTGAAGGTCCTGTACGATCCCGATTGCGTATATCTCCAGGCCCTCAACGAGCGAAACGCCATTCGTAAGTTAGTGAAGGCTGGATACATCAAAATGGTGAAACACGATGGTAAAGATCCACACGTCGAAAATTGACGAACAAGAACAGCCCGCAAAGGCTCACAAAATACCACGCGGCTCTGATGGGCTTCCGCTTTTTGGCGGTGAACCCGTCACGATAAAGGCCAAGCCGTACGACGCTGAACGTAACGCCGACGATGGCGTTGATTACGATATGTCGTTGACGGATTTTCTGGCTGCCGCCGAAGACCTCACGAAGAAAAAGCGTTTGAGTGCCGTTTTTATCGAGGTTGGTCAGTCGATGGTACCGTGGGTCTATGTGCGTTCGATAGATCGTGTAGAGCGATGGAATGATGATTCAATGCGATATGAGTTCGGCATCATCCTCAATCGCGACACGTCAGCCGCCGAAGGTGATAACGTCACCGAGTGGTGGGTCAACGAAGCGGCCCGCGACGCAGCGTGGAATTCCATACGTGACCAGTTGGTGGAACTGGGCATCGAAGTCGTCAAAGCAAAGGTTTAATCAAAACCCCATATTTATCAACAATCAAAATTATCGTACAATGAAAGTGCAAGATTTTTACAAGGCGCTCGTCGAGCGTACCGGCAGCACCAAGGCCGAGGCGATTAAGTTCGTCCGTGTTCTCGAAGGCATTCTTACCGAAGAGGTGAGGGACAAAGGTGAAGACATCGTTATCGGCGGCGTTGGCCGATTCGTTCAGAAGGTGGCCGCTCCGCGCCCGGGGCACAATCCCCTGACGGGCGAGAAGGTGGAATGCCGTGGATACAGGTCCATCGCCTTCAAGCCCGCATACTCGTTCAAGGTGTTCGACGAGGCCAAAGGCAAGAAATAACACCGTAACAAACAACAAGGTTGCTTTCGCAGTCCGTCAGGGAGGTGGTTTGCCCTGGCGGATTTTTCGTTACTTTTTCACGCCAACGTTATACTAATCGTAACGAGCGTAACGCCGCTTAACATGCCAGTTGAGACGAGTTTGTAGTGTAGATTCTTTTCCGATGAATTGGCGTTACTTCGTTACTCAAAATGTCTCCAAGGCAGCAACGCAGACTTCCTTATAGGCGAGCGCCGGAGCGGAGGAGACAGACCCTACCAAGGGGCAAGGGTATAAGCGATACGTCGCGGCCCCTTATCTTGATCTGTGGTGTAATGGGCAACACACGAGATTTTGGTTCTCGTATTGGAGGTTCGAACCCTTCCAGATCAACTTTTCACCCGACGGAATGTTGTGGCAGTTCGCCCATTGTCGGCAGTTTCGGGAGTGTAAATAGGAACGGCAACTCGGGTGCGGGGTGTGAAACATCACCCCGATTTCTACAACCTCAAAAAGAGGGGCATTCATAAGTTCATTAGATTAAACGCCGCCACCCCACCGCAGTGATGCAGAGGGGTGGTTTTCTTACAGCGTTACTACGTAAAATCGAAATGATATGAAGAAAAGTAATTTCTTGTGTTTCGACACGGAAACTGGAGGTCTCGATCCCACTCAAAACCCCATAACGTCGTTTGCAGCCGTTGTTTTAGACTTTAACACCCTGAAAGAGGTAGACCGCTGGGAAACCTACGTAAAGCCGTACAATGGTCTCCAAATAACGAAAGAATCCATTTCTAAGACCATGGTCAATATGGCTGAGGTGAACCGAGGTATGGAGTTGGATGCGTTTATCGAAGCACTGGGGCGGTTCTGTACTCAAAATTTCTCCGACGCCAAGGGCAAAGAGCAGCGCCGCCTGATAGGTGTGGGTCACAACGTGATGTTCGACGTGGCGATGTTATCGGCGGCGTTTGAATATTCATCCTATGGACGGAAATACGACCTATTCACCTACATCCAAGAACAGACGCTGGACACGATGTACTTTTCCAAAATGATGTACGGCTTGACGGGTGACGAGAAAATGACACTTGGTGCTACGTGTGAACGCGCCGGCATCCGCCTCACAGACGCTCACGGCGCGATGAACGACGTTGAAGCCACAGCCGAATATTTTCGATACTGTGTCCAGCGGTTGAGAGCTGAAGGCGAAATTACCGCCACCGAGCGTAAGAAACGCCGCCGCGGTAACGACTTTTTCGAGTTCCAATGCGCCAAATAACAAAGCCGCCAACGTTATACAGTGTGTCTAACAACAAAACTGTACAACGATGAAACAAGAACTTTTCGAAAAAGGCGTCAAGGCGGCCATTGCCGACATCTTAGAACGTTCGCTCAACAAATGGGTTAGTGTGATGGAACCTGGCGCGTCGTTTGGTGCTATCCTCACTAAGAACGGCATCAACCCCAAGGTATCGCCGGCGCTGTTCAAAGTACTTTCCAGCGTGGGTATTATCCAACGCGAAGGCGTGAAGTCAACGATCAGATATCGTTACGTCCCCACCTCCGCCACTATCCCTGATCTCGATAAATTGGCGGCGCAGGTTTGGTTGGAGAATCAAGACTACAGCCGCGCGAAACGTGCTACTTCAAGGCAAAAAACATGTAACCCCCCGCGCGACGTCAACCAGAACGGAAAGGCAATTCGCGTTAAGGGCAACATTCTCCCTCAAATTGGCGATTCGCGTTACATTATCACGGGCGCAGAAGGGCCTATCGAAATCATCGAGGTGAAGATCGTCACCATTTATCGCGATCCTCACGACGGAAAATACAATTTCGACGTTGTGTATCGTCTGCCTGACACCGAGGGACTGATTACGATGGAACGGGTGTTGTTACGAGAACTCCACCTCAAACCGGAAGACATTTTCGCCCATCTCCAGCGTACGATGGTTCGGTTTACGGGAGAATTATTTCCAACTATAAAACGAGAAACCGTAAAACAAAATGGCAGATAAGAAACACGCCGCTCAAACGCCCGAGGAGGTAGCAGCGGCACAAAAGTTCACCGAGCAAGACGAAAATCGCCAATTGGCTTTCACCAAGGCTCTCGAATTGCTTCGTATTCTGAATAAGGACCATCTGGAACTTGAAATGTCGGCCCAGCGGCCTTACACACGTACCGAGGTAGTCAAAAAGACAACGCTGTCGCACCGCACGGCACTCGAACTACTTGAAACGCTCAGCGCGTTTAACTACGTCAAATTCTTCGACGCTAACAAGACAAAATTCTGCTTCACCTTCAGCCCCGATGACCGCGCGGCGGTCTACAAGGCCAAAATCATACAACTCGTCCAGCTACTGGGTAATGCCGTTGAAGGCTATAAGCGGTTGTTGCTGGAAGACTACCCCGAGGAAGTCTACCAGCGTGAATCGCTCGAGATGGAGAAATACCTCACCACGGCGCTGGAGGTGAAGAGATGAGTTTTGTTGTATGACGGGTAATGCCGGAGGGATTAAAAAACCCTTCCGGCGTTGCCTTTTAAGGTACAGATATGGGTTTAGACACTATTATATCGCCGTCGGTGACGCACCGTTTGGCGTGCCTGGACCTCGTTGATGAAATAATCGAGGGGCTGGATGAGCGCGGACTGAATGAGTTGATGAGTGGCGACTCACACGATGTTGACGATATATTCGCGGCGTTGATGGAAGACACCTACAAGGTGATGTACACAGGTGACGCGTCGATCGACTTTAAGCCGCGCTATGAAGAGAATATTTCTGCCGTGGTGGAAGATACGCTGCGGTGTGCCAATTTGACGTATTTCATCACTTCTGTTATCCCTGACTTTCAACTATCGTGGCACCACCTGGAGTGGGGCGATTTAGTTCACCAGCACAAGAAACTGTGTATCAACGCTGCTCGTGACCACGGGAAATGTGAGGCTGTTGGAACACCAGTGAGGATGTACGACGGAACCATCAAGAGGGTAGAAGACGTTGTGGTTGGCGATCTGTTGATGGGTATCAACTCTACACCACGCCGTGTGGTAGCTACGCACCGCGGTCACGATTCCACGATGTACCGTATCGACCAGTCGCGCGGTGATAGTTACACGGTCAATTCGCGTCACATTTGTACGCTGATCGAAAAGGACCGCAACGGCTCCATCGATACAGCGTCGAAGCGGATAGTGGACATTGATATACCGACCCTGTTAAGTAAGACCCCCAACTGGATCAAGGAACGTTATCGTGGTTTCAAGGTAGCGGTACAATATCCAGCACGGCCTGTGGCGTTGGAGCCGTATTTCTTGGGGTACTGGTTAGGTGACGGCAACTCCAACAACCAGAAGATCACCACCGCCGACCCTGAAGTGCGTGAATATCTCCGCGGCTACGCCGAGCGCACGGGGCTTCGCTACAGCCAAAAGGGACTTGTCGTGACGCTTGGAGTCGGCGTTCGGGGTCGCGGTAAGCGTAACCCGATTGAAAGGGTGTTGAAGGGCTACAACCTGCTTTACAATAAACACATTCCAGAGCAGTATCTCGTCAACAGCGAAGCAGTCCGCCTCCAGGTGTTGGCTGGGTTGATCGATTCCGACGGTAACTACTGGCAGGGTGGCTATCACTTCGGTAACACGAACTACCAGCTGGTGTGTGACGTGAAGAACCTGGCCGACAGTCTTGGCTTCTGTACGCGAATGGGCGGTGGAACGCGGTATTGTAAGGCGTTAGGGCGTGACTATTCGTCGTGGTGTGTAACTATTTCTGGCGAACTGGATCGAATCCCCGTGAAAATAGCCCGTAAAAAGGTCCAAACCGACTGGTCTATCAAGACGTCACACAAAGACTGGGGAACTATCGATGGTGTTCACCCTACGGTGGTATCGTCGTTGAAGATCACGCCTGTTGGCGAAGGGGAATATGTCTCGATCACCACCGATGGCGACCATCGCTTCGTACTGGGCGACGGAACGGTTACTCACAACTCGTTCTACTTCTCCAACGCCTACGCAGCGTGGCAGTTGTACCGCTACAAAAAGCCGTCAAGCGTTCGTTATTCGAAGCGCCCCACCGTGGCGTCGTCGAACCGCGGATTTCTGTTTTCGTTCTCGTTACAACAGAGCGTTGACCTTTTGGAGATTCTGAAGGGTACCATCGAGGAAAACGAAATCTTGAAGGAACGACTCTATCCTCAGTCAACGTCAGCCAACTGGTCAGCTACCAATATAGTGTGCCGTAACGGCGCGCGTTTGACAGGCAAGGGTTTTGGTTCTTCGGTGCGTGGCGCTCACCCGTACTGGATTATCGTCGATGATGGTCTGAAGGATAACGTCATCTATTCGGCTCTCCAACGGAACAAATCCACCGACTATTTCCACTCCGTAATTATGAACATGCTCGTACCTGGCGGCCAAATTATCGTCGTCGGTACACCGTTCCACGCTGAAGACCTTTATGGCGACCTGAAGACCAAGAACGGTTGGTTCGTTATCGAATATCCGGCCATCTTCCCCAACGGGCGAATATTGTGGCCGCAGCGTTGGTCGTTTAAGGATCTGATGGATAAAAAGGAGACCCAGGGGTCGATCATCTTCTCGCGCGAGAACCTTTGCCGCCCGATCACCAACGAATCGTCTATTTTCCCGATGGAAATTCTCACGCGGTCGCTGCTGAGGATGGAGAAATACACGCTGGTGGATTCACGCGAAGAGTTCCCCATCAAGTTCTCCAAGGTAGTCGTTGGCTGTGACTTCGCTATTTCAGCCAACGTCGGCGCTGACTACGCGGTATTCAGCGTGTGGGGTATTGACGAACTGACTGATGAGCGTTGGCTGCTTCACCTTTACCGCGAAAAAGGCGCCAAGTTCTTCGAGCAGATGAATGTCTTGCGGCGTATAAATTCCCGTTTCCGGCCTGACCTGATCGTGATGGAGAATAACACCTTTCAGCAGATATTCGTCGAAACAGCTGATACCGAAGGGATGCCCGTCATCGGCCATACAACTGGAATCGACAAATATGACCTCAAGACCGGATGGCCCCACCTATCGACGCTGTTCGAACGCGGTAAGATTCACATCCCGGTGGGGAACGTCTATTCACAGCAGGTCAAGGACCTCATCTTCCAAGACCTCGGTTCAGTAGCCTTCACCGAAAAGGGGCTGGAGAGCGTCGGCAGTCATGACGATATTTCGTCTTCGTTCTGGTTGGCTGACTTGGCGGCTTCGCGTATGACGACGGGATTTAAGTTCGACATGTTAGGTTAGCGCCATCGTTTTAAGTGGTATGAAAACTCTGATAGCCTTATTCACACGAGGTCGTGTTGACCGCCAAAAAACTCTTCAACGGTTGACGCCTGAAGCGTTGAAGCGCGTCCACATATTCTGTCACCCCGGCGAGTTGGCGGCTCACCAGCGCAACTGGGGTGGAAAAGTAGCCAGCATCGAGGAATACAGTACGGCGTGTCGCGGCGTGGGGGACATACGGGACTATATTGTTGTAGAGGCCGTTGATAGGGGATTTGGAGGAGTCTTTTTCTTAGACGATAACGTGTCTTTCTCGTTGCGTTTAGACGATGCCAAGACCCCTGTGGTCGTAAACAACGACAATTTCACCGTCGAGGCGCAGGAATACATCTACCAGATGATGTTCGACTGGGTGGCTGAGCAGTTAGACACCTACGCCGTGGCTGCGCTTTCATACCGTCCGTTCAACCGCGACAAGGAACACGACGTACAAATAAACGGGCGGTTCTTCTCCATTTGGGGCCTCAATATCGCCCAGTATCTAAGTCAGCCTGTCAGGTTCAGCGATTGGCCCATAAAGGAGGATTTCGCCGTGGCGTGTGGATTACGCCGCGCGGGGTTGGATAATATCGTCTCGTATCAGTATTCGTTCGACAAAATGACGGGAGCCAACGCCGCTGGTGGTTGTTCGATTTATCGTACGATCGAGAACTCCAACGCCGAATCACAACGTTTAAGAGAAGCGTTCCCCGAGTACATCACCCTCCGTACCAAAAAGTGTACCAGCTGGGGTGGTGAAATGAAGGACCGTGAGATGATCGAGGTCAAAATACACTTAAAAGGATACAAGAAATGAACGTAAAATTCAAGAAACTCAACCCCAACGCCACGTTGCCGGCGTATGCCCACGCCGATGGCGAGGATAACGGCTTGGACCTGGTAGCCGTTGGAGTACGCGAAACCGAAGATTTCATCGAGTACCAGACGGGAATCGCCGTTGAAATTCCCAAAGGGTACAGCGGGTTGCTGGTCCCCAACTCGCGCGTGTCGAAGATGGACCTGGTGATGTGTAACGCGCCGGGTATTATCGATCCGGGGTACCGTGGCGAGATGCTGGTACGCTACAAAAAGATCTATCACATGCCCACGCTGTGGCAGCGTATGTCGCGGTGTTTGGCGGTGTTGTTCTCCAACGTCTTAGGGACTATCGCCGACTTCAAAATGCGGGAGCTGTCGTACGAATGTAAGGCGTACAAGAAGGGCGACGTCGTTGCTCAGCTGGTGATTGTGCCTGCGCCGTTGATTGAACCTACACTCGTCGAAGAACTCACGCCCAGCGCTCGCGGCGAAGCAGGATGGGGATCGACCGTCAAGAGCCAAGAACCTGAAACCAAATAGTCATGAAAACGATTCTCGTACACCAACCCGCCAAGCAGGACAACGTCGAAATCATGGCTGACGCGCTGGTAGAGTCGATGCGTTACGCCGACCACGCGATTGACTATCCCGACATCTCCAAGGCTAAAGCCGACGACGGCGTTCCGGCCGAGTGGTTCTACAAAGTCTACGCCGGAATTACCGGAACGTCCGAACTCACCGCCATCATCCAATACACCCAACAGCGGATGCTTTTCGATCAGATTGGCGAAACGTTCCTGGGTATCGCCCTCACCGAGATGAAGCACTACGACCGATTAGGCGACTTCATTCACCATCTGGGTCACGCGGTATCGAAGCCTGTGTTTTCGGCAGCCAAAGTGGACATAACGACCGAAAGCGCGGCTGAAGCCATCCAGATCAATATTCGCGCCGAGCAGGACACCATCGCTGAGTACGAAAAACTCATCCAGCGCATCCAAGCAGGCAACCCTACGCCGACCACTACTTCTACGTTGGCGGTTCAACTCCTCAACAAGATTATCGCCGACGAGCGCGTACACGTAAGGCTGTTGGCTGAGTTGGCGCAGTCTATCGACGAAACGTTATGAAACACGACGCGCTGTTATTAGCTGCTGTAAAGCGGATTGAAGCCGAACGCCCAGGAGTCATAGCCTGGGCGTCGCGGCAAGAGCGGTGGTGGGAGTTGTGTGTAAGCGACTACGATTTTTACCGAAGCGAAGAGTTGTCCCGCATCAAGGCGACGTATCGTAAAGCGTTGCGGGCTGCGGGCGGTGGAAAGTTGATATTCTGTTACGCCAAGCCTGATGCTGAACGGTTGTATGAGTTGGAGTTGGCGGGAAATTTAGTGATGGATTGTTAAATTTCTTGAAATTCTCTTGGAGATTTTGGAATTTCAACGTACCTTCGCTCTTGAAAAGAATCGTAAAACAAAATTGGTTATGGAAAAGACTCAAGATCTCAACTCGATCCTCTCAAAACTGAAGAAACTGCAGCGTCTGTACGAAGGCGCCAAGGCTATCAACTCCGAAGCCGAAGCACAGAATGCCGCTACCAAAATTCAGAATCTCTTAACTCAGTACAACCTTTCGATGGCTGACGTTGAATCGGTTGCCGACAACGAGCAAAAGACTGACGTTATCGAAGAACGTTTGGGCGACAACTGGCAGCGTAAGTGTGGCGGTTCGTGGGACCAGCTCCTGTTGTACGGAATTTGTAAGTACAATTTCTGCTACGTATTGGTGAGCAACAGGAACGTTTGTCGTATGAATCGTAATGGTCGTGAGGTATGGGAAAACCGCCGTCGTTACATCGTCATCGGTGAGCCACAGAACATCCAGGTCGTAAAGTGGCTGTTCGACGTATTGGCCGCCAATCTTTATAAGTTGGCGTTGAAGCGTTACGAGGAATACCGTAACGACGACACTCAAGCGGTGATGCGGCTTTTCGTTGGCGAAAAGAAAATGCACCGCGGTACGTTCTTGCGGTCGTACCTTGCTGGCGCAGCCAAAGGTGTTCAGCAGAAACTCAAAGAGGAGCGCGACCGCGAACTTCAAGCCCAGGTCCAGGTCAACGCGCTGGTGTTGCGTACCGACAAGAAACTCGACGACTACCTGGCTGAGAAATATCCTAAATTAGGCAAGGCCCGCCCGGAGCACATTGGTAGCTACCAAGCGATGCGACAGGGGATGGAAGACGGCCGCAACGTTACTATCTCCAAGGCGGGACTCACCGCCGAAAATACCAACCTTAACCAGTTAGCGCGATGAAGATTAATCTCGTATTTGACGGCAATTTCCTGTACCACCTGTCGTTTTCAGTGTGGTCCACGTACTACCGGGGTCAAGATTTAACAGAGGTCTTGGATGACCCGGAAAAACGCCAGGTGCTGATCCGTAAGTGCGTGATGAATCTTTGCGCCGCGGTACGCCGTTTTGGCGATAACGTTCATCGCGTGATAGTGGTGATTGACTCTCATTCGTGGCGTCGTGACGTATATGACGACTACAAGTACGCACTTACCAAGGTAAAGGAGCCGTGGAGTGATGCGTTCATCGAGGTGTTGGGCGAACTGGAAAGCCTGCTGCGTAAACGCGGGTTGATCGTTACGCGCGTATCGGGCGCTGAAGGCGACGACCTGATGATGTTGTGGGCCTTTGCGCTGGACGAACTCCCCGGCGAAGAAACAGTCATCCTCACGGCCGATAGCGATATTCGCCAGTTGATAACGCCAACGGTTTCGGTGTTCAACTACAACTACAAGTTCATGAAATTTTACTGCTTCCCCGGTAAAGAATCGCTGTGGAACGATCTGTTGGATGCCGACATCCAGGTCCTCAATACTGAAGCGATGGAGGTGTTGCTGTACAAGGTGCTGATGGGTGATAAGTCGGATAATATCCCCAAGGTGCGGCGCGGATTTGGTGATAAGGCGTTCAACCGTTTTATCGAATCGCTGAAACAAGAATTCAACGGCCGACTCGTATCGCCGACTTATTTCCAAGAATATGTCTCGACGAAACTGGCGCTGTGGATTCAGTCCAAGTTCGAGAAATTCTTGGGCGCGCCGTTAAGCACTGACGAGATAGGTCAGATTCTGTTCAACGTAAAATTAACCTGGCTGTCGCCTTCAGTGTACGGGCCGCGCCAAGAAGAACTGCTCGTAGCAATGGCTGAAGAAGTGGCCAATACGAAGGATTCTTACAACTATAAAAAGGCATACACACTTGAGGATTTCTACGGAATGTTGATTAAGTAACAACCAAAATTATAGTAGTATGAAGAAATGGATGTGGATTCTTATTATCGTTGTCGCGCTTGTCGTGGCTGCGGTAGTGTACGCCCATGAGGCGAAGATCATTCACACGTTGGTGGCTATTGGCTCGTTCACGGCGGGCGTGGTGGCACACTGGGCGTGGGTTAATTACGTAAAGGCGCGAGCCGCAAAAACCGAAGTGAGCGATGGAAAACATTCGTGATATCATTCTTGGCGTTCGCGCTGAGCGTCAAGAGCACATGCTGAAGGGCTTCGCTCCGGTTCCCGAAGACCCTGAGGAAAAGGTCGAAAAGGCTGATAACGTTTTCGAGAAGATGGCCGGGGCTATCGAAAAGGCTGAGTCCGGCGATAGCGACGTGGCTCTTCAGGGCGAGATCGAGAAATCGGACATCATGAACGCCATCGGCTACGATTCTAACATCAAGTTCGGCAAACTGGGCAAGGAAATCAAGGCTAAACTGAAGGCCGATATTCTTCCGCCGCTGAACGCTAAACTCCAAGTCCTGACGGCTGAAATCGAGAGCAAACTCGAAGACTGCGGCGGGGCTCCTACCGAGACCGTTCCGCCCTGGTGGACTGCGGAGATCAAGATGGATTTTCCGTTCCGCATCTTCTCGTGGCAGGCATGCGACCTCTGTGAAGGTCCTAAAGTTGCAGGATCGCTCATTGCCGGCGAAGAGCAGGAGAACCCTGTTACTCCCGAAATGCGTAAGTGCCGCCAGGAGTACAACGATAAGGTCCGTGAGTACGCCAATGTCGCTACCGACATCAAGGCGTGTGAAATTCTCGAGACTAATCTTTCCGACAACGAACGCTATCAATTGTCGCCTCGACAGCTGACGGTGTTCGGGTTTTAGTTTCTTTTCTGTTTCCATTTTCCAAGGTTAGTTAGGATCGCGGCCCCGATTCAGTAAGCGTTTCGGGGCCAACGTTTTTAGTTATATGGACCGATGGAGATATTTCAAAATAGGCGACGTCGTTGCAGACCCTGAGGTGTGGGGTTCGATGACGTTTATCGTACGTTCGTTACACGGTAACGATTATTGTCCACTGCTCGCTTCAGAGTCCGTCAAATTGATCCGCGGGCGGCGGATAAGGGTAAACCTCGGTATAGACGAAGCGCGTCTTGTAAATGCAGCTAAACGACCACTGAAGAACTTGCCTGATGCTACGTTGTTCCGGCTGGCTGGAAAGGCCTCTGAAGCGCGCCGTGAATTGCTAATACGAAGCTATTGTAAACAAAATGGCAAACTTTGATCACTATTCTTGGAGTGATAAACTCCCATCTGATACGCTTGACGTGAGCGACGAACACCGCACGGAGTTCTTTCGTACGATGTTTGAGCGGCAAATGATCTGGAAACGACGTTTCATCGATCACCAACCACGCCCCTGGACTGAAGACCCTATTTTGCGCGACTACAAGTTCACTAACGTGTATCGCGAACTGGATCGAAACTCACAGTGGCAAATTCGAAATATTCTGTTGGATGATTCATTGTCGTTAGCCAACTTGGTGTGGAAGATGATGGTGTTCCGGTATTTCAACAACCCCAGTACTTTTGAATACGCTCGCGATAAGTATGGCTGGGGCGCTGGTATTCCAGATTACGACAGCTACGACGAAGACGCTTTTGCAGAGATGATAACGTCGTACCGCGCTTCGGGGAACAACCCCTACACCACGGCATATCTCATCAATTCCATGGCCACGCCGGGTAAACCGCGTGATTACTGTTACACCCATCTGGTAGTGCCTACGTTACACCGTCGCTTGGGTGAACTCATCAAGATGGTATTTACGGCCCAAACTCCTGAACAGATCATCAAGTTCCTTCAGGGGCTTCCGTCATCGGCTGCATTCATCGCTCACGAATTCTATCAAGATTTCACCTATATACCGCGATATACATATCGGCGTTTCATGCGTTTCACTCAGGATGACTACACTAACGTGGGGCCTGGGGCGTCGATTGGGTTGCGGTTAATATTCCCGTCGTTGAAACATCAAATTGACGGTATCTATCGTCTGCGTGATGAAGCGCAGGTGGCGTTGGCGACATTTGGAGATTTTCCGTACCTACACTGGCACAAACTCGAAGCAGGATATTACACAACGCCTCACGGCAATATCACCCTTCACCAGATCGAGATGTGGTTGTGTGAATATCAAAAATACTGGAAGATGCGCATCGGTGAAGGTAAGCAACGCTCTACTTTTGAACCACGAACTGTAAAATTGGTTGGCGAATGATAACTTTTCATACCCCATTAGAGACAGGTGAGTTCATGGGCATTAACTTTCAAACGTTAGCCGATGATCTAACAACGAGTGCCGCACGATTAGTAGTCGTCGGCACTTTTATATCACCCCTCACTACCGACGAACAGCGAGCGTTTCGCCGTTTGGTGGCTACTATACGCAGCGAAGGCGAGTGGCAAGGTTCGTACGATGACCAAACCGACTACTACTCATGGTGCGGTCATCAGTTGGCGGTGTGGGGAGATATCGTTCATCAAGCGTTGATAATCAGGAAAACGGCCCGCAACGACATTTTGAAAATGTTGGGTTGATAGCCAATTATAGGTACATAAATCGCGTAAAAACATTATGTCCGGTGTAAAAGAAAGATTGGAATCGGTAGAACGCGCCATGCAAGCCTTGACCATCCGCAAATCGCTGTTGGTGGAGAAGGCGCTGCGTGGTGATAACCCGTCCGACATACTCAAAGCGGCCGAAATATTTAACCAGCAAAGCAAGCCCGCCAACGTGGCCCCCAAGGCATATCTCATCGACCCGTTGGAGTTCAACTCGTTTTTGGGTTATAAGGATAAGCCGTTCTCACTCTCGTACGAGACGCTGCGCCGGATGAGCCGCACCCCCATTATCAACTCCATCATCAAGACCCGTAAGAATCAGGTGGCCGACTTTGCTGAACCGCAGGCCGACCGCTATTCGACGGGCTTCGTTATTCGACGCAAGCCGCGTCACGGTATGGAGCAGAAAATGGACTCTCAAGACCGCAAGATCGCTTCGTCCATCACGGACTTTATTCTCAACTGTGGCGATATTGCTACGTGGGATGGCGACGAATTTGACGAGTTCATACGTAAGATCGTTGACGACTCGTTGACGTTCGACCAGCTGACGTTTGAATGTATCCGCAATCGCCGCGGTAAATTGGTGCGTTTCCAGGCTGTGGACGCTGCTACGTTTCGGTTGGCAGATTCGTACTTTGACGGTGAATACGACAACCCGTATTTCCGCGGCGTGATGATGGATGATCGCCAAAACTGGGGGCAAAAAATCGACGGTTACTACCCGGCCTACGTCCAGGTGTACCAAACAGCCAAGGTGGCACAGTTCTATCCATGGGAGTTGTGCTTTGGAATCCGCAACCCGTCAACATCTATCTACGCTAACGGCTACGGGAACTCCGAGTTGGAAGAGTTGATCAACGTCGTCACGTCGATGCTTTGGGGTGATGAGTACAACCGCCGTTTCTTCTCACAGGGATCAGCCCCGAAGGGTCTGTTGCGTATCAAGGGCAACGTCAACGAGGCTTCGCTTCAGCAGTTCAAACAGCAGTGGCAGGCGATGATTTCAGGCGTTATGCAGTCGTGGAAGACGCCTGTCGTCGAAGGTGATATTGACTGGGTAGACCTCCAGAAGAACAACCGTGATATGGAGTACACGTCTTGGATGGAATACCTGATTAAGATCGCTTGCGCTGTGTACTGTATCGACCCGACGGAAATCGGTTGGGACATATCACGTTCTAACAACAGCGGCCTGACGTTTGGCGATGGCCAAAAACAACGTATGGAGCAGTCGAAAGACAAGGGTCTGTATCCGCTGTTGAAGTTCATCCAGCGTAAGATTAACAAGTTCATCGTTGACCAGATTAACCCTGACTTTGAGTTCGTGTTCATGGGCCTCAACGGAATGACTATTTCCGAGGAGTTGGATATGGACATCAAACGCCTTCAAGCCTTCCAGACCGTCGATGAAATTCGCGAAAAGTGGGACCTCCCCGCCATCGGCGAAGAAAAGGGTGGTGATACTATCGAAAACTCCGTTATTCAACAAGCCCTCAGCGCCAAGCAGCAACAGCAGCAGGCGATGGGCGGTATGGGAATGGGCGGTGGAAACCCATTCGAAGAGGCCGCTGGTATGGGTATGGAGGCAGCAGGCGGCCCGGCTGATGAGCCTGTGGCTGGTGGTGAAGGCGAAGAAGACGCCGACGCCCAGGGCGGCAACCCGTTTGACCTTTACGCCCAGGGTGACGACGAGGAGACTATGAAGGCCCGTGAGGCAAACCCGCTCGTGGCCGCATTTGACGAATACTTACAAAAAGCAATAGATCATGACGAGTAACGAGAAGAATACTGCACCCATCGTGCAGTTGCTTTCGGAGGCCATGCCGAAGCCTATCATCGACGCTTCCACTGAGGGGACCGTGTATCGCGGATATGCCCCTATCGGCACAGGCCAGGGAGAGCCGGGCTGGCGTATCGAACGTGAAACAACCGCCAACGGCATTACCATCACGGAATATCCTCAAGGGGATATGAGTTTCAATTTCGTTTGGGACGACCGTACCGCCTACCTATATTCACGCTAAACGTTTCCTATTATGGCAACTGTAGACATCGGAACAATTGCCGGCATATCGATCGGCGCAACCGCCCCCTCTAATCAGGCCATCATCTGGTACGACACCACCGACGGCCTCCACAAGAGTTACAACCAGTCGTTGGGGGAGTGGGTGCCGATGTCGCAGGCAATTGTCGCTGAAATAGCCGATTTCAACGACCTTATCAATAAAGCGAACCTCCCCGGCGGCTTGCCTATCGGTGCGTTCTATCACGTCGTTAAACGCGACTCTGACGCCAACTGGAACACTATGGTCTGGGTGGTGGGTTCGACGCGTGTCCAGTACGTGGACAAGCAAAACAACATCATCGTCGAAGACCTCGCAGGCCAGGGGACTACTACGCAATACGTCGCCTCTACGAACTATTTCTTCGATAACGTCGTTGCGACGTTTGATGCTGCGACTTCTAAACTCAATTTCCAGTTCCAGTCCGTTACCGACAACCCCGCCATGACTGACGTATTGTACGGCATGCGTATGGTTGGAGAGAACGCCACACTGGTGAAGCGCACTATTCAGTCGCTGATATCTAAGTCACCGAAGAACTCGTTGGCGTTTGTTGACGGGTTGTATTTCAACTTTTCAGCGGCAATGAAAGGTGTCATCGTCTCGGAACAGACGGACGATACTACCGTTATCGGTTACAAGCAATACACGGTCGATTACGCCGCAATGGATAAGGTCTTCAAGGACGTACAAGATATAGTCCGGGACTGGCAGAACAACTCGCGTGAGATGATATTTACCTCAAAGTTGATCGAGGTGAATTCCGTAACGGCTACGGTGGCTGCTCCACAAGACCTCACAACCAACGACGATATAACCGCCGCTTTCAACAAGATTCAAGGCTGGTACAATCGTCTCAAACTGGCTACTGGCGCGAGTCTTTCGTCGGCTTACGCACCCAACCCTAACACCAAGGGCATCATGCCGGCAGCAGGGGATATCGTCGAAAAGGCTATCGCGCTGCTCCATCAGGCTATTCTGGACATTGCTTCGGAATACGGCGAATCTAAGAACATTAAAATAGGCGGCCAACAGACCGATTTTCCTGACATCGACTACATGGGTTTCATCGACGTCGGGGGGAGCGTGCGCGATGCATTCAAGTTGCTGTGGGACGATCTTGCTCAGATCATTACAGGTGACGATACAGGTCCAATACTTAAGAAATTGGTGGATTCATCGTCAATTTTTGAACGTAACGTCCTGAAACGACATATGGCCGTTGGAATAGTTGGCGGAAGTGTTGGATTTTCGAATCTGCCTGGCGGTTCAACATACAACGTCCAACTCGGGTATCGTTATTTTTACAATCTCAACGCATCGTCAATAGTGTCTTCCGTATGGACGCTGAATTTGGGCTTCTTGGATAATCCCGGAGCGCTGGATGCCTACACAAACGAAAGTGTGGGCGGTACGATTCAGGTGATAGTCAATTGTAACGTCTCCAACGGTCAAACACTTCGTGTGGTTGATGGTGACGGGCCTAAAAACTACAACATGGCTTCTGCGGGATATTATTTACTCACAGCGTGGGCAACGGGGTATATTTCAAGTTCAAGATTACGATTCACGAGTTTCATTCAGAAGATCGATTATCTCCAATATAGCCATGTGTAAAGTAGTTTATTTAACGTCAAAGCGGTTCAATACCGAGGCCCGTAGTTTTGTACGCGAACTGGCTGACGAACTACGCCGTCGTCGCGTGGAGGTTGTTACAGGAAACGCCTATGACGTTTGGAACTACTTTCGCCCTCATCGCACCTACGGTGTAGCCATGGCAGTGGACTTTTTCCACGACCATGCCGATGGCTGTAGTTTAACACTCAACCGCGTTTGTCCTGTGTTAACAAGGGATTTCGCCTATAATCTTTCAAACCACTACGATATTCTCACGCCTCAAATTCGTTGGAGGTCATTTACGTTCGTCGATTCGTACGACCGCCAGTGGTATCGTTTCTTCAATCGTGTAAGCGCGGAAGTAAAACTGATAATCTATCCAGCGACGTTAACTAATGAAGGCGACATGGACGCCTATCAAAACGCCAAGGTGAATATTATCAAGGTTTTTGCTGACGAAATCTTGAGGTGTCTCCGCTCGAATTACAATTACAATGCATATGCTAAAGCCGCCAAGGCCGCTCGCATACGCATTAACGAAATAATGAAACGCAATGGCTGACGGACTTTTCATGACTACAATTTTCCCCGTGATCTCACTTCTGTTTGGAGTGGGTAGTATCGGTTATGCCGTTGTAGCACGTATGCTCGATCGTAAGAAATACGAGCAGGAAGTTCGCGCCAGTCAGGCTGATGCCGACCTCAAGGGTGAAGAGTTTTGGAAAGGGCGATATGACGTATTGGCGGCTGAGTTGGACAAGAAGGAGTCATGGTGGAAGGAACGCTACGACAATCTCTACCAAGAGGTACAGAACGAACGGCGGTTATCTAACGAAATGATGACCAACTTTCGTAACGAACTCAACAAGATTCGCGACGAATACGAGGCTCAACGCCAGGCCGATCGTGATAAGTATAACCGCCTGATGGAGGAGTTCCGTACACAGGAGTGCGAAGCCAATCGCGCCGCCGAGGAATACAAGCGTCGCATCAGTGATCTTGAAGCGTCAATTGTGGCCTACGAGGATATGATCAAAAACGGCAAACGTCCATGAAAACTGCGGCATCCATAATTATCGTTGTAGCGGCCCTAATTTTCGCGTTCTTTCTGGGGCGGAGTAGTTATATCCCCGAACCCCCGAAAGTCGTTGAAAGGTGGCATACAAAGCACGACACGGTCGAATACCGCGATACAGTGAAGGTTCCGGTGCCGTATATCGTCGTACGCGATACCACCATCTACCTTCCAGGGGAAATCGACACCGCGGCGTTGCTGGCTGATTATCTTGCTACAAAGCACTACACGCTGGACTTTTCAAACGACAGTATTGGAACGTTCAAGGTGAACGCCACTGTGAACCGCAACGCCATCACTGAAGCTACGTCAATTATCAATCCTCTGATACGAGTGCGTGAAATAGAACGTACCACGGTGCAAACCCGCATACCATTCATCCAAGGCTATGCCCAAATAGGCACATCGTTGGACTTTGGTACACAAAAGTTCTCCGCCGGAGCCGATTTCCGCCAGCGGTTCATGGTAGGTGCTTCAGCCATGAGGGTTAATGATAACTGGGGATATACGGTGGATTTTGGTGTAAAATTTTAACAAAAACTCTTGGCGGTTTGGAGAATTTTCATTACCTTTTGTAGTAGGAAAAGAAACATATAAAACAACAATACGATGAAAGAGATTATCAACTACGGTGAGGCAAAACGACAGCAAATCCTCAAGGGGTTCGTCAACATCCCCGAAACTGAAGAGGTAGAAATCGAAAAAGCGCGTCACGGTGTATACACCGACAACGCTCAAAACCGCCGCTTGCAACGTGTGGGTCAGGAGTACGGTCACGCAGCCAAGGAGAAAGACCCCGCGGCTGAGGGGGGTGAAGGTGGCGTTCCCGGAGGCAACGTCAGCCTCCAGAATCATGCCCGCTCGGCTTCGGAGGAGGCGTTGGTGAAAGTGGCTAACGATCCGCCGGCTGACGCTGAAATGCGCAAGGTGGCCACCGCAGAACTCGAACGCCGCGGCGTGAACGTTCGCGCCAAGAACAAGAAGGGCGACGCCTCGTTGCGTAACGGCCTGGCTGACGGTGACGCCAAGGCGACGGCCTCGTTTGAGTCCATGGGCTTCCGTCAGATGGACGACCAGGACCTGGAGCAGTACGCCGGAGTCGAAGACGCTTCTCACGCGTTCATCAAGCAGGTCGGCGGTGACGAAGACGGCTTCGATCTGGTAGTCACCAAGACCAGCGAAGGCTACCGCGTGGACAAATACCCCTACGCCGATGTCGACAATTTCGAGACCACGACGGTGAAGGAGATCGCTGACGTCGAGGGAGCCGCGTCCAAGTTCAGCGATCCTGACGCCAGGGAGGGTAGTGAAAAGGATGACGACAATAAAGACGAAGATGCCGTTGATGAGAAATTCGAAAAAGATTTGCTGGATCAAGTACGAGGTAGCGATACACCAAAGATGATAGCTGGCATCTTTTTGAGTAAATTACGAAAGACCGACGAACAGTATTCAAAGTATAAATTAACCCCCGAAGAATTATCTAAAAAGGCGATTGATGTCTTGAAAAGAAATAATATCGTGCCTGAAGACACAAAAGACGACGCTATCGCTTTTTGGGTAAAAAGCGAGGATGTTAAAAGGGAAAAAGCAGAAGAACAAAAGAAATTTGAAGCAGATAATGAACGTTTTAATATTTCATTATCAGGCGACAGTACTGCGAAAAACATTGAGCGATTACCCTCTGACAAGGCGAATGAAAAAGTTCTCAAAAAGGCCGATAGAGCGTACAAATGGGCTTTACGGAAAAGTGGGTTGGACATAAACGGCGAAAAATTCATACGATTAAACAGCGACGATGCAACTGAATTCTTTGATAAGATTGTTGACGCTTATGAGGATTTCATGGACGAAAGCGATTCGGATGCAGTAAAAGCTATTGTTTTATATTCCGCAGACCATGATGACGATTTTGACGAAGATGATGATCTTGACTTTGCTGTAATGAGAAAATACCTTTACGGCAACAAAGTCGATGTATCGTCTGATAAAATGGATAAATTCATAAACGGAATTGATACGTTTATTTCTCAAAATAAAGTGGGACAAAATATCGTTTTATACAGGAAACTTACGTTTGAAAACGATGCAGATAATTTCGTTAAAAATCTCAAGGAGGGGGAGGTGTTCAGCGATAAGTCGTTCATGAGCACTACATGTTATCCTGAAATTAGCAACGACGAGGGGACTATGTATTTTGATATTATCGCTCCCGCGGGTTGCCCGGTTGCTCCAGTAGTAGGGGTTTACGGAGGAGAGGAGGGGGAATTTTTAATTGGCCGAGACCAAAATTATAAGGTCCATAAGATTGAAGGAAATCGTGTCTTAATGGAATGGTTGCCGGAAGATAGCAAACAAGAGTAATGCCTTACAACGCCAAACATACCCACTTTTTGCCGTCGCCATTCCCCACCGTTACTCAGTACGAAGATCGGTTTATCCGCGAATGGAACGCCAACAACGCCGCTGCGTTAGGCGATGTACTAAAATACATCGCCGACGCTACGGCTGCGGCGGTAAAAGAATTAAAGGAAGATGGATCAAAGAAAAATAATTTGGGCCGTGTCAGCAGCGAAGGCTGAGAAGATTTGGCATATCGGCACAACAATCGCTGCTAACAGCGCGTTGAAGGTAACACCGCCTTACCCTGTACGAGTCATCGTTCGCGTGAAGGATGATAAGGGGAAGGTGAGGTATAACATCGGTACGCTATCACGCGTCAGTGATGGTAAGTGTGAGGTGAATTTGTTCCCCAATGGTGCGCCGATTACAGCGTCGTTAGGGGTTAACGAAGAGGTTCGCCTCTGGCCTGATATCGAGTGGTTTTGGAAAAAGATGTTTGACGAAGAAGCCATCAAGATCAAAGACTTTTCCGAACTCACCAAGTACAGAGCTGTTATCGTCAAGTTGGGGAACGCTGAAAATGGGTTTTGTTATAAGCCTGGAAAAGTTGTTGCACTTACCGATAAGAGCGTTGAAATCGACCTTAACAACGGTAGAATTGCCGTTAAACACGGCCATGAATCACGAGTAAGATTATGGGAGTAGTAGATGAAGTGACGAGGGCATTTCATGAAGCCAATCAATATCGCCACGACCACTTGTGTAAAGCCATAGGTGCTTTTGAAGGAAACCTAACCGACGGCGATGCGTTGGAGAAAGCCCGTTCGAAGACCGGGCGATACGCCGACACGTCTGAAAATCGGAAATTAGGGCGCGTTGGGATGCCTTACAAAGAACCTAAGTTCAAGCCAATTAAATTACCTAACAAGAAACTGTACCAGTACACCGTTGAGGATTTTAATTCAGGACACGAGGTTGAACCTTCCGATTTAAGCCATGGCGATGTCGTAATTGTTCATGTTAATAACGGCTCCGGTTATCATTCATATTCAGTTGGGAAGATAGTTAGCCGCGATGGCGATAGCTTTGAGGTGAAAATAGACGGACTTGTTAACAAAATAGGGGGCAAATATCCAAATTCCATAAAGATAGAAGACATTCGTTTGTTACGGAAGGTAAAGAGTGGTTCGTATCAAAAAGCGGCGGAAACTGCGAACAAGGTACGGAGTGAAGAAAACGAACGCCCTGGGGAATATGGTATCAAGAAGACTGTATCTGATGGACCAAAAGCCAGGGAATTAAAAAACGACGGCTCTTGGAGCACTGAAGACTGATGATTTTCAATAACCGCCAAATAGACGACATGGTCGGTATTCTCCGGCGCTGGCAGTACCTGTTTATTGCTAAGCACGTCGGATTGGATTTTCTGACCCAGTCGGAGATCGACATCTTGGTGGCGTCAGGCGTCAACGTCGATAAGTACAAGAACTCTAAGGGTATAATCGAACACGCTTTTCTGTTTGGAATCTTGGCTGAGGCTATCGGTGATACCCGCGCCAAGAAAATGAACTACAAACAGTTCCTTCAGTTCTTGAAATCGGGAAACTTTGTGCCGCTTACCGAACAGGAGGAGAACGCGCTCAATTACCTCAAGAACCGCGCCTACACCGACATCACGTCACTCGGCAACCGTATCGTCACCGGGACACGCAACACCATCCTCAAGTCGAATTTCCGTCAGCAGGCCGCTATACGCCAGCAAATCAAAGATAAGGCCATTCAAGCCGTTCAACTCCGTAAGGGGGCGCGCTATGTAGCCAGCGAACTGGGAAACCTTACCCAAGACTGGGGACGCGATTGGCTGCGTATTGCGTACTACCTTCTGCACGAAGCCTACAACGTGGGCCGTGCCGAAAGTATTTTCAAGCAACACGGGCCTGACGCCAAAGTGTATTTCGACGTCTATCCAGGCGCGTGCGCTAAGTGCCGGGAGTTGTACTTAGAAGACCCCGAGGACCCTACCTCGAGACCGAAACTGTTCCGGCTGACAGACCTTATCGCCAACGGTAACAACATCGGTCGTAAGGCGGCAGAGTGGCTCCCTACGATCGACCCCACACACCCCTATTGTTTCAATAATCCGGCTACAAAGGTGTACACCATCAACGGATGGAGAAACATATCTTCTCTAAAGAAAGGGGATATGGTTTTGACTCACCGAGGGAGGTTTAGGCCTGTTACGGAAGTGATTATTCACGATCATAAGGATGAACCCCTGTACGACATCTATTATGCCGTCAAAAACCTTTTAGGGCGTAAAAAGGTACGGAAGGTGCGTCGTATAACAGGAAATCATCCAATTCTTTCAAACGGTGAATGGCGAGAGGCTGCTTCATTGAAAACAGGCGATTTGATAACAATCGAAGGTGTTTGTTGTGAAAAATGCGGTTCGTTTATGCCAATATACGTTTCAGCCAGCGATACTCTTTTGGAGAGGGGGCTGTGTATAGCTTGTCACCGGAGCGAACAGTGCGTCTCGCAATGGCAAGACACAGAGTTCCGTTCTTACATGAGTAAGAAAGTCAAAGAAGAGATGGCTGTTCGTTATGCCAATATGAGTGCTGTCGATCGTCAGAAACTTACCACCAGAGCAAGAAAAGCTATCGAAGATAAATATCAAGGTGAGTATCCTTGGATGGCTGAGGCGCTGAAGAAGGCTAATTCTACCAATGGTGAGAAACGGTCGTTCATCGAGCGCAAGTTGGAGTATCTGTGTAAGTCGTTAGGAGTTGAAGCTAAGACAGGGGTGTTCTTGAAAAATAACGGAAAGTTCCGCAACGATGTTGTGGGGTATTTCCCCGATTTACTGATTCCCGATCTCAAGATTGTTTTGGAGGCTGACGGCGAAAAATGGCACAACGATCCGGAATACGATTCCAACCGCGATAAGGACATTTTGGAGTGTTACGGCTATGAGACATTCCGCTTCACTGAAGATGAGATAAACAACCACGGCGATATGGTTTACAACCGCCTGAAACGGCTGTTCAAAAATCACCGGGGGCAAATAGTTTCGCGTGGTGTAAAGGTTTTATACATTAAACAAGTTCCGAGATCTAAAAAGTACACTAAATTGTACAATATTTCAGTTGCCGAAGATGAAAGCTACATTGCCGATGGAATTGTGGTTCACAATTGCCGGTGTACAGTCAACCACGTTTCGCCGGGCTACGATTGGGACCCCACCACTCGCGCCTTTACCAAGCCCGTCAAGCGTCAGTTCAAAGACCCAAAGTTAAAGAACGTAAAACTCAACATTAAAGTTACAAAATAATGAAAAACAAAATCGTACAAGACCCCCCGTTTACCATGCAGATTGAACCTACCGAGGGCTGTAACCTCGGTTGTTCGTTCTGCGGTTTACACGGTATGCGTGAAAAGGGGACCAAGCCCTGGAATTTCATGACCGTCGAAACAGCCGAGCGTATTGCTTCGGAGGTAGCGCGGGTGGGTTGGAACTGTAAGTTCGTGTTCGCTATGCACGGCGAACCGACGCTCAACCCTGCCTTCATCGACATCGTCGCCACGTTCCGCAAGCACTTGCCGAAGGCTGTGTTTCATATGTACAGTAACGGTTACGCCATGAACCACGCTGAAGACACCGAGGCGTACCTCGACGCGCTGTTCGGGGCAGGTATGAACGATATTCTGGTGGACTGCTACACGGCCAACGGCGACTGGAATTTCGTCGAGAAGATCGATGTTGATAAGTACAACGTCGTGACGCTGGAACCTGGCGTTCCGTACTACTATCCCAAGCAGGGCCGTCGTATCTGCTTGCTGCCGCCTATCGCCCACGACGACACCAACAAGATGACACGTCGCCTGGCCAACCACTGCGGCGCGGCCTTCCCGCTTGACGATTCGTTCAACAACAAGCGGTGCACCTTCCCGTTCCGCGAACTGGACGTGAGGTGGAATGGCCAGGTGTGTCTGTGCTGTGATGACTTCCGCGGTGAGTACCCAATCGCCAACATCCACGACATGCCCATCGAAGACCTGTGGAACCACCCGCGCTTTCACGCCGCCCGTGTCATGCTGTACAACAACGACCGCCGCTTCCGCCCGTGTCAGGGGTGTACGCACGTAAGCGTCCGCGTCGGCTTCCTGCCTGACAAAATGGGTAAGCAAACGCTGCCGCCTATCACGCCGGAGATCCGGAAGATGGCTGAGGACGTGTCGAAAGACGGCCCCTGCGCTGAGAAAATCTACAAGCGGCCATGGGAAAAATAAAGTACCTGTGTGTCGAGCCTCACGCGGGTGATCTCCTGATGAGCGCTTGTCACGTTTTAGTAGCACCCGAATATGACGTTCGGGTGCTTACTGTAGATAGCGACCCAAACCGCGTTGTAGAACAGCGATCGCTCTATGAATTCATGGGTATTACGATGGATGTCTTCGACACTGGGTTCGAAGATGCGATTTGTAGCGATTTTGGCGACCATTTCAAGGACTTTAATCTCTCCAGCGTCTATACGTACCTCAGAACTAAATACGGAACTGACACGCTTAATTTCGCCGAACAAACGCTTCGCGACCATTTGCGTCGTTTCCTACGACGCAACCGTGGTTATACCGTATTGGCGCCGTTGGGGCTGGGACATCCCTTCAACCAGTTCATCCACGACGTTGTTCAGGATACGGTTTCACTGGCGGAGTACTATCGCGACTTTCCTTATTCATACACCTCGCGTGGCCGTCAGCAAGTCACAATTCAGTGCTACAACAACGAAAATGTGTTGATGAAGCGCAAAGTCCCGTGCGACGATATGTTTGACGTCAAGTGGGGACTGGCCTTTAGGTTCTACCCGTCGCTGGAGCCTACGATAGACAAATATCAACGTTTCATAGAACAAAACCCACCCGAGGAAATATGGTCCGAAGGTGAATTACCCTTTTGAGTATGAACTGTCAATTCTTCGTCGTGTCCAAGAACCGCCCCAAGTGCGTCACGACTAAACTGTTGGAAAAGGGCGGCGTCGATTATCACATAGTCGTCGAAAAGGAAGACGTTGAAAAATACGTCGAAGCGGGGCACGCCCGTGAGCGGCTGATCGTACTGCCGGCCTCGAACCGCGGCTACAGCTACGTGGTCAATTTCTGTAAGAACACCTACCTCCGCAAGGATCACCCGGTGGTGGTGATGGATGACGATATCGCCAACTTCTTCTACTCGATCGACGGTGAAGCCAAGTGTGGGCTGTCGCTGAAAACGCCGGAAGAACTCAGCGAGTTCTTTGAGGAGTTTGATCGTGAGGTCATGGAAACCGATTTTGAGTATGGAACGATGGGCAAGAGCGCCTTCGACTGGAGTTGTACCGACGTCAGCCCGCGTTTCAAGTACGGCGGTATTCCGCACTTGATCGTCTTCAAGGGGCTACGGACGCTGGAACTGGACTTTGACGAAAAGTTGGAGTTGAAATGCGACATCGACTATTCGTTGAAATGCATGTACCTGGGAATCGTCTACGCGCGGTTCGTGCGGTTCCTTCTCCAGAGTAAGATGAACAAGGAAGCCAACCAGGGCGGCGGTCTCCAAGACGTATACGAACGCCAGGAGCGCGTGCAGCGGGCGCACGACATCATACTCAAGCGCTGGCCGTTGAACGCTCGTATTGACGAAAAGAAGAAGCCAATTAACGGCGTACCGGAGTTGCGAATTGTGTACAAGAAATTTGATATTGACTTTGACGCGGTGGAGGTGTAGATTTCCAAGTATTTATCTGGAAAACTGCACAACGTATGTCAGACATTATCCAAAAAGCAAAACACAACGTCGGCGACCACCACCCTACACAGCCGTGGGTTTGGACCGAGTACAAGCCGGGAAAGTTCAACTGGCGTCTCGACAAAAACGCCAAGAACAAGAAGGCTCCTGCCGCCGACGAAGGTAAATCGGGTTCTGCTGGCGGTTCCGCCAGCCTTGAAGAGTGGGCCAAGCGTACCTCCGCAGACAATCTGCTCAAAGTAGTAAACAACCCCAAGGGCAACGCGCAGTTGCGTAAGATTGCCTATGAGGAGTTGAAGACGCGTGACGAATTCGACGCTTTGGCTGTTGATACCTCCGGTACACTCGACGCGCTGCTGAAGATGACCTCCAAGCAGGACGACGTTGCGCCCACTAACGCCCAAGCCAAGGTTGATATTAACGACGGCGAAGGTGAAAACGTCGATGGCGAGATTATGGAAGACTGGTTCCTCAACCCCGAGGACCCGCGTGTTCAGAAGAAATTCAACAAACTCCAGAACCGCCAAGACCGTATCGCCTACGACCGTTTCGTCTACAAGATGAAGCGTAAGGACCCCGACTACCAGCCGCCCGTTGAGGTAATGTACGACCTGAACCGCCAGTATCTGGAGTTCTTGGACAACAAGGAGCAACGCTTCATGATCTCGGCCGGAGGCGCAGGCGTTGGTAAGTCGTATGGTTTCAAGAAGATTGCCGAACTGCTCAACAAGCGTCCGTTTGACGCTGAGACCGACGCCCCTGGCGACGGCGATTATGACTACGTTGAACTTGGTGATATCAACTCCAAGAAGCAGCTGTTGGGCGTACTCAAGGCCCACAACGGCAAGATTCTGCTGTTCGACGATACCGATTCCGTTATCACCCGCGCCGACCTGGCTTCTATCATGAAGAAAGCTACTGCCGCCAGTGGTAAACGCGTCGTCGGCGACCCTGAAGACGTCAAGTCGAATTTCGTATTCACGGGACGTATCATCATCATGACCAACAAGGGCTTGGTGAACCTCGCCAAGAACGAAGATACTAAAGCTATCATCAGCCGCGCTACGCTTTCGTCGGAGGTGTACCTGACGGTTGATGAAACTATCGAGGTACTAAAAGACCGATTCGCCAGTATGGACGTACCTCAGGCACCTCACCTTGACGATCCTGAAGAGGACAAGGCCGAACGCCAAGAGCTGTTCGATTTGATCGTCAAGAATAAGGATAAGATCGATCCCGCCAAGTTTACCACCCGTACTTTCGGTACCATTCTGTCAGAAAAACGCTCTACGGAACGTTCTAACCGTATGGCCCAACAGGGCGGTGAGTGGACGAACCTCATCGGTGCGAAGCAAAAGGACTGGGAGAAGAGTGCCGTGCGTGCGCTGACGAAGAGTCTCGCGTATGAGGCCATTCAACCGATCGAAACCTCCGACGCGATCAGTAAGGCCGAGCAGTTACTTAACGGCGCAGAATCGCTCGAAAAGGCCGATTTCACCGAAGAGCAGCGCGATAAACTCGCCAAGAAAAAGGAGGCCCTCCCCGACGGCTCGTTCCCGATCCGCAACAAGTCTGATCTGAAGAATGCCATCCGCCTCGCCGGCAACGCTAAGAACCCCGAACGCGCTCGCCGCTGGATCAAGCGTCGCGCCAAAACACTCGGTGCTGAAGACATGATCCCTGATACGTGGAAGGCCAAAGAGATTGATCTTGGCGCACTCCACGTTGATGAAATGTCGATCGAAAAGGCAGAAACCCTGTTGTTCGAATAGCCAGCCATGGATGAACTCAGAAAAGCACTCGATGTCTTCGCCCTCCGTAACGCTGAGGGCGAGATATCTGATGCCGTACTGGAGAAGGCGTGTGAAGCGTATAAGGCGCGGTCTGAAGACTTTGCTGACGACTATTCGTACAACCTGTACGTCGCCAAATCGGTGTATGACCACATCCACGGTATCGATCAAGACTCCGAGATAGCCAAAGCCATCGTGCCTGGCCAGACCAAGGTCGTGAATGGCGTGGTGTACATTTGGACGCTGACTCCTAACGCCAAGACGACGTACGACTGGCGAGTTTACAAGACCGCCAACGGCCAACCTATTGGAAAAGGAGCCTTTCGTTCTAAAGCCATGCTGGCTCAGGAAGAGAAGCAGTTGAACGAGATGTTCCCTGCCGATCCTTCAGACCTCACCTATGTGCAGGACCTCGGCGGTAGTACTGGAGCCAAACTCATGAAGGACTCTAAGGGGCGTGAGTTTGTCGTCAAGAGTTCTAAAAACACTAATCGCGGTCACGTTGCTGCAGAATACTACGCCGCGCAGGTTTATGACCTCTTGGGGCTCGACACGCCAGAATATGAAATGTACGACGACGGAACCGATTTGACGCTTATTTCGCCGTACATGCGCGGTATGAGTGAACCGCAGGCCAAGGACTATGACGCTATGGCCAAAGGCTTCGCCGTTGATGCCTTTTTGGCCAACTGGGATATCTACCAGAATGACAACTGCTTGGTTGACGCCGCCGGCAAAGTCTATCGCGTGGATAACGGCGGTACGTTCAACTACCGAGCACAAGGCGCCAATAAGCCTTTTAACAGTCAAATCGACTGGGACGGCATGGTTCGCTACAACCCGCAGATTGTAGCTAACCTTACGCCGCGGGATTTTATCAACCAAATTGACGCCTTAAAGGCACGCAAAGACGAGGTGTTGGCGTTTTTCGACGCTGGTAAATTGGCCTCTAAACCGAAGATGCGTGCTATCATCGAGGCTCGTTTCAAAGACCTTGATCGCATCAGAGGACAGTACGAGATAGAGTTGCAACGCCAGCAAAGAAAGGTTGCGCCGCGAACTCTGAAACCGGATGCGGAAATGTACCGCGAGTTCACCGATGATGAGTTGGCGGAAATCTACAGTAGCGTCAGCGGAATCAGTGCTGCGGACAAGTTAACCAATACCAATAATCAGGTAGGATGGGAGATGCTGTCCAATATTTGCAAGGCCCGCGGTTTCGATGTGCGTCCTGACGTTGTAGATGATAATACCTTCTGGGCCAAGGTGGCGCAGTCAAAATACCATCTGTTCCGTGGCGTTAATGCGCGCGGCAGCGATACGGAATATTACGCTGACGACTTCAAGTACAACGACGCATGTTTCTACGGTACGCAAGGTGTTTACGGCGAGGGAATCTATTTCCACGTAAACGATTCTGATAACGCCAATAAAACGCCGTCGGGGTACAAGCACACATCGTCTTACAAAAACGCCCGTGGTTACGCTGGTTACAACGGGGCTATCATCGAAGCTGTACTGGATGATTCCGCCAAGGTGATTACCGTTCAAGACGCTCGTGATGAAATTCAGAAACTGTCGCTCACCACTTCTCCTGCAGCCAAGAAGGCTCTCAAGGAGCGGCAAGACGCGGAGGATAACTACAACAAGTTGTCTCAAGAACTGAACACCCTAACCGACACTACCGAAAAGCAGGTTAAGGCCAACATGCATTGGGACGACTTTGCCTACAAGGACATCCCGTTGCAGATTGATCAGATCATCGACTGGGGTGCTATCGACGATGACGGCAACCCGGACTATATGAAATTTGACGATTTCGTGAACAACCACCTCCGCGGCTGGGTAACGGCCAATGGCGGTACCATTACCGAGAAGAATAACGGCAGTGGTGATTTGGTCATCAAAATGCCGAATACAACGGAGCGTTTTCTGTTCTCGCGTTACCGGTACGAGAATAACGCTATTAAGCGCAAAAGCGGCTTTTCACGTCCGTACAACTATCCCGTCCGCCAGTTTAAGGAATGGATCATGCGCGAGCACTACGGCCGTATCGAAGAAGCTGTCAAGGAGGCTGTCAATAATCTCGACGACGAGGTAAACCGTCTTCAAAAGGAACGCGCTGACGCCTTCCGCGTCTATCAAGAAAAGCGTGCCGCAGCCCGTAAATTGGCTACCAACAGCGTCGGAAATCCCGACAAGGACATTTATGCCGGAATATATCAAGCCGCACGATCGTGTGACGAGGTATTGGGTGTATACGCTGCGTTGAAGGGTTATGACGCCATGATCCAGCCTAACGGTAATCACTGCGGAAACTCGTTCATGATCGTGTTCAACCGTTCGAAAATAATTACAAGGAAATAAGCCATGAAAAGCAAAGGCAAATATGGTGTACCGCGCAATCTGACGACCTCCGTTGTAGGAGGCGCAGCGTCGCGATACATCGATCGTAAACGCCCGTCGGAACTTATACCGTTCCGCGGCGAATTCCCGATGTTGAATGACATTGACGCACGGGAATTTCGTAAGGCTATTCAGGAAACTCTCACTCTCGATGAGTTGTCGCCGTTGTTCCAGAAGGTAGCCACGGAGGGGCAGCGTATTGCCCTCATGGAACAAGGATTCAAGGAGTACCTGGCGAAACGCGCCGTGACGCCTGCGGACTTTGTAAAATTAAGCAATGCCGATAAGTCGGACTACTTGCTGGATTGGATGAATACGAACTCAATCAGTGTAGAAGCACTCAAAATCACAATTCCGTATGGCAAATATTACATACGCTAACAAGTCGGCGTTTGCGATTAACGACACGGTGAAAGACCTTATCAGCCGCGTCGCCGATAATACCAACAACCCCGATATCGTCATTACCTCCACGCTGCGCACCCCCGAAACACAGGCCAAGGCTATGGCCGACAACCTGTACGCCGGCAAGCGCATTCGTTATCGCGCCCCCGGTGCAGCTGTTGTGAAGGTTTTTGACGATAACTGCAAAAAGCAGGCCCGGTCTGAGGTTGAGAAACTGATGGTAGCTGAAATCGAGCGTCAAGCCTCAATGGGGCAACGTGTTTCGCTCCATTGTACCACGGAGGAGTTGTACCGTCAGTGCAACATCATCGATCTGTCGATCACCCGCATGAAAAACCCACGCGACTTCACCAAAGCATTGGCCAAAGAAGAAAAGTGCCGTAAAATTATTACGCCGCTTGGCGATACGAAGTACGACAGTCCGAAGGTTTCTATTGACGCCAACGAGCCTGCAATACACGTTGAAATAATGGCGTGACAACTATAAATTTGTAAATTCATAAAATCATAGAAATATGCCTACTTTTATTGACATGTCTGCGTTGACGCTGAAGTCTTCAGCCAGCGGACAAGAAGAAATTCAGGTTTCTGAGTCTAACAAGATCAACACAAGCCAGATTGCGGCGTTGACGTTTTCGCAAGATCCGTCGCTTGGCAATTTGCCCATTTCCAACAATTTTACATACGGCAATAGCAAGGCAGAACTTTGGACCATGCTCAGACTACTGACCGCAGCGGCGAATATCGGACGTCTGCGTATCGTGTCAGGGAATCTCATGTCAGGCGCATCAGGAAAACCTGAAATGGCGTTTATTGTCAATATACTCCAAGGAACGAACGCCGAAACCGGAGGCACGAACGGTCTCCAAATTTTCCATCTTACCAACGCTTATATTCGCGTCATTCCTTCGTCCAGTGTTGCTATGGCATGGTCTACACTCCAGACTCTGACCGACGAAGCAATCATCAAGAAACTGCACTCGACCGCTTCTGACGACTGGGGTGGTCTGGGTGTAAGGATGGAGTGGGCCGGAGGCGGCGGCAGCGGCGGCAGCGCCATGAAATATCTGACGGTTACTGATTTTAAGAGTAACACTTTCAGCAATGGTGTGATGGGCGATATTGCCGTTGGTGAGATGTTCACGTTTACGAGCGCCGTTGACGCCGCTAACGGACCTGGCTCGGCTTTGGTAGGCTATGCTGTAAAAATTTCTGCTTTGTCGATTAAATACGTTGGTACCTCTACTTCAATTAATACTTATAAACGTTCGTATCTGTATACTTACCAATCTGCGAACATTTACGCTACGAACTGGAGTATTCTTGGCACTCCCACAGGAATCGAAGCCTCGGTGTACGAATTCACATACGCAGATGGGGCTAGCAACGTACCGACCGGCGATTTGAAATTAGTCAAGGTTGCCGATATCTTCCGCATTGTATTCAGTACCCCCGATCAGGCAGACTACGGTCAGTTAGACTTTATCCGATCTCAAGACAACGATAAAACTGATCAATATGTCTTCGCCTGTCCTTTGGTAAATACTGGCGCAACGTTAGGCGGTTCACTGCAACGCATCGCTGTTGACGCAACAACCGGGGCCGTGGATATGATGGGAGTAAACATCGCCGTGGTAGGTCAAGCGGCGCAAAAAGTGATGGTGACTAACTTCGTAGCCCCAAGGAATGTAGTCATACAAAACTTGAGCGCAGGTCAAGGCTTGATCGTATATGCTTTCGCCAACGCCATTGGACTACCTTCGGGCGTTACTGGTACGGCCTTTTACGGGCATTGTATCAAGAACACTTTGACAAATTCGTACACCTATCTACTCCAAACGGCTGATGGTAGCC
>OGNQ01000054.1_pt1 | contig 103493 bp, 97 predicted proteins | sample 1573481 | NCBI WGS metagenome assembly OGNQ01 (sample SAMEA2581920, study PRJEB24529) | metagenome | biome: Human gut stool | place: China | collected 2011 | reverse complement strand
TTTCATAAACCTATAAAATCACGACTTGCGAGAGGACGCTTATATCTGCCCTTCAAACTCTAGGAAAGCACTGCAGAATCTGCGACACTACGTCCGTTAAACTCCGGTTATTTATTCATAATCCTGCGGAATCCAGATTCCATCCTCGCTGTCAGGCTGGATCATTTTTACAAACCGCTCTGCGCCGTCCTCGATAAAAGTGATTTTTATATTGATACCTTCTTTCGAGCCGTCCTGCAACGCCTCCACTTGTACTTTGTTTTCGTTATCCAGCAGATTCAACAAATACTTTGCAGCCAATACCGGATCCTTTAGATTCTGATATAACATAGAACTGGAAAGCAGACTGTTCATAACCAATGCATCATACATGCCATTGACCGTGTAATCCATTGGCGTGCCATTAATTTGCGGATATGCCTCATCAAATTCCGTTCCTGATACAATATAATCCAGAAAACGGATATTCTCATCCGTCACTTTATAACTTCCATCTCTCTCCTCAAACGTAATATCTTCTTTCCACACCGTAACATGTGGATCAGATGTCCATGCATAGTACAAAATCTCTGCTGTGTTTTTTCCATCATAGGAGGTCGTGATCGTATACCCCTTCGAATTTTCATCCGACGTATCCCACATTGGCCACGGGCTTGACCATCCAAAGATGGTATCTCCTTCGTCGATCACAAGCAGCTGCTCCTTCATCATTTTTTTTCTTGCTCCATCCATGCACAAACTGTCAATCGCCGCTCCGTCCCTGTCACAAAATGCATCCGCCCAGGTTTGCAAGAAACTTTGTTGTTGTGCCCGAATCGCATCTGACTGCTTTTTTAATAAGGCATTTAGTTCTGATTCCTGATCAGCCAAAGAATCCTTCTCTGTGTTTAACGTTTGGTCAGTCAGACTGCTTTCTGATAATTCGGTTGCAATATTTTCTTCCACATTATCGTTCTTTTTCGGATTGGTAAGAAAAAGTGCTCCTATTATCACACAGAAAAGCAATGCTGCTGCAATCAGCCAGAAGGTCGGCTTTTTAAAATTCAGGATTCCTTTTACTCTCTGTTTCACACCCACTTCTCCAAATGCTAACGGGCAGACGGTGATCATTTTTCCCGGCACATGGAACGAAAGCAGGACAAGTGAATACTCTTTTTTCTGCTCTGCGCTCCAGTCCTTTATCACACGCTCATCGCATGCCATCTCAATGTCCCGGCAAAACAAAATGTACGCCAGCCAGCAGAACGGATTGAACCAATATACTGCAAACAGCACATAACCAAGTGGTTTCCACAGATAATCCAGCCGTCTGATATGCGCTTTTTCATGCGCCACAACATTTTTTATCTGAACTTCTTTTAACGATGATGGCAGATAGATCCGAGGATTTAACACTCCAAAAATAAATGGTGTCTGGATTCTGTCACAAATATAGATATTTCCTTCTATGCGGACGGATTCTCTCACTTTCCTGCGAATATGTACATAACTGACTGCTGCATATACGAGCAAAACCGCTACACCGCATAGCCAGATAGATGCAATCAGGTTCATCGGGTTTTGCGCCGTCTCCTGCTCCGGAACTGTGATACCCTCAAAATAATATTTTGCAAGATACCGGTTTGCCGTGTTGTCTAAAGCCGGCATTTCTGCCAGAACCTGCGATGTTACCGCACCTGCTTCAATGCTTACAACCTGTGCGTTTGGTGCGAGGCTAAATGTCGTCTCTAATTGAAACGGGCACAGCAGCCGGATTCCAACCAGCGCCCACAAGATACAGTGAATCCACTTCGGCGATTTCCTCAGCAGACAGCGTGCCAGCACCACAACCACGATCAGCACACTGGCAGATATACTCATGTTCAACAATTTCAAAAAGAGTCCTGACATTTTCAGCCCTCCTTTCCAATAGCATCGATCATTTTCTTTATCTCGTCCACCTCTGATTTATTTAATTTTTTTCTCGTTGTGAACGCGGCAAGAAACGCCGGAAGGGAACCTCCAAAGTTTTCCTCCACAAATTTTTCACTCTGGGCAGCGTCGTATTCCTCTTTCGTCATCCGGGCGGAAACCATTCCTTTTTCGTTCTGAAAGATTCCCCGCTCGCACAACCTCTTTAAAACCGTGTAAGTGGTCGACTTTTTCCAACCAAGCTTCTGCTCACATAATTTCACCAGCTCACCGGACGGAAGCGGTTCATTGCTCCATATGATTTCCGCAAACTGCGATTCTATTACCCCTAATCTTAATTCCTCCATTGTTACCTCCTTGGTCTAATGCTTGTAGACTTGTTGTTTTTAGTCTACAGTCATTAGACCAATTTGTCAAGAAAAAAAATCCACAGATATGTGGAAATCAATTACTTTTTTCCTCATATCTGTGGATAAATAAATTTTTATAAATTTGTTTCCTTCCAAAATCACTCCCACAAATCGCCCCAGATATCCGTGCACAACTTTGTACAATATTCTCTGGAAAAATTTGCATCCTGTTCCATGATTGCGTTTTTTCCTGCCATTTCATCTGTGTAATCTTTCAGGAAATAAGTGGTGACTCCATTATGCCCCGGCTCCACCTGCGTCACAAGTGCATTCACGCCATAATCTACAATAAATCCCTTGCCAGCCTCATCAAATCCAACTGTGATCTCTGCCATGCCTCCCACCATACGGTTTGCAATTCCATCACCGCTGCTGGATGTCCAGTTGACGAAATTTCCAAGAGAATAATAGACGAGCATTTGATGTCCGGTTGTCTCATCCTCTACCCATTCAATTGGTTCGATCACATGCGGATGCGTTCCGAGCACCAGATCAGCACCGCTTTCTGCAAAAATTTTTGTCCACTTTTTCTGCATGCTGTCCGGCTGCAGACTATATTCTGTTCCCCAATGCGGACACACAATAACAAAATCGGACTGTTCTTTCGCTGATACAATATCTGCTTTTACTTTTTCTTCGTCCAGAAGATTTACTGCATACGGCATATCCGAAGGCAGTGCAATACCGTTCAGACCGTATGTATAATTTAATACCGCAATTTTTATGCCATTTTGCTCTAAAACGGTAATGGTATCCTGCGCATCCTGACTTTTATGAATTCCAAGAATTTTTATGTCAGGATATTTTTTCTCCCAGTTTGAAAGGCAATTAGTAATTCCTTTTTTCCCCTGATCCATGGCATGATTTGTTCCATGCAAAATGACATCAAATCCGGTATCCGCCAATGCATCCGCCACCTCATAAGGTGCATTAAAACTTGGATAGCCAGATACCCCAAGCTCCTCTCCGCCAATGATAACTTCCTGATTGACAATCGCAATGTCCGCCGCCTGCACCTCGTCTTTCACATTGGCAAAAAGGATGGAAAAATCATAAGAGCCATCCTCTGCCTGACAGCTTTCTTCCACCGGAGTGTGAAGCAGAACATCCCCGACCATGGTAAGTGTCACGGTCGGACCTGAATATACATCTGAAATTTCCGGATCCTCGGTTGTAATATCCATAGCCTGTTCTGTATTTGCCTGAATGTTATCCACACTTTCTGTATTTTCGGCTTCGTTATCCACGGAAGCTTCCTCTACATGGTTGAAACTGTAGATCATTTCCTGCCTGTCACAACCGGATAGCAGGAACATAGCAAGCAATATAATTGGTATCTTTTTCATTTTGTATTTTTTTCCTATCAATTATTCTGTCTCTTTTTTCAAAATATTCTGTAACTGCTGCATTAAAACTGGATACTCTTCGTGAACTGTCATATAAACGTCTTCCATTCGCAATGTCTGATAGCGATGCGCAGTAATATCTCTCATTCCGGCAACTGCTTTCCATGGAAATTCTTTATACTTATTTCTCAATTCATCCGTGACAACCTTAACCAATTCTCCAACATTAATTGCTGTCATCCCCAATGCCCGCTTCAACATTTCATTTGTAAGAAATGTCTCTAAATCCGTTGTCCCAAGCATATCTATACCAATTTGCATTTCAGATATCACTTTTTGTATTGTAATCATATCTCTATGCTGCATATAACACTACCTCATCTTTGACTTCAATCATATCTTCTTCACGAATCGGTCCGTGAATTACATCAACATCCAGTTTTAATATTTCTTCCAATTTGCATGTAATTGCCGACAATGTGAGCAACGAAACCGGCTTCGAAAATTCTATAATCAAATCCACATCGCTATTTTCACGGTTCGTACCATTTGCTCTTGAACCAAACAATATTACTTTAGAAATATGATATTCATCTATTAATCCCAATATTGCCTCTTTTATCTGTTCTGTAGTCATCGAATTTTCACCTCCTACGAAAGCAACGCCTGATACACATCCCGCTTACTGATCCCACGGTCTTTTGCCACAAGTTTCATTGCCTCTTTCCGTGCAATGCCCTGACTCTCATATACCTGCATATGTTCCTCTAACGTCATGGATTCCCAGCTTTTCTTCTCTTCCTCGGCAATCTCCTCAAAGCTTTTTCCCTGCAAAACAAGGACATACTCGCCACGCGGTTCGTTTTCCTCATAATAACGAAGACTGTCACCTAACGTTGTCTGCATTTTTTCCTCATAACGCTTTGTAAGCTCTCTGCAAATGGTAAGCTTTCTGTCACTTCCGAGAGCATTCTCCAGTTCCTCCAACGTTTTCACAAGATGGTGCGGTGCCTCATAGATAATGATAGTTCTTGTCTCATTTGCAAGCCCGTCTAAAACAAGCGCCCGCTCTTTCTTATCTCTCGGCAAAAATGCCTCAAACGCAAATCTTCTGGTCGGAAGCCCGGACATTGTAAGCGCGGTGATACATGCGGCTGCCCCCGGCAGAGAAGTTACCTCAATGCCTTCCTCGTAGCAGATACGTACCAGATCTTCCCCCGGATCAGAAATTCCCGGTGTTCCGGCGTCGGTGATAAGTGCAATATTCTTTCCCTCACGCAACTTGTCCACCAATTGGTATGCCTTATCAATTTTATTAAATTCATGGTAGCTTGTCATAGGTGTTTTTATCTCAAAATGATTCAGCAGTTTGATGGAATTTCTCGTATCCTCCGCTGCAATCAGATCAACCTCTTTTAACGTGCGAAGTACCCTGTACGTGATATCCTCAAGATTTCCAATCGGTGTCGCACATAAATATAACTTTCCTGCCATGCCGGCTCCTTTCCAATTATGCTATGCTTTTCATCCTGTACATGCGTTTATTTCTTCTCTGACATTTTCGGAATCACAAAGTACATCACGATTCCGAGCGCCACGATTCCAAAAGAGATAATCTGTGATGTGGAAAAAATTCCTAAGCTTCCACGATAATCATTTCGTAAAAATTCGATCAAAAATCTTCCCACTCCGTAGAGCACTAGATAACCTGCTGCCACTCTGCCCGGCTCTGGCTTCTTAGATGCATACCACAGTAATACGCCACAGATCAGGAAATCACCTGCGGAAGAGATCAGCTGTGTCGGAATCAGGCTTACACCATTTGGTGCAAAATCAGAATGTGTAAAGGTAATGCCATACCACGCATGTGTCTCTCTTCCATAGCAGCAACCGGCACAAAAACATCCAATACGCCCAAATCCCTGTGCCATGGAAACTGCAGGCATCACAAGATCAAAATAAGAAATAAAATTTTCTTTTTTGATACGGCAATAGACATAACTTGTCACAATTCCACCGATAATTCCACCATAAACGACATATCCGTTTTTGAAATCCCATAAAATAGATGGATCTTCCATAATTGCCGGAAGCTCTACAATATAATAGAGCAGGCGACAGCCAACCACTCCACCAATCAGCGCACATAAAAAAATACCGAAAATCGTATCCTCACTTAAGCCTCTCTTCTTTCCCCGGTAATTACATAGGAAAAGTGCCGAAGCAAATCCAATTGCAATCATCAATCCATACATATAAACCGTGATCGGTCCAAGCGTTATCTTATTAAACATATTACCCTCCTTGTTTACCAGACTTATAAACTGATAATTACGAAACTCTCATGCCGTAGATTTAATTGTGCTAAAATAACAAAAGCTTGAGAAGACACTGGGGAGCCGCCGGTTCTTACATGGCAGACATAGCAACTTGCTGTGGCTGGCATGTTAGTACCGCTGCGAGCGACACGTAGCGAAAGCGTGTCTTCGAAAATTTTGTTATTTTATCACAATCTTCACACGCCGTATTGAGTTTCGTATTACCAATCAATATCCATAAATGTCATAAATCTCATCCGTATACACACCCTGCTCCTTGTATACAATGAGCGGCTTCTCCACCGTCACACGGGATTTTCCTCCGCGCAATCCTTCGATCAACACCATATTCGGTTCCTTATTAATATAAGGATATACCAGGCGCATACGCTTCGGCTCTATCTTATATTCCACCATTTTACTCATGATCTCTGCCAGACGGAACGGACGGTGTACCATATAAAATCTACCTCCCGGCATAAGCATTTTCGCGCTCTCCCGCAAAATATCGTCCAACGTGCACAAAACCTCATGCCTTGCGATCGCTTTTGCTGTGGATGGCGAGTTTTCCCCATGAGTGCCGATCATGTACGGCGGGTTTGTTGTGATGACATGAAAAGAAGATGCTCCAAAAATATTTGAAGCATCCCTGATATCTCCTGTGACTACTTTGATCTTATCCTCGAGATGATTGTACGCGACACTGCGTCTTGCCATATCTGCGCTTTCTTCCTGAATCTCTAACGCTGTAAAATCTGCTGCGTCCGTCTTTGCTTCCATTAAAATCGGAATAATTCCGGTGCCGGTTCCAAGATCCAGTACTTTTTCCCCTGCCTTTGCTTTCGCAAAACCGGATAATAGCACAGCGTCCATGCCAAAACAGAAACGCGCCGGATTCTGGATGATTCCATATCCATTGCGTTGCAGCTCGTCCAAACGCTCTCCTTCATGAATCAGATTATTTTGTATCATCAATCTTTGACTTTCCTCCACGGTCTTCTAATGCAGCCAGCTCTTTCATTTCCTCGGCAGTAAGCTTCACATCTCTGCGTCGTTTTGGTTTGAATTTCAACTGATCTGCCTGATATTCCCGCAGTTCCTTCTCATCGTTGACTTCCACTAAAACTTTTACAAGCTGGCGAAGTACATTTACAGAAGAAACTTCGCCCTTCAAACCATCATCCGTTGTGACATAATCACCAACATTTGGCAGACGGCTGTTGAGATACTCGTATGTCTCTTCCTCATTTTTCAGACAGCACATCAGTCTGCCGCACACGCCGGAAATCTTGGTTGGATTCAGGGAAAGATTCTGCTCCTTCGCCATTTTGATTGATACCGGTGCAAACTCGGAAAGGAATGTGTGACAGCACAGTTGACGTCCACAAATCCCATATCCTCCCATAATCTTTGTCTCATCGCGGACACCGATCTGACGCAGTTCGATTCGTGTGCGGAATACTGCTGCAAGATCTTTTACCAGCTCACGGAAATCAATTCTTCCGTCTGCGGTAAAATAGAACAGCAGCTTGTTATTATCAAATGTGTATTCTGCTTCCACTAACTTCATATCCAGCTTGTGTTTTGCAATCTTTTCCAGACAGATCTTAAACGCCTCTTTTTCCTTCTGGCGGTTCTTCTCTACCTGCTTTTCATCCTGCTCAGTCGCAATGCGGATGACCGGTTTTAATGGCTGGACGACGCTCTCCTCGGACACTTCCCTCGGATCGGTCATGACAGTTCCCATCTCTACGCCTCTTGCAGTCTCTACAATTGCATGCATGCCTGCTTTTAACTGTAACTTTCCGGGTCCGAAATAATATATTTTACCTGCATTCCGGAAACGGATTCCTACTACTTTTACCATTCTAGTTCTCCTTAATTGTCAGCAGTAATAACTCAATCACCAGATCAAAGTTTACGTTTGCGTCCAGACGTATCTGGGCTTTGCGCAAAGCTTCCAAAATACTGTTGATTCCATTGTAAGAGCTTTTTTCTGCCTGTCGTTTTATGTCGTAGACCTCATCCTTGAAAATAAGGCCATTTACGTCACCTGTTGCTTTAAAATATAATACGTCACGATACCAGATCATCATCAGATCAAAGTAATCGTTAATTTCTAATTTGTAATCTGCGATCTGCTTTACCGCAGCGGTCATCTCATAGAGATCAATATCATCGAGACGCTTGATCAGCTGCAGTGCGCTTGCCTTCATCTCATTAAAATCATCAGAGGACGCAAGCTGGATTGCTTTTCCCACATTTCCCTGTGCAAATGCCACACACACATCCGCCTGATAGTCAGGGATCTGATACTTTTCCATCAGGAACTTTTTGATTTTCTCATCCGGCACAACTTTAATATTCAACGTCACGCATCTGGATAAGATCGTTGGCAGAAATGTGTCCGCATTCGTCGTCAAAAGCATGATGACCGCATATGCCGGCGGCTCCTCGATGGTTTTCAGCAGTGCATTCTGTGCCTGCTGGTTCATCTTCTCCGCCTCATCAATGATATATATCTTGTGCTCACTGCTGTATGGTTTCACATCAATATCATTATTTACCTGTGTACGGATATCATCCACAGAAATGGTATTTGGCTTGTCGTGGTTTACATAAATAATATCCGGCTGATTATGTCCCAGTGCCTGTCTGCAGGAATGGCACTCCATACATGCCTCTTTTCCATGCTTTTCACACTGCAAAGCCATTGCAAATGCCTCCGCCAGCATCATTTTTCCGGATTTGTCCGGTCCATTGATGATGTACGCATGGGATACTTTATCCATCCCGATCGCGTTCTGTAAATGCTCTATAATCTGCTCATGTCCGATAATATCTTTAAATCCTGCCATATGCCGCTCCTTTAAGTCAATATATCTAACAACAATCCACGGATCTCACCTATCCTGCTCAGGATCGCAATGTGATCCTTCTCATCCTTCACAAGCTCCCTTGCCAGTTCATCCAGATTTGAATCGATCAGCCGGATCAGTCCATACACTCTGTGCCGTCCTTTGCGGTCTAAGAAATTCTCTCTGGAAAACTTGTGTGAACGATACACCACCTCATTTAAAAAGTCTTTGATCAGTCCACGGTATTTTTTCATATCGCGGATATCCATATGCTGTGCAATACGGTTCCCCTGTGCCGTGATATCATTCATCAAAAGATCGACTTTTGCCTGAAGATCTGCATCGGTGATGGCACTCGCCAGAGTGAATTTGAATGTTCCATCTCCGGTTTCCGTTGTCACTGTATCAGGTACCTGTGTCACCTGTGCTATATTATTTACTTTAATATCCACCAATGCTCACCTTCTTTCCTACCTGTTTTCTAAAATTACTCTACGGATTTCTTCCTCTGTCTCATTGAGATCCTGATTGACAAATCTTCTTGTAATTCCGGCTTCGTTTAACTTTTCCTCAGAAAAATCTTTCGCATCTGCCAGAAATCTGCGGCAGAGTTCCTCATACTTCGGGCTTTCCTGCATACGCTCTCTGTTTAATGCCCGGCTCAGGCGTTCGCCGTCTTCCACTTCTATATAAATCGGCACGACTTTCTCTTTTCCAAAGTAATCACGGATCTTTAAATAAGATTCCAGCGTTCCTATGATCAGATAATTCTGATGTTCCAGATCGATCTGGTCATCATTCACGGTAAAATATTTCCAGATCCCATGGATGGTATCATAAGCACGAAGCTCGATAATACGCCCTTCACGCTCCAATTCTTCCACTTTCTTCTCATCACAGAAAAAATATTCTACCCCATTTTTCTCCCCGGCACGCACCGGTCTTGTCGTATATGGAACAATGGTCTTTAATGAAAGACTTTCATCTCCCAATATCTTTTTAAACAGGGTATCTTTTCCCGTGGAACTTTTTCCCATGATACAATATATTTTACCCATTTTTCCTGCCTCATTTAGTATAATATAGTCTTTAAAAATATACAATCTTTAGAATTTTTTCGTTACTGTTCACTCGTTCCACACGCAGTCCAAGTGATAAGCATTCCTCAATATTATCTGCCAGGCGCTTCGTGATGATCTCTCCCGGAACGATCATCGGAATCCCCGGCGGATACAGATAAATCGTGTCCGCAGACATATTTCCGACTGCTTCCTCTAACGTTACTTCTTTATAAGGAAGCTCCTCCGCCTGATAAATCTGCATTTCACGCGGATATTTCTGATATATTTTCTCAATAAAGGAATGATACTTCTCATCACTTGTCGGATTCTTCAAAATTTTGTTTCCATTTGAAACGTCCTCTGCCACCTTTGCATCGATCTCATGCAATGCGCCTGCCAGACGCTCCAATCCTTCGTCCTCATCCATCAGACTTGTCATTCCCAGCACATAATAACCGGAAACCATCTCCATCTGTAAATGGTATTTTTTCAAAAGAATCTGATGCAGTTCATCCCCTGTCATCCCGGCTCTCTCCGCAAAAATGACCAGTTTGGAATCGTCCCAGTCAAATGCTTCCTCAATACTCAAATCTTCATTCTGCATGACATGCAGGTATTTTAAATCGGCTGTTTTCCCATAAAAATCCATCAGACGCTTCCTGTATTCTGCAAAGAGCTGCTGCCCATGTTCTGCAATCAGCCGGATACACGAATCCATTCCTGCCATAAAAATATAGGATGGTGAACTCGTCTCGTAAATGGACAGATACCGCTCCACCCGCTTCTCATCGATGAGATCAGACGCCAGATGCAGAAGCGCTGTCTGGGTAAACGACGGCAATGTCTTATGTAAACTCATAATCACTGCGTCTGCGCCAAGTTTTACGGCATTTTCCGGGAAACCGCCTCCGAATCCAAAATGTGCTCCGTGGGCTTCATCTACGATAAGCGGAATCCCGTGTTCATGGCACACCTCTGCAATCTTTGCCACGTCTGAAACAATCCCCTCATACGTCGGGGAAGTGAGGATCACTGCCACCGCATCCGGATTTTCATATAGCGATTCCTGCACCTGCTCTACTGTGATCTGCCCCTGGATTCCATTTTTTGTGATAGAAGGATACAGATATTCTGCCTGCAGTTCATTCATATATAATGCATGATAGACTGCTTTGTGACAATTTCTTGCGACTAATACCTTGTCCCCGCGCCTCGTAGCAGCACTGATGGCAGCCAGCAAGCCACAGGTACTTCCATTTACAAGAAAAAAGCACCGTTTTGAATGGTAAAGCTCTGCTCCGCGCACTTCGGCTTCCTTTATCATACCGGTCGCATGATGCAGATTGTCAAATCCGTCAATCTCCGTGATATCAATCTCATACGGATTGGGAAACGACAGACTTTTTCTTTTGTGTCCCGGCATATGGAACGGATAATAGTCCGACTGCGCATATTCCTCTAAATCATCTATCAAATACTTCATGTAAGCCTGCTCCTGATGTTCGATATCCATATCAGTATATAATACCAGATACATACTGATATACCTTAGTATAACACACTTTCCCCACAGATTCAGCAATGACTTGCATTACCATCCACTCATTACTCTTGAAAAAAAAGTATTTCCTATGCTATAGTATTTTAGATTGCGGATCAAACAATAACATTCCGGAGGTATAGTATGGAAAATGCGCTTGTGATCCTCTGTGGCGGAAACAGCACACGGATGGGAACCGATAAGGCTCTTCTTCCTTTTGGGGACACCTGTTTAATTGAATATCTTGTCAGAAAATTTCAGCCGTATTTTTCCAGAATCTATCTCTCGGTAAAAATAAAGGGGGATTACTCCCATCTGAAGCTTCCCGTAACTGAAATCCCGGATATCTATCCGAATCAGGGACCAATGTCCGGCATTTTTTCCGGCTTATCCATGATCGATGAGGAATGCGCATTTTTTATGTCTGTAGACACTCCGTTTCTGGAACCGAAAACAGGACTTGCCCTGCTCTCAGAACTCGGTGACGCCGATATCTGCACACTTGAGGGAAAGGCTTCTTATCTCGAAACTGCAACTGCAGCCTACTCCAAAAATTGCATTACAACCATCGGAAAATGTCTCCTGCTCCACCAGCTCACGTTCAATACGCTGCGGGAAAAATGCAGCACCAGATACGTGACTGAGGCTGCGATCGCCGAGGCTGCACCGACACCGATCGATATCCAGTACTATAATCTGGACACCAGAGACAATTATTATCATGCGCTTCGTATTTTAAGCGGAATTGTACCGCCAGATTCTTCTCAGGCGTTGATTGAATATTTTAAAGACACCAGAGATTTATTTTTGCATACAACTCCGGTGATCTCCTTTGTGGCAAAACCGGGAACGATCATGACACCTCTCATTGAGCGGCTGCTTCCTTTATTAGAGCGTGAGGGGTTAAAAGTCGTTCACCTCATCAAAGAAGATTCCTCTGTCGTATTCAAAAACATCTTTTTTGAGCCGACTCTGGAAAATCTCTCCTCGTCGCTCTCCGGTGCCGACCTTGTTCTGACGGAAAATTTTGGAGCAGATGCGCCGAATAAAATTGAAATTCTGCGGAAATACTGGTCGGAAACACCGCTATCTGACGAAAAAGATCTGATCGCTGTATTTGCTGATTTTCCATATCATGCAGAGACTTCCCTTCCGGTCTTTGATCTGAACAAACCAAAAAATATTGTCACATTCCTCCGGGAATATCTGGGCAGACAATAAAACCAGAAATAAAGGCTGCCTGTTGGCAGCCTCTTATAAATATCGTTCCAGATCCGGCATCCAGTCTCCAAAGAAAACCTCATCTCTGCACATTGCATTCCAGACAGGTCTCAAAAACAAAACAATCCGGTGCAATACTGTTTCCCAGGAAATATTCTCTATTCCCTGCTTTCTAACATATTTTTCCCACCGTTTTTTCATATAAGTGTAAGTATCATAAGATTCCAGCATTTCAATCCTTTTTTCCTGCGGGCTCACTTCCTCGTTTCCACACAAAAAAGACAGTGTCTCGTAAATATGCCTTCCATCGACAGTTTCCTGCTCCAGAAGACGAAATGTTGTATCGTATACCTCCATAGAAGGAATCAGTTCTAAAAACTTTAAAATAGAAAAAAGCTGCTCTGCCAGATATGTCTCAACCGGAAAATGCTGATATACTGCACACTTCTTCTCAAAAAAGACTGACTGCAGCTTTTGTTTTTCCGGTTTTGCTGCATGATAAACCAATGGACTGATATGAATTACAAGCGGAACCTTCATCTCTTCCCATTCTCCGGTTATGTAAACCAGATAGCCCTGTTCCTCTTTTTCCATTGAACAACTCCAGCGGATATGTTGTTCCCGTTTTGCACAGATCTCCTCTGCAAAGCCGGTGATCCACTTTTCGTCCAACACCTGCTGCTCTTTTCCATCATCCTGTCCGTATACAAAATGAAGTGGCTTCTGCCACTCCTTCCGATAACCGTCGATACTGAAATCCTCACGGTCTTTCAGCCATAACCGCTTTGCAAAATCGGTTTCCAGAATCTGGAACATCAACGTTTCCTGCAAAAAAACTTCCAGCAGATCTGCAAATGGGATTTGATATTCTATGCTTTTTTCTTTTAACTTCTTCTTCGTAAGTAGGTTCTGTTCCATTTAAAGCCAGACTCCAATCATATTCTGAACTTTTTTCACAACTTTACGCTCTTTTGCATAATACATCAGTTTTGCAATATCTTTCTTCGGGTCTTTTATGTAAGCCATCAGTCCTTCTTTGAATCTTTCCCGATCCATCTTGTCCTCGTATTTTAAACATTCACAGATCAGTCTTTCCTTCTCAAAAATTCGGACTGTCACATCAGAAAGCTGTATTTCTGTCACTCCAAGTTCCAAAGTCTCCGGCTCTGCATACATCGGAATGATCTTCGGATAATCCATTTTAAAACGTGATTTGGAAGTATTCTTATCCACCGCAAGCCGCCAGCCATACGGTTTCTTTTTGATATAGCCATACGCATATAACGCATTCTCCAGATTCAGCACGCAGTCCGGAAACAGCTTTGCCACAAGCTCCTCCTCTGTAAAATCACTGAGATGAACTGCATAATAACCGCTTTTTATGCGCAGAATGTCCCCCTTTTCCACAAAATCAAGGATCCTGCGATAATCGATCCCCAGCCCGGCGAGCTGGCTCTTTTTTACAATTCCGCCATTATCCAGTATAAACTTCCTGACCCTTTCTAACAGCAACTCTCTTTTTTCACTGACTGCATATGACTCCGACATGCTTTATCTCCATCTTCTGCGTCTTCTACGTTTTTTTCTGATTCTTCGTCTCTGATCTTTTCTGTCTCTACGAACGGCTCTGTTGTGTTTGATAATATAGTAATTATCGTAAAAACGTTTTAAGAAAAATAAAAGTACACCAAGCAAAATCACTGCAACAATGAGTAAAACAACAACAATCGGTTTCACCTGCACCGTGGAGACTGCTTCCTGTTCCTCCTCCTCGGTCGACTCATTGTCAAATGCGTAGCCTTCTACGACCACGCCGGTTGTCTTAATATCTGCTTTTCCTACATTTCTTCCCGCATAAGTATACGTGATGCTCCCTGCGATCTCCGGGTCGCTGTCATTATATTCCACGGAAGATGAGGTGTCTGAAAATTCTGCTGTTTTCGGCAGAACAATGACGGCATCTTTATCAAGCTCCACAAATGGCGCAATATTGTTCAGATTACCATTATCCACCGTTGTCTCTGCGCTGTAATCCGTATCATTTTCCGCTACATTCAGCACCTGAAAATTGTCAAATGCGTAATCAAATAAGTTTACCGTATCAATAAACTGATTCGGTGACTGTGTGTCCATTACCACACAGATCAGTGTCATACCATCTTTTTCCGCGTAAGTCACAAGCGTGCTGTTTGCAGTCGCCGTGTATCCGGTCTTTCCGCCGACACAGTACGGATATAAATACTTACGGTTCGCATTGTGGTAAGTGCACAGCATATCGTGATGATTCCTTAACACCGTCTCCTCCGCATGCTTATTGGTTGGAGGGATTGTATACATCTTCGTTCCGATAATAATACGAAACGTTTCATTCTGATAAGCCGCCTGCGCGATCAACGCCATATCATGTGCGGTCGTGTAATGATTTTCATCCTGTAAGCCGTGCGGATTGGCAAAATGTGTGTTGGTACAGCCTAATTCTTTTGCTTTGGCATTCATCATGTCCACAAAATTTTCTACCGTGCCGCCCACATGTTCTGCGACAGCATAGGCACATTCATTTGCCGACTCTAACATGACACCATAAAGACACTGCTCTAAGGTCATCTGCTCGCCGTAATCTCTGGCAATTCCCGATCCTTCCGTGTTGTTGATCGCATCATCCGAAAAAGTGACCATGTCACTCAGATTACCATTTTCCAACGCCAGCAGCGTGGTCATGATCTTTGTGATACTCGCCGGGTAATGCGCTTCATCCATGTTTTTTTCATAAAGGATCGTGCCTGTGGACTCTTCCATCAAAATAACACTCGGTGAGAGTGTCTCCGGCGCATCCGGCCAGTAATCTGCCGCCTTGACGTCCACTTTTCCAAGACAGACAGTAGATATAATCGTAAGGATCAGGCATGCTGCCTTTTTCCATCTATTTTTCAACATCATAAAAACTCCAAATCTATATTAAATCTATTAATTTCGCACAATCCGTCCCATGTATACACAATTTTTACGGATTGTTACTGTTCACCCGTAACTCGTTCCTGTAACAACAACGTTACTCTATCAACATTATTAGTATAATAGTTGGAAAAAATACATGCAACCACTTTTCATCATTTTATGACTTTATTAATTTGTCAGATTATGCAATGTGTGCTTGAAAGTTGGGGTTTCTTTATTGTAGAATGTAACTGATCGCTTTGCGCTTAGATATATTTGCTGCAAAAAACGAAAATGCATTTTGAAAAAATATTAGTTTACATCATTAGAGAGGTTGTTTTATGAGATTAAGAAATATCCCTGGCGCGGATGACGCCATTTTAAATAGTGAATACTGCATCAAAAATCCAGAGGAGCAGAAAGGGCACTGGCAGGATTGCTTTGAGACAGCACAGCCGCTTCATATCGAGATCGGCATGGGAAAAGGCCGTTTTATTATGGACATGGCTGCCCTGCACCCAGATATTAACTACATCGGTATCGAGCGTTACTCCAGCGTACTTTTACGTGCTTTACAGAAAATGGAGCAGAATCCGCTTCCTAATATTAAGTTTATCTGCATGGACGCTGCCGATGTTGCAGAGGTTTTCGCCAAAGACGAAGTCGACCGTATTTACTTAAACTTCTCCGATCCCTGGCCGAAAGACCGCCACGCCAAGAGACGTCTCACTTCCAGACAGTTTTTCGCGCGCTATGACCTGATTTTGAAAAAAGAAGGACATCTGGAATTTAAGACTGACAATCAGGATCTTTTCACATTTTCATTAGAGGAAGTTCCGGAAGCCGGCTGGAAATTAGACGCTTCCACCAGAGATCTGCACCATGATGCCGTCTTAAATGAAGGCAATGTCATGACGGAATACGAAGAAAAATTTTCTTCCAAAGGAAATCCAATCTGTAAATTGATCGCATCGAGATAGAAAAAACGCCCGATACCAATGGTTTTACACCATTGATACCGGGCATTCTATTTATCCTTCAATTGCAATGTAACGTTTTTCCGGAACAGCTTTCTTCTGTTCTTTCGGAACGTCCAAGGTCAGGATACCGTTTTCGTATTTCGCATGGATATCTTCCTCTTTCATGTTCTCACCAACATAAAAGCTTCGGCTCATGCTGCCTGCATAACGTTCACGTCTGATGTATTTGTCATTCTTATCCTTCTCATCCTTATCGAGTCCCTTCTCGGCACTGATAGTCAGGTATCCATCATTCAACTCAAGATGAAGCTCATCTTTCTTGAATCCCGGAAGATCAATTGCTACTTCATAGCCATTATCTTTCTCCTTAACATCTGTCTTCATCATATTCTTTGCATGTTTGCCATACAATGTTTTATCAACATCCGGGAATGAAAAATTCATTAAATTGTCAAAATCATCAAATAAACTCTCTCCAAAAATACTAGGCATCAACATAAGTCATCTCTCCTTTTCTATCTGTCCACTTTTTTGTGGATATTCGTATGCTCATTAACCTTGTTTCTTTGGAACTAACAGATTAGGGAACTCGGGGAATCTTTCTTTCTCTTTTGTTCCCTCTTCCTTTGTTCTGACTACGTTATACACCTGTTCGTTAGCACTGTCAAGTGTTGAGTGCTAATTTTTTGTGAACTTTTTGTGATTTTCTTCAAAATTTTAAATTTGAATTCAAACATAAAAAAAGCACCGACCCCATAGCCTATGCTATAAAACCGATACTTCGTAATGCGCCACCAGGGGTTCGAACCCTGGACACCCTGATTAAGAGTCAGGTGCTCTGCCAGCTGAGCTAGTGGCGCATGTCTTCCAGCGACGAATGTTATTATATAATACTTTTTTTAGAAATGCAACTATTTTTTTATAAATTATTTCGTATTTTGTCGAGTACTGTTTTTATATTTTTAATTTTATATTTTTCAAAGGGACAGTCCTTGCGAACCGTCCCTCCTCATTAATCAATAATTCCAAATTCTTTGTAAAATTTCTTTCTGGCTTCTTTATCAACAGAAGCCTTTTTTACATCTTCTATTCTATTATTTTGCAATAAAAGATTTATAAGTTTTCCTAGTCTTGCCTCACCCATATTTACAAGATGTTCTGCTACTGTATCCATAGTATTGTACTCTCCTTTCTCCTTCTCTGCCAGAATTTCTTCATAACGCTCATCCCCCGTCATAGCAGATAATAATTTTAATACTTCATCCACATGTTTAATTTCTGTTTTGTCATCTGAAACATAATCTTTATTCTTTCTCTTGTGTACAAAGAAATTGGCTACAATTTTAAAATCGCTTTTAAATCTTGCAATCTCTTCTTCCGTCAACCATGCAATATTAAAAACTGTGATTTTATAGTCATTAACATACTCTCCCAAACCCTCCGGAATGTATATCACATCCTTTAAATGCGTTGGTTTATCCCACATCTTATCTGTACCAAAATATAAAACAATTGTCAATACTGCAACTGGTCTTTTTCTTTTCTTCTGCAATTGACTGCGATAAGTGGCACCATCATAACCTAATATACGAAGCGGCATATATTTCTCCGGTAAAGTTTGATTTTCCATGCCATATATGGCAAATTCAATATCACGCTCTTTCCAGAGTTTGACGATATCCCTTTCCTGTTCATGCAGTTTATTTTTCCTGCCTTTATACACAGATCTTGTACTTATATTTTCTAAGGACTCTGGTGTTACCTTCTGTTCTCCTTTAAATACCAGACCATTTATGATGTCTGCAAATACATCATTATAATCTGCAAGTATTTTTTCTGTTGTATCTTTCTCGCCCAAACCTTCCTCTCTTTCTTTGCGAAGTTTCCGGAAAGCCCTCAATATCTGTATCTAACAATTTTTTAGGATTTCATGCCGATCTGGCAGAAATAACTCGTACTATAACACTTATTTGAAAAAAAGATTTTGCTATCTGCAATATTGAATGTAACTGATGTATACACAATTGTCAAGAAATCCTTTTCTAATATTTCCTATTTCACTATTTTATGGTATTTTATAACTAATGTGTGCCCGGCTTGATTTTATATCAAAATAAATACGGCACCATTTTATAAGGAGGTTTCACATGCGTGTTGAAGAACGATTATTAAAATATGTCTCTTACTGGACAACTTCTGACGAGGAATGCCGACAGATTCCATCTTCGGAAAGACAGTTTGAGTTAGGAAAAGTGTTAGAACAGGAATTACGCGATCTCGGTTTAGAGAAAGTCACTTTAACCGATCACTGCTATGTTTACGGACTGCTGCCGGCAACGAAAGGATATGCTGACAAGCCTGCTGTCGGTTTTATTTCCCATATGGACACTGCTCCTGATTTTTCTGGAAAAGATGTCAAACCACAGATCATTCCGGATTATGACGGCAATGATGTTCTTTTAAAGGGAAGCGGTGCTTATCTGAAAGTATCCGATTTTCCTACACTTAAAACATTAAAAGGACGCACACTGATCACTACAGATGGAACAACCCTGCTCGGCGCCGACGATAAAGCCGGGGTTTCCGAGATCATGACGGCAGTGGAACAGATCATCACAGAAAAAATACCTCACGGCGACATCTGGATCGGCTTCACACCGGACGAGGAAGTCGGAAGCGGTGCTGATTTATTTGACCTTGACTATTTTAAAGCCAGATTTGCCTACACCGTTGACGGCGACTACGAGGGCGAAGTTGCCTATGAAAACTTCAATGCCGCAAGTGCTTCTTTTGAGATCAATGGCGTCAATGTCCACCCTGGGGAGGCAAAAGATATTATGATCAACGCTGCCCTTGTCGGCTGTGAGATTGCATCTCTTCTCCCTGAAAATGAGACTCCTGCCCACACCGAAGGCAGAGAGGGATTTTATCATCTGACTGATTTTAGCGGAGACATCGCCCACGCCAAAGTGAATTATATCGTGCGTGACCATGACAAAGCCACTTTTGAAAAACGTCTTGATACACTGCGTGGCATTGAGAAAAAAATGAATGAAAAATATCATGCAGACACTGTAAAATTGAACATTCAGCATTCCTATAGTAATATGCTGGAAGTCATTGAAAAGAATGAATATGTCGTAGCAATTGCAAAAAAAGCAATCAAAAACGTTGGTCTGGAACCAGTCTCCCGCCCAGTCCGCGGTGGTACAGACGGTGCCAGATTAAGTTTTATGGGACTTCCTTGTCCGAACCTCGGAACCGGCGGCTATGGTTTCCACGGACCGTTTGAACATATCAGTGTAGAAGGTATGGATACCGCTGTTTCGGTTATCAAAGAAATCGTAAAAATCACTGCCGAATAATGATCGGGAACGTTTTTCCTGTTACACAAAAAATCTGCCATACAAAAATTGCATTTGTATGACAGATTTTTTATTGTCTTAAATATTATTTTTTACTTTACACCGAAGTCTTTCTTCTATTATAAGTTTGCAATCAACGCTGCGATCTCATCCGGTGTCATAACCTTATTCGGATCTGACAGATCAGGCATTGCCGGCTCATCATCTACAACGGTTTCATCTTCCAATGGAATCTTCTCGACCGGAACATTATCATCCGAATCCGTCAAAGTATCTACCATAATATCATCATACTTGGATAAATCTTCCTCCGGAGAAGAAACTTCTTCTTTACCAATTGATGTTTCCTCCATATCAGATGGAACTTCTTCGATCGGTGTCTCCTCCATCACGGACGGTTCCTCTTCGACCGGTGTCTCCTCCATCACGGACGGTTCTTCTTCGATCGGTGTCTCTTCCATCACGGATGGTTCTTCTTCGATTGGTGTCTCCTCCATCAGAGAAGGTTCTTCTTTTTCAATTTTATTCTCTTCTGCCAAGATACGTTCCTCGGTAAAAAAGTTCTGTTTTGCAGACTCTGCTGCTATCTTTGCATCAGCTCCGATCGTATTCAATGTATTCTGCAAAACTTCCAGCTGCTGTAATATTTTATTCTGATTGTCTAAAATATTCTGTGCATATGCGCTGTCATTTTTATTAGTTTCCGGTGCCGGATGCGAAACATTGTCTGATAAAACAGCCTCTAACATCGAAATCTTTTCCATGATGTGGTCATTGGAATTCATCAGTGCATCTGCATTCTCTTTACTTCTTCCAATGGAAACCTTTGCTACTGCTTTCTGTGCGTGGATAATATCCTCCACATTTGCTTTCCGGGACTGGTTTCCTTTTTCAATGAGTTCATACAGATCATCAAATGTTTTCCTCAATAAAAGATAAGACGCTTTTTCTGATTTAAAAATACTATCATACTGTTCTTCTTTGCGATTCTTTTCTGCCATCAGATAAATCGAAATGGAATCTACCAAAAAATAGATTGCAACCAGAAACAATGCTGTAATGATCGCCAGAATAATAAATTTCTGAGGCATATTGATCATTGCATATAAATCTGCAACCAGTAAAACTACCGCAATTAACAATGTAATATTTATGCGGAACCTGACATTTTTTTCGCTGTTCTTATCCATAAGAGCTACCTCCCACTATTGCGTCCTCCGTGACGCTCTCTGTGGCTATTTTACCATAACTTACACGAGATAGCTATATGCGAAAACAACAATCTTCAACAGAATACGACCAAAATTTCTTTTTATAATAAAATAAGCTGTCCGATCAGCTCTGCTCCTTTATAAAGATCGTCGACGGTTGTGTATTCACGTGTCGAATGTGCATTATACATTCCATTCGATAAAACAAGCCCTTCGATTCCGTTTTTTGCAAAACTGTTGTTATCACTTCCGCCGAACGTACCTGTAAGTTCACCGGAAAATCCTAAGATTTCACAGGCTTTTTGAAAATCGGTCACTGACTTGCTCTCAAGTGGTGTCTCATAGGCGGTCAGCACACAGCAGTCCGGCACAATGTTTGTCGCTGTTCCACCCTGAATCGTTCCGATATTAAACGTCGTCTCTTCAGACAGATCAAGCACATACGCCTGTTTTGCGGTTACTTTCGAATAGTCAAAAACATCCGAACCTTTGACATATAATTCCTCACCAATTGTAAACAGAATTTCAATTTTTTTATGAGGTTTTCCACTGTCAAGAACAAGTTGTACACAATAGAGGATTTCCAGAATACCACTGATGTCATCTGCACCAAGCACAGTATCCCCTGCAGAATGTATTGTTCCGTCTTTTTCCAAAACAGATTTTTTGCCGCTCCAAGGTTCTACAACATCCATATGTGCGCAAAAAATAACCGGATCTCCTTCTAATTCTCCATCTAAGACAGCAAAAATATTTCCGGTGTCGCCACCATAATAAGCTCCGGGTCTAAGGCTGAAGTCGGCTCGTGGAGCAGGAGTAATTCCGGCTTTAGGGCAAGTGCTCTGGCAATTGCGACACGCTGCTGCTGTCCTCCGGACAAATGTTTTGGATAATGATTTTCCCATGATGCCATTCCAACACGCTCTAATTCTTTTAAAGCAATTGCTTTGCTCTTTTTCTGAACAACCATAAGACCTTCCCTAACATTTTCCAACGCTGTCTTTTTCTCAAACAGATAAAATCTCTGGAACACCATGCCCGTAATCTTACGGAATTCCAGGCTGTCTTTGTGTTTTTTGGAAAGATCGACCGTTTTTCCACCAAAAACTGCCTCCCCCTCCTCCGGGATCTCCAACTGGTTGATGCATCTTAATAAGGTTGATTTTCCTGTACCGGAAGGGCTGATAATTCCGACAACATCGCCTTTTTCAATTTTTAAATTAATATGGTCTAATACTTTATTCTCATGAAAACTTTTGGAAAGGTTTTTGATCTCTAACATTTTTATACCTTTCTGTTATACACTTTCATACGTTAATTCCAAAGAGTATACACATAAAGAAAGAAGCAGGTCGTTGTCATATGGTTATCACAACTGCCTGCTTCTTCTTTTCTCCAAAACACTCAGGTGTATAAATCATATGAAAATAAAACCGTATTCATCCATACAGCACATACAACAGCAACACATCTGGTTTTTGTTCATTACGATTGTATTTGTCTTCATATGATTTTCCCCTTTCTTATTTCCTACTTATTTGATATGTTATGTAGGAATTACTTTATATGGGGAATTATAATCATCTGATATTATTTTGTCAATTGTTTTTGTTATAGAAGATTCCTTGGGTTTGTTATAGGTTTTGATTATAGCTGATTTTTTTTAGAACAACTCCGGGTGATTTTCCAGCGCATCTTCTTCCGTAATCTCGCGGATCACGCGGCATGGAACACCAACTGCAAGTGAATTTGCCGGAATATCTCTGGTAACGACGCTTCCAGCACCGATCACACAGCCCTCGCCGATCGTAACACCACCACAGATTGTAACATTTCCTGCGATCCAGCAGTTATCGCCAATGGTAATCGGTCTGGCGTATTCCTTATCGGTAAGTGTTCCATTCTGTTTCTGATATTGGTTGCGATCCTGCCAGCGGAGCGGATGCATCGGGGTAAGAAGTGACACATTTGGTCCCATAAATACATTTGCACCAATTGTAACCGGACAGCAATCCACACACGTAAAGTTAAAGTTCGCATACGAATTTGCACCGATAGATGTCAGACAGCCATAATCAAACTGTACTGGTCCCTGCAAGTAAAACGAATCACCTATGATTCCCATTTCTTTCAGAATCTCGGAACGTTTCTCGTCTGTTTCAAGAAGTTCATTATATTCTTTACTTAATCTATGGGCTTTTGTTCTTAATTTTACAAGTTCTTCATCGGAAGGATCGTAAATTTTTCCTGCCGTCATTTTCTCTTTTTCTGTCATTTTTCCTGCTCTCCTTTTGAAATCTCATGATAGACTGGTTTTTCCCTATGCCAGCTCTGCGCCTAATTTTTCCAGGTCTTCCATTGCACCCGCATTTTTTGATAATTCATCTTTTGCAGTTGCATAATAGGATTTCTGGAAAAGCATATCCTATGACAGGTAGTGAGCCATGCAGTCAAACTGTTTCTGAATCAGTTCATATTGTATACTGTCTACCGGTGATCCGCCTACGACAATAACACCAACCTTTTTCCCTTTTATCTGTAATCCTCTGCAATAACATTTGTCTATAACCAGCTTTAACTGTGCGGACATTCCCCACCAATACACTGGTGTTGTAAAAAGGATCATGTCTGCTGCCACAATTTTGTCAATTGTAGGATTGGTATCATCCTGATCTACGCAGCCTTTATTACATTGACAGACGCCACATCCTTTGCATGGGCTGATATCTAACTTGTCCGGCTGAATCACTTCGATCTCATTTTTTCCAGATGCACCTTTTATAAATGCATTAATTGCAGTTAATGTATTGCCTTTTCTTGCACTTCCGTTAATAATCACAATTTTCATTTATTGGTTCCTCTTTTCTTTCCTAAATTTATATCTGAAGTATACCATAAAAAGTATTAACATACGCATTATATGTTATGATGATAACGCTACATCGCAAAAAGCCCTGAAGCTGCAACTTCAGGGCTTTTGCTTATAAATTATTCCGTTTCCGGTTCATCCACAGATAGAAGATCACATTCAGCACAATTCCGAATATCGTTGCTTCCGGAGCCGCAAAACCGATCTTGGTGAGGCTCGCATCTGGCTGGATACTCATATAATATGCCAGCGGCAGACGCACAAGAAGCGTCTGGACGAGTCCCTGAACCATAACCCAGACCGTTTTATCATGTCCGTTGAAATAACCGACCATACTGAATAGAACGGCTGTCACGATCGTTTCCAACGCAAACCCTTTCAGATAATCATAACCATTCTGCACAACGGCTGCGTCTGTTGTGAAGATTCCGGTCAGAAGATCTCCCTTAAACATAACAAATGCAAATACAATGCAGCCGATCACAATTCCAACGCCCATGCCGGTAAACATTGCTTTTTTCGCTCTTTTTTCGTTTCCGGCACCCACGTTCTGCGATACAAAGGATGCCATGGACTGCATCAGAGAACTTGGAATCAGCATTGCGAAGTTAACGACCTTGCAGGCAACACCATATCCGGAGGAAGCTGCGAGTCCAAGCCGGTTGACAAATGCGCAGAGTGCAAGGAATGAGATCTGTGTCAAGAACTCCTGCATAGCAAGCGGCAGACCGACTTTTAATGCTCTTATACAATGTGTGTTGATCTTAAAATCCTGTCTGGTGATTTTAAATGGAAGTTCTCTTTTTACCAGTAAAAATAATGCAAAAACGACGCTGACCGCCTGTGCTGTTACAGTTGCGATTGCAGCTCCGGCTGCGTCTAAATGCAGTCCTGCCACTAAAATCAGGTCTCCTGCGATATTTACCACACATGCAACTGCAACGAATAATAATGGAGATTTGCTGTCACCTAAGCCTCTGAAAATAGCTGCGAGCAGATTGTACGCCACAATGAAAAAAATTCCGCCACCGCAGATACGCACATAAGACGATGTCAGTTCCACAGCCTCCTGTGGTGCCTGCATCAGCACTGCAATCGGCTGTGCAAACCCGATCATAACTACAAAAAGTACCGCAGAAACAATTGCAAAAATAATTGTTGCTCCACCGATCAAAGCTCCAATATACTGCGGTTTTTTCTCCCCGATATACCGTGCGATCAAAACAGTGATACCCATTGCAAACTGCGTAATAACAAAAGTGACTAAGTTTAACACCTGGCTTCCTGTTGATACGGCTGAAAGCCCCGATGTTGTTCCAAACCTTCCAACGACCAGAAGGTCAACTGCACCGTAAGCCGCCTGCAATACTAATGCGCCTAAGATTGGCAGCATAAATGGCAGCAGCTTTCCTAAAATACTTCCCTGTGTAAAATCTGATTTTGAACTATTCAATGTCAACTCTCCTTTCGCTCATGACTTTATAAAATTTTTCTATGGTCGAAATCATACAATCCGCTTCTTCTTCGGAAATATGATCCATATATTTCAAAAGCCGGCTGTAATAATTTTTATCGTACTTATCCGATAACTCCTCACCTTTTTCTGTAATGAAAACATATGTGATCCGACCGTCCTCCTCAGACGCATATTTCGTGAGATAGCCCTTTTTTTCCATTTCCTTGACCGTTCTTGTCACCCCCGGTCTTGGCAGCTTTAATGTGTCACTGATATCCGATACTTTTACTCTCTCTTTCTTCTCCTGTAACTTGTGGATCACATCCATGTACTGTATATACGCTGGTGTGACTCCTTCCGGCAGTTCCGGGAGCAGTTCCCTCGTCCTTTTTGCAAGATAGCAGGCATCCAACATTCTCTTTATTTTTTCTTCGTTCATACTATCGGTTCCTTTTTTACATTGTGCTATATAATTGCCTTTGTTAATTACCATTGATAATTATATGGTTCTATAACGCTATTGTCAAGAAATAATTTAAACTCGCCCTATCATAATATTACAAAACAGGAATCAATCACCAATACAAAATCATGGTCATCAATCCCTGTCTTTTCACATCTTTATGCGGTTTTATTCATCTTTTCCGGAATCATGTGAAGCCTGTTTTCATCGCCAAGCGCAATGAGTATTCTCTGGCATTTTTCAAACTCAGAAGCAAGCTGCTCTATCTCTTTCGACTGCATTATTTAACCTCATGTCCTGTGTCTTTCCTTCATTAACTCTAAGATATCCATATATAATTCCTTTCTTTGTTCAAATGTTTAAACGCATTGTACCATAAAACAATCCAGAATTTTCAATGGGAAAGAAAATAGAGACGATTAAATTTTTTTATCGTCTAACATCCCCTTTTTTCTCAAAAAGAGCATGAATCCAACGCAGAGAATCAACTGCAAGGCTGACGACATCGGCGTTGCCAGCCCGATATGAAACAGCGATGTTTCCGGCTGGATGCTCATAATATAAGACACCGGAACTCTGACGCAAAATGCGCCAAGGATTCCCTGGATCATGACAAATCGTGTCTTACCGATACCATTGTAAAATCCGGTATAGCAGAAGAAAATAGCTGTAAACAGGCAGTCGATCGCATATGCCTTGAGATAATCTGCCGCTGCAAAAACCACTTCCCCATCCGAGGAGAAAATTCCTGCCAGCGCATCTCCATGGAAAAACGTGATCAAAAACATTACCACGCCAATGGAAAAAGAAACGGCAATGCCGTAATGCAAGGCTTTTCTGGCTCTTGTAATCTGACCTGCGCCATAGTTTTGTGCCACAAATGCCGACATGGACTGCATGAAAGCAGACGATATGAGCATGATAAATGCACACACTTTTTCTGCGACACCGACACCTGCCGAGGCAATGACTCCCATAGAATTTACGATTGCCAGAATGATCAAAAATGAAATGCTCACAAGCAGATCCTGCAATGCAATCGGCGCCCCAAAACCAACCATTTTCTTCAAATATACTTTATGAATCCGAATATTTTTATTTTTTACGGTAAAAGGCAGCTCTTTTTTACAGATCAGGAAAAACGAAACTACCACGCTCACAATCTGCGCAAACACTGTTGCAATCGCAGCGCCCTGTGTTCCCATGTGAAAGCCTGCACATAGGATCAGATCTCCCGCAATGTTAAAAACACATGCAATCGCGACTGTGATAAGCGGTGTCTTAGAATCGCCCAGTCCACGGAAAATGCAGCCGATCAGATTGTAGGCAACAATGACTAACATACCTCCGCCGCAAATTCTGATGTAATCAACGGTCTTTTGAAATGCTTCCTCAGGCGCGTTCATGATCTGACTGATTGAAGGCGCAAAAACAACCATAATGATCGACATGACCACTGCGATCGCCGCAAACATGACAATTGCTGTTCCTACGGTTCGTCCGCCTTCCTCTTTTTTTCCGCTTCCGATCTGCTGTCCCAGCAAAATTGTGGTTCCCATTGCGAAACTGCTGATCAGATTTGTTAATGTAGTCATGATCTGAGAACCTGTCGAAACCGCGGATACATCTGCGGATGAAGCAAATTTTCCCACTATGAGCAGGTCTACCGCGCCATACATCGCCTGCAGAAATAACGCCAGCAAGACAGGAAATGCAAATAAGATCAAAGGTTTTAAGATTTTTCCTTCTGTAAATGATGTGTTTGTTTCCATATATTCCTCCTGAAAATGATAGGTTGTGGCAGTAATTTCCTGTCACACAAAAAAAGCCGGATAAGAAAAGCAGATATTTCAATCTGCCATCTTATCCAGCTATTGTTTCTAAACGAACAAGTTGCCCTCCGATGAGCGATTCTGATTATACAATACACTTTTTTTCATGTCAATCGGTTTCATACAGTTCCGATGTTTTCAAATTTCCTCATACATCTCAAATCGCGCAGATACCTAAAAAACCTTGATTTTACTGGAAAATTTAATATCCTTGCAGGGCATTTTTTAATCTGCTGCCTTAGCTTGTTTCTTTTAAGAATCCTGGAAATCAAATGTTTCAAAAACAAGCTCAGTTCCTATGATCTTGTAAATTTTATGCGTGACTTCAGGGCTGTTGACAAAGGTGATGGAACCAATATCAATATTTCTCAGAATCAAAGCGTTAATGAAAAAATCAAAAAATTAATCGGTTTAACTAATCTCGATGCTCTGTACCTGACAGAAAAAGAGAGTGATAATATCTTTGAGTTCACCATGCTGATTGACAGATGAGTACTAGGTTTTTCTTATAGCTCATGTTGTCGTTCATTTCACTTTAATTTTTTGCTTATCTTACTTTTTTTCTGATTCCAACTGCGGTCAATGCTCCACAGGAAAGAAGGAGAAGTGTGATCCACAAAGCTGCCTGATCGTTATCTCCGGTTTTCGGTGAAACTGCTGTTGTATCTGCTGTCTGAACTTCAAAGTCTGCTGTTGCAACTCCATTTGCAGAAACAATACTAATACTGTGTGTTCCGGCTGCCAATGTGCTTAAATACTCCGGTTTCAAAGTGATAATGATACTTCCTTCTGTTGCCGTATAGCAGTCTGCACTGAGTTCTACGTTATCTACCATAACTTTCTGGAAGTTTGCAAATGCATCGCTGGAACGGAAATAAATTGTATTTCCACTTCCCTGCGTATAGCTGCTGCCTGCACCTTCAATGATGGTTGGTATAACCTGCTGACTGCCCTGTGTACTTGCCGTTGTTGCCGAAGCCGGTGTTGATGTTGTTGTAGATTCACCTTGCATTGTTGACGGTTCACTTGGTGTCGGTGTCGGTTCTGGTTCTGGTTCTGGTTCTGGTGTCGGTGTTGGATTTGGATTGGTATTATTACTTACGAAAGTTGTACCAATCTCACCAGTATATCCTTCTGGTTTTTTATTTAATGCTGCGGTAACTCCAGATGCTGTGACAACTGCATTTGGAGATATTGTTATTTTTTTACCACTTTCTAATCCATAGCTGGAAATCTCTCCTTTTTCTGCCTTAGCTACCACAGTTCCTCCACTAATCGTTATATCGCCATCACATTCAATACCACGGCTACTGTAAGCTGCTTCTGCAGCATATGCTGTAATATTACCATTTTTAATAACAATACCATCATATGCATATATGCCACTTGTACCTGCTGTTGCCTGTGCTTTGGCAATAATTGTACCCTGACTATCAATTTCCAGTTTTCCTAGCACACTAATACCATGACTGGTATCTGCTGTTCCACCTGTTACATCAAGTGTCCCATCTCCTGTTATGGTTAAATTTCCAAAAGCATATATTCCGCAACTCCATCCATTTGTACTATCACTGTAAGAACTGCTTATATTTTTTATCCTATTTTCATTTTTAATTATTATATTCAAGTCTTTTGAGGTTTCGATTCCGCTTCCATTACCTTCATAATTAAATCCATCTAAGGTCAGTGTATTTGTCTGATTATCATAACTCCATCCTGTGCCGGAAGTATTGGCACTGGTAACTTCAACTCCGCCTACCCTTAGCTTGTAAGAGGTTGGCGTGGATGGTGTGGAGCTGCCTCCCGAAGAATTTTTTGGAGAATAAAAAATACCATCTACTCCATCTTTTGTTGTAATTTCATAGTTTTTATCATCGTCAGTGAAAAATGCATCTTTGAATTGTTTTCCTGAATCTGCAAGTGGTATCTCGTTTTTTCCATATGGCTGATAATAACCTACACCTATTTTAGCACCCGTTGTCAGTGGAACAGTCGTGCTCAGATTAATTTTTTCACTACTTTTGTAACGATAAATATATAAGTTACTATTTTCATCTTTTGAATTTTTATTTCCGTAAATTTTTGCACTTCCTCCGATTGTTACATCCGCTCCCTGGTATGCAAATACACCTGCTCCATCCTGATCTTGATAGTCACCAAAATCACAAATATTTTCTGTGATTTCTCCACCAGTCATTATAAATTTACAATTATCAAGAACAACCACTCCAGCGCCGTATCCTGCCTTATTTTCTGAAATCTTACCTCCTCTCATGATAAAAGTTCCATTATAAAAAAGTGCAACTCCACCACCGCGTTTTGTAAAAGTACTATTGCTACGATTTCCAACAATATTGCCGGATTCTAATATTAACGTTCCTCCGCTGACATTAATGCATCCAGCATAGTCTTCATTTGCCCATCCACCAGTAATTTTTCCATTTTGTCCTTCACTCGTATCTTTTATTATTAAAGTTCCATCTGTCATCACACTAAATACATTGTCTTGTTGTACATTTAAGTTACGATCAATCGTATATCCATTCAAATCAATGGTCACGTCCCGAGTTACATTAAAACTATAATCATCCGTTCCAGCTGTAATATTACTCGTCAATTGAATGTCGCCACCATTACTTATTGCTTTTTTTAACTCAGTCCACGTACTCACATGCTGCGTTACCGCATCATCTGCCTTCACTTCCGTCACACCCAGTCCTGCAACCATGGTTATGACAAGCATCATACACAGCAATCCTGCTATCCATTTGTTTAACTTTTTCATTCCTTTTTCTCCTTTGCTTTTAATGTAAAAAATTCGTTGTACATGATTACCTGTTTCTAATGTACAACGAATTTCTTTCCAAATGGACGTATTGTCATGAATCGACCGTAAAATGTATTGAATCGACCATATTTTTTCACTACGTCTGTATTTTATGCTTTACAAGACAGCCGAAGGATATTTACCTAAACAACCCAATAATCGTTAGACACTATCCTCTGGAAGAAAATATAAACTATTGTTTTGTCGGCATCAGAAGAACCGGCAAATCCTACATGATGTATCAGCAAAATGCTCAACAGCGAAATTGCTTCTACACTGGGCGGCCGTTTTGTCATCATGAATATATATCCTTATTCCTTCTCTGAGAGTCTGACTGCAAATGGAAAAGAAAAGAATTATCTGGATACTATCAGCACAAGTGATAATGCTCATGTGCGGTAAAGTAACACACAAGAATTTGATAGACAACCGCCCATTATTCCGTTACTATTCTTCAATATGGATTGAGAAATCCTCTCTGATACAGTATAATAAAGTGTCAGGGAGGTATCTCTATGAAGGAAAAAATACTAATCATTGAAGATGATTTTACGATACAAACACAGCTTAAAACTCTTTTGTCTGGGAATGGATATGAAGTATTTGCAGTGACGGATTTTTCCAAAACAATAGAGCAGTTAAAAGAAGCTGCGCCACATCTGGTTATTCTGGATATAAAACTTCCGGGGAATAACGGTTTTGAAATATGCTCTCAAATTCGCACCTTTTCAGATATTCCGATTGTATTTGTAACAAGCAGCAATACAGATATGGACGAACTGAACAGCATTATGCTGGGTGGAGATGCGTTTATCACAAAGCCTTATAATCCCGCTATTCTTCTTGCTAAAATTGCTGCATTGTTAAAGAAAGCCTACCGTTCCCCTCAAACAGAAATTTATGTGTGGAAAGAAGCTACCCTGCATTTGGAGAGTAGCATGATAGAGTACAAAGGACAGAAAGCAGAATTGACAAAGAATGAATTGAAAATCCTCTACTACCTTTTTAAGAACGCCGGAAAAATCTGTTCCAGAAATGATATTGTGGATTTTCTTTGGGACAATCAGCTTTATGTTGATGATAATACCCTAAGTGTCAATATTACCCGTATTCGTGACAAACTGGCAACAATCGGACTTGTAGATTTCATTAAAACAAAACACAGGCAAGGATATACATTATGAGTGGAAAACAATATTTGAAAAATCAACTCCCCGTTATTTTAATCAATCTGCTGGGTATGCTTGCCCTTGCCTTGTTCTTAATTGCAAGCGATAATCCTATCCAGACAGTCCTGTTTATTCTTGCAGTCTGGTCGATTGTCCTTGTTTTATCTTTGCTGGCATTTTATTTCTCACGAAAAAAATATCTGAATAAATTGCTCAATATGACGGAGCAATTAGAAGAACGATATTTATTGCCGGAAATCATGCAAGTGCCGGAAAGGGCTGATGAACAGGTTTTTTACCAGATTATGAAAATGGCTGAAAAATCTATGTTGGAACGGATTGGCGAAGTACAGAGGGAACGCAGGGAATATAAAGAATACATTGAACAATGGATACACGAAGTAAAAACACCAATTACAGCCATGAAGCTGCTGTGTGAGAATAACCGTTCTCCCTTTTCCAGAGAGGTATTGGCAGAGTTAGAGAATATCAATCAATATACAGAACAGGCACTTTACTATGCCCGGAGTGAACACGCTGAAAAAGACTATTCTGTCCGTGAAGTCAATTTATGCGATGTTGTGCATAGTGCAATCGCAGATAATAAGTATCTTTTGCGTCAAAGCAATATGTCAATTCAGATAGACGATATAGAAACAAAAGTTTACACCGATGAAAAATGGGTGCGGTTCATCTTAAATCAGATTATCGGTAATGCAATCAAATACCATGCAGAGCAGCCTATTTTGCACTTTGGGGCGACAAAAACGAATGACAAGATTGTGCTATCTATCAGCGATAATGGGATAGGTATTCCTAAAAGTGATTTACCCCGTATTTTTGAAAAAGGATTTACAGGTCAGAATGGGCGAACCGGGAAAAATTCTACTGGAATTGGCTTATATCTTTGCAAGCGTCTATGTGATCAACTGGGAATAGGACTTACTGCTTATTCCGAAAACAGAGGAACAACGATTTCACTTATCTTTCAAATGAATGATTTTATTATCGGAGTGCAGGGCTGACAGGTTCTGCACTTCTTACATTTTTGTAAGAACTGCGTAAGAAAACTTGATACAAAAAATGATATACTCCATTTACAATATGGGTATGGAACAGTTAAGGAGGTTTATCCGATGAATACAATTTTGAAGCTGGAGCATATCCAGAAATATTATGGCAATGAGGGGAATATTACCAAAGCCATTAAAGATATTAGTTTTTCTGTGGAAGCCGGAGAATTTCTCGGAATTATGGGTGCGTCCGGTTCTGGAAAGACAACGCTGCTAAACTGTATTTCTACGATTGATACCGTAAGTGCAGGGCATATTTTTTTAGAGGGAACAGATATAACGGAAATCAACCCAAAATCCCTTGCCCGCTTTCGCAGAGAGAATTTAGGTTTTGTATTTCAAGACTTCAATTTGCTGGATACATTGACAATTTCAGAAAACATTGCACTGGCATTAGCAATCAATAAAGTCCCTGCCGGGAGTGTAGAACCCCGCATTTTGGATATAGCCGGAAAGCTGAATATCAGCGATATTCTAAACAAATATCCTTATCAGGTATCGGGCGGTCAAAAACAGCGTTGTGCCTGTGCAAGAGCAATTATCAACAATCCGAAACTCTTATTGGCAGATGAGCCAACAGGAGCATTAGACAGCCATTCCTCACAAATGCTGCTGTCTACCATTCAAAGTATCAATGAACAGCTTAGGGCGACAATTCTTATGGTAACCCATGACGCTTTTACCGCCAGCTATGCCAGCCGTATTCTTTTTTTGAAAGACGGAGAAATCTTTATGGAACTGCGCAAGGGCAACGACAGCAGAAGTGATTTTTTTGATAAAATTCTGAATGTCCTTACCATGATCGGAGGGGGACAGAGCCATGTATGCTAAACTTGTTTTCAGAAATGCAAAACGGTCTGTAAAAGACTATCTGGTCTACATTGTCACAATGACAATCTGTGTTACCTTGTTTTATGCGTTCTTGTCTATTTCCAGTAGTTATTATAGCCCGGATATAGGCAACGAGTATGATTTTACTCTGTTAAGTGACGGAATGAAAATTGCAATCTGTATGATAACATTGCTGTTGTTATTTTTGATACGGTTCGTCAATCATTATATGCTAAGACGGAAGCAAAAAGAGTTTGCTGTCCAGTCCATTATGGGAATGGAACAAAAAACCATTGGCAGGATTTTCTTTGCAGAAACACTGATTATGGGTATATTTTCCATTTTGATTGGTATTTTTTGCGGTGTATTTTGCTCTCAATTCATTACCGCAATGCTCCTTACTGCTTATGGAAAGCCTTATGAAATCTCATGGACATTGTTCCCGGACACCGTTTTGTTGACAGTGGTATTTTTTGTGGCAAGTTTTTTTGTGGTAGGAATTTTCAATACCCGTACCATTCAGAAAACAAAAATTATTGATATGCTTTCCGCAGAGAAAGAAAATGAGCCAGAATTGAAAAAGAGCCGATTCATTCCTGTCGTAGTAATTCTATTTTTAATGTTTACTTTATGGGAATTGTTTTCAGGAATACAAAATGTCCGATTTTATTATGACTCCCGCTTTGTTTTCCCGGTGAAAATCATGTATTGGGGAAATATTTTGCTCCCTGTTGTTACATTAGGTTGGGCGGCATTATGGATGTTGAAAAAGAAAAAAATTGCTTTTCAAAAGTTGATTGATGGGCTGCTTATTTGTTCTGTATTGCACGTCTTTTTAGCAGCAAGCGTACCTGCTCTTACCAATCAATACTATCTGCCTTTACATGGTGGAATACTGAATCAATATCTGGTATTTGTATTGATTGATTTACTCTTCTTTATTTGTGCATTGATTTATCTTGCCAGCAGCTTGATTGTAGCATGGAAAGTAAAATCGCCGGAACATAGATACAAGGGAGAAAACCTGTTCTTTTTCGGGCAAATTATATCAAAACTAAATACAACCAGCAAAACAATGACGCTGATTTGTATAACCCTTGTCCTTGCAATCTTCATGTTTATTGCCGCCCCTATTTTGACGGGCTGGGCTTCAGGTTATTTGGATATGCGCTCTATGTATGATGTGCAGGTATATTCAAGATATAATGACGTATATGAAGAAGAAAATCTGCCGCAAGACAGTTATGAAATTATTACTGAGTTTCTGACAGAACACAAAATAGATACAGTTTATGATTGCACGTTCAATCTATATCTGCCAGAGAAAGATGATTTTCACAACAGACAGAAATATGATTTTCCGATTGTAGCAATTTCTTTGAGTGATTATAACACTATACGGGAAATGCTGGGTTACGAACAGATTTCTCTGGAGAAAGATGAATTTACAACACAATGGAAAGCAATCGCCACCGAGGAAGAACGGGATAGCTTTTTGAAAGAACACACCAGCATTATGACAGACGCGGGAGAATTGACTCTTTCCGGGCAGTCCTATTATGAGGATCCGATTGGAGAAACAGCGTACAATTCCTATACAAATGTATTGTATGTACTTCCAGACAATATTTGTGAAAAGCTGTTGCCAGTAATAAAAAACCGATATATTACAACAACGGAAAATATCTCCTATGAAAATGCAAGGAAACTGGAAAAACTTTTTACAGAGAAATATCCCGAGCAGGCAGAAACCGGGGCTATTTATGGCGTGCGTTTTAGCACACTGCAAATCAATAGTTCCATAGCAAATAACTTTATTTTACAGACTGCAATGATTTATGGTGCTGTCGTACTGATGGTTATATGTCTTACGGTACTTTCCCTGCAACAGCTTTTAGACGCAGGACAATATAAGTATCGTTTCTCTGTACTCCGAAAATTAGGTGTAGAGGAAAAGCATATAGGAAAGCTTATCTTGAAGCAATTAAGCGTTTGGTTTGGGCTGCCAATTATCGTAGCAATCATTGTAGCTGCTGTTGTAATCACTTATTTTATTCAAACCGTATCAGCAGAGATTTCAACCTATATTGGATTCACTGCATTGATGTTACAGATTGTGGCAACCGTGGGAATTTTGCTACTTTTATTGATTTGTTACTTCATAAGCACATGGGTTATTTTTAGGCGTTCTGTCAATCCATAGAAAATATGTAATCATTACATTTCGCACATTCTTTAAAAGAGGGATAGCACTCTTAATGAATCAGAAGCAGGACTATCATTCAGAAATGAGTGGTAGTCCTATTTCTGTGTGCGGGAATGGTGGCAATATGGTATTATGGGAGAGAAAAACATTTTTTAATGAGTGTCAGATTTTTGTCTGGAAGTTGTGTATATACGAGGAGGTATAGTATGGACGATAATGACATAATCCAGCTCTATTGGGATAGGAATGAGCAGGCCATTCGTATAACATCCGATAAATATGGTCACTACTGCAAAGCCATAGCAAGGAACATACTGAACAATGAAGAAGATGCAGAAGAATGTGTCAACGATACCTATCTGAACGCATGGAATTCTATGCCAACACATTGGCCGAAGCAATTGGAAACATTCCTTGGCAAAATTACACGAAACTTGTCATTTAACAAGTATAAACACGACCATGCTGAAAAACGGGGCAGCGGTGAGATTACACTTGTTTTAGATGAACTGACTGATTGTGTATCGGATACTGACAATGTGGAACAGGTACTTGACCACCAAGAACTGATAAAGGCGATCAGTTCATTTGTGAGAAGCTTTTCAGAAAACAAGCGGAATCTGTTTGTACGACGCTATTGGTATGCAGATTCAGTTTCAGCTATTGCAAATGACACTGGAATGTTGCAGGGAACTGTATCAAAGACGCTGGAGCGTACACGGAAACAGTTAAAAGCATATTTGACAGAAAGGGGCTTTGAGATATGAGGAAAGATGATTTCTTTGAAATCCTTGGTGAACTTGACGACGACATCGTGAAAGGGGCTAAAACAACTATGAAAAAGAAGCTAAATTGGAAAGTTTGGGGAACAATGGCAGTTTGCCTGTGCCTTATTGTTGCAGGCACTACTGCTCTTTTACAGCAGAATTCTTCAACAACACCCGGTGGAATTTCGATTCCCGGTACTGGCAGCACTGCTGGAATTGATGCTGGAAACAGCGATGGGATGACATCGACATACAGCGTTGCCGTATATCCTGGTACCGAGAGCGAAGAAAATGTTGAATCGGCAGAAGTAGTAAGCCTGACAGAAGCAGAAACCTTGGTCCATCCATTAGCGGAACACCTTCCCAAGCAGTTGCCAGACGGCTTTCACTATGGGCGCGGAAGCGTTTATAACACAACGATGAAAGACGGAACCCAATACAATATGCTGAGAATTGAACACATTACTGGTGAGATACCGGAACAGAAATTTGCGGAGGATGGCGGGGAGGTTGTACCCGATCCGGAACAGATTGGAGATACTTTTACCGTTTGTGTTATGAACTACGAACCAAAAACCGATAGGAGCATTTATTCCAATCAGGAAGAAATAACAGGACCGCTTTTGGGAGAAACCGGTGGGGTCTATTTTCGCTCTGGTGATTGCTTCATTGGAGTGTTTACCGAAACAGCGGAACTGACAGCTGTTTTGGATGCGTTGAGAAAGATTGAGTGACCACAGACGCGGGTTGGAAAGAGATGTCCTCTGGCATCTCAAAGTGGACTTTTGCGGGAAATAGTATCAGAAGAAAGCTGCTCCGATTTTGGGGCAGCTTTCTTCTTAGAATCTGCACACCCACTATAGACAAGGTGGATTTGAATAACTCTGGAGATTGGATGAGTATACACTGAAAAACCGGATTGAGAGCATTGGGAACACAAAAGGGAATTGGGAGTTTCAAAACTATGCACGCACCTGTAATCAACGACACCAATAGCAATCCATAACACAAGAGTACAAATCATCGCTATAATAGTTTTCTTCTTTTTCATACAATCTCACCTCTAAATTGCGAGTTAACTGCGTGGTCTGGGGCCTTTTGTTTTTCAGAGGGACGGATTTGCGGAAATATGTTTCTCAATTATATTTTCTCCAGCCAACAGGAAGAAGGGGGACATTTCTTTCGGAAGAACAAATTTGCAACTGCGCCGTAGTTCCATCACATAACGCTAATGGCATAAAAGTAAAATATTTGTCAAACTTACCTGAAATCAATATCGGCGCTAACTTGCAAATTTTTCTGTAGAAAGAGAATGTCCTCCTTCTTCCGTCGCATCGAGAAACCTTATACCCAAACCAACTTCCCCACAAATCCGTCCCTCCTGCCAAACCCCAAAGGTCCCAGACCACGCAGTTAAACAGCAATTTAAAAGAAAACGAACAGATGAAAAAATTATGCAGATATAGTATAATAGACAATAATAAACCAAAAGAAAAACTTGCCAGACTGGGGGAAACATGGAACCACAAAAGCAGAATGACGGTGTGCGCTATAAGCTGGCGAATGCCATGAAAGAATGTATGCGCACGGCACCGGTAGAAAAAATAACCGTAAAAGAAATTGTAGAAACCTGTGGGTTGACGCGTCAGACATTTTATCGGAATTTTCAGGATAAATATGATCTGATCAACTGGTATTTTGATAAGATTTTGCTGGAATCATTTGAGCACATGGGAGAAGGAAGAACCGTCTACGAGAGCCTTGTCAACAAATTTGAATACATTCAGATGGAGCAGTTGTTTTTTCGGGCGGCATTCAAAAATGATCAGCAGAATTGCCTGAGAGATCATGATTTTGAACTGATTCAGGAGTTTTACACAAAGCAGATCGAAAGCCGGACAGGAAGAAAGATTTCCACCGAATTGCAGTTTGAACTGGAAATGTATTGTCTTGGTTCGGTTTATATGACGGTGCAGTGGGTGCTCGGGTATCGGAAATGTACGCCAGAAGAGCTGGCACATGCGCTGACCGAATCCATGCCTGTGCGGCTGAGGGACGTATTTCAAGAACTGGGATTAATATAGGAAGAAACTGTAAAAAATGCATCCGCTTGGTCTATCGTTTGAAACGCCAGAACCGGTATTTGCCGGAACTGGCGTTTCTTTCATCAGTGACTTTTTACAGTCCACTTTATATTGAATTGCAAGAAATTACATCAGTTTGCGGAACAGTGCTTTCAGATCTTCCACACTGGCATCTTTTGGATTTCCAGGTGCGCAGGCATCGGCATGTGCGGATTCTGCAAGGAACTGTAAGTCTTCTTCCTTCAGTGCTTCCAGTTTGGTCGGAATTCCGACATCGACGGAGAGCTGCTGTACGGCATCAATTGCTGCCTTGCGGTATTCGTCCACAGACATTTCATCGACACCCTTGACACCCATGGCGCGTGCAATCTCACGGTATTTTTCACCGGTGCAGTCGGCATTGTATTCCATAACGATTGGGAGCATCATTGCACAGGCAACACCGTGCGGAGTGTCATAGACAGCACCGAGTGTGTGTGCCATGGAATGTGCGATTCCAAGTCCGACATTGGAAAATCCCATACCCGCGATATACTCGCCGAGTGCCATGCCTTCGCGTCCCTCTTTTTCGTTTGCAACGGCACTGCGCAGGGATTTGGAGATCAGCTCAATGGCTTTGAGGTGGAACATATCTGTCATTTCCCAGGCTGCTTTTGTAGTGTATCCTTCGATGGCGTGTGTCAGGGCATCCATACCGGTAGAAGCAGTAAGTCCCTTTGGCATGGAAGACATCATCTCAGGATCTACGATTGCGATAATTGGCATATCGTGTGGGTCAACACATACAAATTTACGCTTCTTTTCCACATCGGTAATGACGTAGTTGATGGTAACTTCTGCCGCAGTACCAGCGGTGGTCGGAACAGCGATGATCGGTACACATGGTTTTTTAGTCGGAGCTACGCCCTCAAGGCTGCGCACATCTTCAAATTCCGGATTGGCAATGATGATACCGATGGCTTTGGAAGTATCCATGGAAGAGCCACCGCCGATTGCAATGAGGTAGTCGGCACCGGAATCCTTGAATGCCTGTACACCGTGCTGGACATTCTGGATGGTTGGATTTGGTTTGATATCGGAATAAATCTCATACACAAGACCATTCTTGTCCAGTACATCTGTTACCTTTTTTGTTACACCAAACTTGATCAGGTCAGGATCAGAGCAGACAAAAGCTTTCTGGAATCCGTGTGCTTTTGCCTCGGTTGCAATCTCCAGAATTGCACCTGCGCCGTGATAAGATGTTTCATTTAACATAATTCTGTTTGCCATAGTTGTAATCGTCTCCTTTGCATACATTCATGATACTCTTATTGTAGCAATGAAAAATCCGGGATGTAAGTTACAAAAGCAGCAGATTGTAACATGTGGTCCAAAATTTTTTTTCTTGATTTTTTATGGGAAAAGGAGTAATCTGTCAATGGGAATGAAGTTCTCCCAAGGGAATTTCCCTGAACTGCTGAACGATAAGCTGATGACTTCTACGATTGTTTGATCGCAGAGACCATCGGCTTTTTTATTTGCTGTAAGATTTTGAGGATGTGCAGGGGAAGGATTGATGCAGGATGGATGTAGCAGTAAATCAATTGTTCATATGTCGCATGTAAGAGACGAAAAAGGGATTATGAAAGAAGAGGAAAACCATGAATCTGTCACAAGATTTACAGGGATTAAAGAAAAAAGCAAAAGAAACATTTTTGTATGTGCTATCTGCGCTGCTCCTTGGCATTGCAATTGGTGCCATTGACGCGGTATTTGGTCGTGTTTTACTTTTTATTACAGATTTTCGTTCGGCGCATGTAGTTGTATTGCTGCCGTTTCTGCCGCTGGCAGGGCTTGGGATCGTCTGGTTATACCGGCATTTCAATGAGACGGCGTCAAAAGGAATGACGCTTGTCATGGAAGCCGGGCAGGGAAAGCGGGAGTCGATTCCACTGGCACTCATCCCACTTGTCATGGCCGGTACATGGATCACACATCTGTTTGGCGGAAGTGCGGGGCGCGAGGGCGTTGCCGTGCAGATCGGTGCTACACTTTCCCATGCGTTTGCCCGCAGATTCCACTTCCCGGACAACGGCAGGATAGTATTGATTGCGGGAATGGCAGCCGGATTTGGAGGCCTCTTTCAGACTCCGTTTGCAGCAGTCTTTTTTGCGATGGAAGTAGTGGTGAGTGGAAGCATGGCATATTCCGCATTGCTTCCTGCGGCAATTGCGTCTTTTACGGCATCTGCAACTTCGCATGCGCTGGGGCTGGAAAAATTTTCGGTTCTTCTTTCGCAGACCCTGTCATTGACGGACACAAAGACGGTGACGTATCTGATTCTTTTTGGAATCTTGTTCGGTCTGACGGGACGGCTGTTTGCGGTGCTTTTGCAAAAAGTAAAACAGTTTATGGGAAACGTACTGGAAAATCCATACAAGAGAATCGGCTTTGTGTCGATCCCACTGGCGGTGTTTCTTTTTCTGGCGTGGAACGGACGGTACTGCGGACTTGGAACCAATCTGATCGCGCAGGCATTTTCCGGGGGAGAACTGTATATGTTTGACTGGATTTTGAAGCTGCTCTTTACGGTACTGACTTTGTCGATCGGGTTTCAGGGCGGAGAGGTGACACCGCTTTTTTCCATCGGTGCATCGCTTGGTTTTATGCTGGGAAGCCTGGCAGGACTGCCACCGATGGTCTGCGCGGCACTTGGATACGCGGCGGTGTTTGGAAGCGCAACCAATACTTTTCTGGCTCCGGTTCTGATCGGAATGGAAGTATTTGGTGTGGAAAATGGGCTTGCATTTTTTGCGGTCTGCCTGGTGGCATTTCTGGTCAATGGCAGGCGCTGCATTTATACGGCACAGAAACGGTCTTTTTGGTAAAAATCCCTTGACTCTCACCCTGGTTCATGGTTTATAGTTCTGCCAGAATTTAAAAATTGAAGTGGAAATCATGAACTGGGTGATTGGAAAAAAGCAAAAAAGAAGAAACAGAATAAAAGCACAATTCGGGAAAAATCCAATGGAGCTGGAAGCGTGGGAATCACTGGAGAAGCGCATGCGCGAAATCCGTATGTATGAAGAGCTGGTGGTGCAGGACGTAAAGAAGGAAGAATGGCAAAGTGCAGGAAGCGTGGATACCGTTACATGGAATGACCTGGAGATGGATCGTGTATTTGCGCGGATCAATCATACCCGGACGTATATGGGAGAGCAGATTCTGTACCATCGCCTGCACAATATGCAGACACGGCAGTCCTGTGAGGATATGGAAAAGAGGATTTCGTTTTTTTCGCGCCGGGAATCCATACGCACAGAGATAGAAGAAAAACTCATGCGTATCGGCAAGCAGAAAGAAAGCTGTTATCTGCCGTTTTTCCTGACGGAAGAAATTAACCCACTGGTCATTCCCGGTGCAATATTGTATTTTTTGCAGGGACTGCTGGCTTTTTGTCTGATCGGGGCAATTTTGCTGCGAAGTAATTTGTGGGCAACTGGTTTTCTTGTTGTGGCGGTAGTCAATCTGCTTATTTATCTGCATACAAAATGCAAATATGAGGGAAATTTGTTTATGGTATCCAGTCTGAAAGAACTTTTTGATTTTTGCAACTGGATTGTAAAAAAACTGGAACCGGACAGACCGGAAATTTTGCATGCATTGGAGAAAACTCAAAAATTATCCCACCGGATGCTGCGCTGGCAGACCCGAAAATACCAGAGCATATCCGGGGATGTGACGGGGATCCTCTGGGATTATATTGCGGGAATTACGCTGCATGATGTTGTCGCATTTTACCGTATTCAAAAAACTTTGCGCGCGTGCAAAAAAGAGACGATGCAACTGTATACATTTGCAGGAGAAATCGATATGGAGATTGCGATCGCATCCTTTCGGAAAAGCCTGCCGCAATGGTGTTGTCCGTCATTGCAGAGTGATGGCGCAATCAGTGTGGAGGAAATCCGTCATCCTCTTATGGCAGATGCAATCCCGAATGATTTTGTCCTGAAAAAAGGTGTGGTACTGACCGGGGCAAATGCATCTGGTAAATCGACATTTATGAAAGCGGTTGCCATCAATGTGATTCTGGCACAGACGATCAATACCTGTGTTGCAAAAAATATGAAAATGCCTGCAATACAGGTGATGACCTCGATGGCACTTCGGGATGATGTGCTGCAGGGAGAGAGTTATTACATGCGTGAAATTAAATATTTAAAGCGCATGCTCGATGAACTGAAAACGGGTGAGCCCATGTTGTTTGTGATTGACGAGATTTTAAAAGGGACGAACACGCGTGAGCGTCTGGCGGCATCCAATGCCATTTTATCCTACATGGTACAGAAACAGGGCTTTCTCCTGATTGCCACACATGATCTGGAGCTGGTGTATGCCTTAAAAAACCGATACGACACTTATTATTTTGACAGTCAGGTTCATGAAAAAGATATCGTTTTTCCATACAAAATCAGACGTGGGATCGTCGGGAAAACAAATGCCATAGATTTGATGGAACTGCTGGATTTTCCAGAAGAAATTACAGACCAGGCACGGTGTGAGGTGGGAAAGAGATAATTGTATTTTCAAATATTATAGAAGGAGGAACGGGACAGATGAAAATAGGACAGGCAGCACAACTGACCGGATTAACCATCAGCAATATCCGCTTTTATGAAAGAAAGGGGCTGCTCGAACCGGAGCGGAATGACCAGAGCAAATACCGCAATTACAGTGAACAGGATATCCGGCGGTTAAAACAGATCATTTTATATCGGAAAATGAATATGCCCATCGAAAAAATTGCCTCGATGCTGGATGATCCGGTGGTTTCTGAGGAACTTGTCCGGCAGCAGTTGCAGGAGTTGTTAAATAAGCAGCAGGAAATACAGGGTTCCATCGACCTGTGCCGGAAACTTGCAGCAGATCATGCCTACGATGGCGAAAATATTGATTTTTACCTCAACTATGTAAAAGAAGAAGAGAAAAAGGGACGTAGCTTTGCGCAATTGGAGGAACTTGTCGGTGATTTTTCGGAGTACAGCGAGTTTTATAAAGTGAGTGGCGATCCGGTTTTCCAGTTTCTGTTTTGTAAGGTCAAAAATCAGAAGCTGTTTGGATGGGTATGGTTTGCACTGTGGATCGCACTGAGTGTTTTTTTTATTGTGGAGTTTGGATTCGGTGACGGGCATATGCCGCTTGTGGTAAAAGCGATCGTTATCGGGGCTGTGCTTGTCTTTTTATGGTATGATTTTATCCGGTATTGCAGAAAAAAGCGAAAATATACCGTTAAATACAGGAAAACAACAGCACCATAAAAGGCATGGTCACAATGGCACACAGCGTGGTCACTACGTTGATCGCGCTGGCATAGTGTGCATCGTTTCCGTACACCTGGCACATCTGTGTAACGGTGGATGCTGATGGGGTGATTACTGCGAGAAATACAATGAGCATGATCTTTTGAGCATCTGCAGACAGTGTGGCAAGATGGCTGATTTTTATGAGAAACAGTGCAATCAAAGGAATGACAAGCATTCTGAGAGCCGATATGAAATATACACGTTTATTTGCAAAAATTGCTTTTAAATCCATTCCGGCAAAAAGCATTCCGGTTACAATCATGCTGGCTGGCCCGATCATATTTCCAACACTGGAGATGGTATTTGTAATGAGTTCCGGCAGCCGGATTCTGGTGAAAAATAAAATGACACCAATGGCAATGGAAATCATATTGATGTTAAGGATGATTTTCTTCCAGTCATAGGAAGATTCACGGCTTATGATTTTCTTGCAGTGTGTCCAGAGGAAAACAAGCTGCACGCTCATGAAAACACATCCGTAAAGTACCCATTTCTGTCCCAGAACGAATGTCACGATAGGAACAATCAGATTACCGGAGTTGGAGTAATAGATAGAAGCTGTTTCCACTTCATTTAAAGAAAACAGTTTTCCCATCACGAAAACGACAAGCAGGAGAACCACCTGAAGCAATACGGATGCAGCAAGCGCGATCAGAAGACCATTTACGGTTTTTTTGGTATAGTCCACCTGAAAAGCGTTTATAATCACGCATGGAATGATCAGGTACAGTACGATTTTGGATAAAACCTTACTGTCTTCTTCCTTGACAATTCCCGCCTTTACAATAATAAATCCCATCAGAATCATGAGAAAAAGTTCAAAAATCTGTTCCATTAAAAGAATACTGATCTGCATAAAATCACCCTGTCTTTCTAACTGCCTATCATAGAACTTGTAAAATAAAATTGCAAGAGTATACCGGTTATTTGCAAAAGCAGAAACTGTGTAAGTTTATAGTTCCTACTTTCATGATAGAATCATATCCTGAAACGTGTGATATGACAACACAAATACGTCCTGAAACGTGTAACATCATAACACAAATACGCCTTGAAAATGTTGACGGCTCTGCCATAAAGGAATATTATATAAAGCAATAAGAAATGCTGCATATAAATTCCACTGACAGGGAGGACGCACGATGAAACGTTTTACATTGGAACAATTGGTGCCTGACACAATAAACTTGTTGATACCGGAACAAGATGGCGTATGTTTTGAAGAATTTTTATATCAGCTTCGACCAAACGAACGAAAGGGGAATTCGTGATGAAAGGAATGATGAAAGTCAAACTGGTGATTGCTTTGTTGGTGGTAATCGCTGTTGCAATTTTTTATTATGTTTCACTTCCGGCAATTAACATTCATGCAACAGAAACCTGGAAATTTATTTTTCTGATTTTGGCGGTGCTTTTCGTGCTTTATATTGTAAGAAAGGCAAAGATAGCAGGACAAAGCAAGATTGAACTGTCCTTTATTAAGGAATATACAGGTTTAAAGATTGGAGTGATTGTCTTTTTACTGTTTTTGGCGGTTTATGTGGCAGGCTCCATTTTGTCCTCACCGATTGTCAATGCAGCAAAATATCAGAAACTTTTAAAAGTGGAAGAGGGGGAATTTACCGAGGATATCAAACAGATTTCTTATGACCAGATTCCACTGTTAGATCGTGACTCCGCATCCATTCTGGGAAATCGTAAGATGGGTAGTCTTGTTGATATGGCGTCGCAGTTTGAAGTCAGTGAACTTTATTCCCAGATTAACTACAAAGGGGAACCGGTCCGTGTGACACCGCTCCGTTATGCGGATACCATCAAGTGGCTGACGAACCAGAAGGAAGGAATTCCAGCCTATATTAAGATTGATATGGCAACGCAGGATACGGAGCTGGTTCGTTTGTCAGAAGGCATGAAATATACGCCATATGACCATTTTCATAGAAACTTAAAGCGTCATTTAAGATTTCGTTATCCGACCTATATTTTCGATGATATCAGTTTTGAGATTGACGAGGAGGGTACGCCTTACTGGATTTGCAGTGTTGCAGATTATAAGATTGGTCTGTTTGGAGGTAAGACCATCGGCAGAGTTGTGCTTTGTAATGCTGTGACAGGTGAGTGCACTGATTATGCGGTAAAAGATGTGCCAAGCTGGGTAGACCGTGTTTATTCTGCCGATTTATTGGTACAGCTTTATGATTATTATGGATCTTTAAAACATGGATTTATCAACAGTGTGTTAGGACAGAAGGATTGTCTGACCACCACGAACGGTTATAATTACCTTGCAATGAATGATGATGTCTGGGTTTATACCGGAGTAACCTCCATCACAAGTGATCAGTCCAACGTTGGATTCGTCCTGATGAATGAGAGAACGATGGAGACAAAATATTATCAGGTAGAAGGCGCAATTGAAGATTCTGCGATGTCCTCTGCGGAAGGTAAGGTGCAAAACCTTGGCTATACAGCAACCTTCCCACTGTTATTAAACATTACAAATGAGCCGACCTATTTCATTGCATTAAAGGATGATTCTGGTCTGGTAAAAATGTATGCGATGGTAAATGTGCAGAAATATCAGATTGTAGCAACCGGTGATTCTGTCAGTGAATGCGAAAAGAACTATATGGAACTGATGAAGCAAAATGGTGTCAATGCGGAAACAAAAGAGAGCGACAGTGTCAAGAAAGCAACCGGTACGATTGCAAAAATCACCGATGCAGTGGTAGAAGGAAATACGCACCAATATATTTTGCTCGAAAATGATTCCGATATTTACGATGTATCGGTAGTAGATTACCTTGATATCGTGCGTTATGGTGTAGGAGATACCATCACATTTGAATATATGGAGGGTGAGCAGGCCAATACCGTGCTTGGGATTGAAAAATAGAACTATGATTGTAGTTACAGAATAAGGATAGAGGGGCAAGGTAAGCCCCTCATATTAAGAATTACTTAACTCTATCGTCATACCAAAGCAGATATTTTGTGAGTAGTATACCTGTGACAAATCCGACCATCGCATAAGTGGCTGCATCAATAGAAATAGAGAACAATTGGACAATTGGTGCCTGACACAATAAACTTGAAGGTAAGCAATATTCAATTTTGTAAATAAGCATATCATTCAGCTAACGAACGATAAAAACTCATTTCCTCCTCGGAAACTGCCTTATTTTATTGCAGCATTTCCTGCTTAATTTTTTCGTATAAAGGACGAATGGTTTCCGGCACTTCCTCCAATTCGTCCGCAATCTGATCCAGAGGTTTGCCTTTCTGAATTTTTTTACGAATCTGCTCTGACAATTTTTCTTCTTTCCCGATCTCTTTCCCGATTTCTTTTCCGATCCTTTCGCCATCCTCAATTGCTTCGGCGCGCTGCATTTCCAGCCGTCGTTCAAATGTATAGTCTAATGTCATCACGTGCATTACCTCCTCCCTGTGTTGAGCCAGAAAATCCCTAAGCACATTTTCTTCCATACACTGGTTGATAGCTTTCTCAATGGCATCTTCCAGATTTCCACTGATTTCATTATTTTTCCGCACCATATCCACAAAATACATATATTCACGCAATGTCTGGCATTTTGACAGCAATGGAACATTTTTCCCATTGTTAATATTGTAAACATGGCAGACCAATTCTATCTCAGGATTCTTGGTTTCTTTTTCAAATGCATCAGAAAGACGGAGATCATACTGATCCGGCGCATCTTCTTTTCCATTATAAAACACGACAAAATGGGGCACTGGAATCTTTAAGATTCTTCCACCATAAATATCACGTTTCTGAGCTTTGATTTGTTTTTGTATAATGCTTGCAAAATAAAGCAGATCCCTCAGTGGCATATTCGGGCAATAGGTCGACTGATGCTCATACAGGCTCAGATTCGCATCAAGAATGAATGATGCATCATTCCGTACGGTAAGCGAAAAGCTTTTGTCATCCAAAGTTGTCATTTCAACCAGTTCTGGATCATCATAGTCCGTTCCATTAATCGCGTTATAAATTTCCATTGCACGTTTCTTGTCCTGAAGAAGCATGCTGAACACATCACTTTTGTATTCTTTGTTTGCCATACAGTTTCCTCCTTGTGTAAGCCACAGAATCTGTATGACAACACATCCCATATCAATACAAATCCTGCTTATAACAAAATTAAGTTAAAATAAAGTTGAATTTTAAAAGCAAGACTTTCCGGGATAATTTGAAATGAAAAAATAAAATATATGATATAGACGGCTCGCCAGGTACTGTCCGCCCAAGCTATGGAAAAATATGTATTTGCTTTGTGACAAGTATAGCATTTAAATGCCTGAGATGCAACAAAAACCTTCCACATTTATGCAAACAGTAACGTCCAGAAAAGTGTAGCACTATCACATAAATACGTCCAGAAAAGTGTAGCACCATAACACAAATACGTCCTTAAAAATGTTGACGGCTCTGCCATAAAGAAATATGATATAAAGTAATAAGGAATGCTACATATAAATTCCACTGACAGGGAGGACGCACAATGAAACGTTTTATAAGGGAACTTCTTTTCCGGTAGGGAAAGTTGATTTCATGGATCTGTATGCGTTCAAAATTTATATGCTTGATGTCGGGCTTCTGCTTGCCATGACAGATCTTGATGCAAGCGTTATCATTGATGGAAACAGGATTTTTACAGAGTTTAAAGGGGCGTTGACGGAGCAGTATGTGCTGCAGCAGATGATAGCGGAACTGGGTGTGGAACCATATTATTACACAACGGCAAATTCTACAGGCGAAATTGATTTTATGCTGCAGGCACCCGGATCGGTCATTCCGGTAGAGGTGAAAGCAGAGGAAAATCTGCGGGCAAAAAGTCTGCGGGCTTTTTGTGAGAAGTATCATCCCAAGCATGCGGTGCGGACTTCCATGTCGGATTTCCGTGAGCAGGACTGGATGACAAACATCCCGCTTTATAATATTGACCGGATTGGAGAATACCTCAAATGAGCACCATAACTCGGCTGGAATTTAAAAACGGGCAAAAAAAGAAAATAAATATATCAAAAACGGGTCAAAATATGAAATGTTCGATTGAAAAAACGGGTCAAATTTTGTTATCATGGAGCATATGGAACAAATATGAGAAATAACGAGGAAAATCCCATGAAAATGACAACCCTGTGTTACATAGAAAAAGACGGAAAATACCTGATGCTCCACCGCACCAAAAAGCAGCACGACATCAACAAAGACAAGTGGATTGGTGTAGGCGGACATGCAGAAGGCACGGAAGGACCGGAGGACTGCCTGTTACGTGAAGTAAAAGAAGAAACCGGCCTGACACTGACTTCCTACCAGTTCCGCGGGCTGATCACATTCATCAGTGATGAAGCGCCGGAGCCGGAAGAAATGTGCCTGTTTACTGCGGATGGTTTTACCGGGGAGCTGATCGAGTGCAATGAAGGCGATCTGCAGTGGATGGACAAAAAAGAAGTGCTTGCGCTTCCGACCTGGGAAGGAGATGCCATTTTTTTAAAACTGCTGATCGAGGAAGACGAGCACCGCTTTTTTACACTTCGGCTTGTTTATGAAGGAAGTAAACTGGTAGAAAAACAATTGTACCGGTATTCATAGAAAACAGATTAAATTTGAAATCATTAGTGCTCAGAGATTACTCTGCAAACAATACCTTCGCAACCTCATATAAAGTTTTGCCCTGCAAATGGTAAGAGGAGCTGTACCTGGACAGGAGAGGAAAGGAATAAAAAATGGAAAACGAAAACCAGACCCCGCACAAGCGTCGTGTGCATTATAAAGGAAAATACCCGAAGAAATTTGAAGAAAAATATAAAGAACTACAGCCGGAAAAATACAAAGACACCATCGCGCATGTCATCCAGAAAGGCAACACCCCGGCAGGTATGCATATCTCCATTATGGTAAAAGAAATTCTTGATTTCCTGCAGATCAAACCGGGACAGACCGGTTTTGATGCCACACTCGGCTACGGAGGTCACACGAAAGCCATGCTCGAGCAGCTGCAGGGGCAGGGACACATCCATGCGACCGATGTCGACCCGGTAGAATCGGCAAAGACGAAAAAACGTCTGGCAGGGCAGGGATTTGGCGAGGACATGCTGACCATCCATCTGCAGAATTTCTGCACGATCGATGAGATTGCAAAAGAAGTGGGTGGATTTGATTTTATTCTGGCAGATCTTGGCGTTTCGTCCATGCAGATCGACAATCCGGAGCGCGGATTTTCCTTTAAAGTGGACGGACCGCTTGATCTGCGGCTGAATCAGGAGGCAGGAATCAGTGCGGCGGAGCGTCTGGATACGATCAGCCGTGACGAGCTTGCCGGAATGCTTTATGAAAATTCGGATGAGCCGTACTGTGAGGAACTTGCAAAAGCGATCACCGATGAGATCCGCAAAGGACACCGCGTGGATACCACCACAAAACTGCGCAGGATTATTGAAGACACTCTCGATTTTCTGCCGGAAAAGGATAAAAAAGAAACCATCAAAAAGACCTGTCAGCGGACGTTTCAGGCACTTCGCATTGATGTCAACCGAGAGTTTGAGGTGCTTTATGAATTTATGGAAAAGCTGCCGGGAGCATTAAAGCCGGGCGGACGCGTGGCGATTCTGACGTTTCATTCCGGGGAAGATAAGCTAGTCAAGCGAGCCTTAAAGGAAGGCTGCCGCACAGGCATTTATTCGGAGTATGCAAAGGATGTGGTGCGTCCGTCCGCGCAGGAGTGTGCGCAGAACGGACGGGCACGCTCCACGAAGATGCGCTGGGCGGTACGCAGCCTGTGATCCTGATACACAATCATAATTGCCATTATTTGAGTCTTTGATAGGTGATGGGAATTTCTTTTGCACCTTTACGGTAGGAATCCACCCACTTTTTCAGGTCAGCAGCATCTATGGCGGTTTCTTTCCCTTTGGCATTTGTCAGGAGATATATGATACCGTCGTGATCCTTATCAGCGGAATCCGGAAATGAGGAAAATCCGTCAATGCTGTCTGCCCATTCTTTTTTATTCCAGTCGGTCACAAAACCTATTTGGGTGTAGGAGGCATCATCGGCCTGATAGGACCATACCTGATAAGGCCAGAAAGTGTTGGGGTCGGCTGCACCAGCGGTGGAATAAGGACCACCGTAAGGACTTCCGTGGGAAATATCCTCTTCCACAATTCCATTGTCGTAAAAACGGGAAAAGGTAAAGAACCCTCCAATTTCATGAACCAGAGTAGGTGCATTGGGATCATAGGTGTACACTGTAATGCCACCGTCCGGACCACTATCATAATCAAAATCAAGCAGAAGCTCTTTTATGCCGTCCTGGTTGACATCGACAATTGCGTAGTAGATCGACAGTGATTCTTCCCAGGCAAACTCGGTGCCGGTACCCGGAAAAATATGGTTTTGTCTGATTTCCCGTAATACGTTCTGGTAAGCAGAGACCGCGCTGTCTGTCTCTGTCTCGGAAGTTTCTGTTTCCTCTTTGGAACGAGAAGTACATGCGGTACAGGTGCACAGGACAAGACAAAGCATGACGGGAAGAAATGTTTTTTTAATATGTTTCAGCATGATGTTACCTCCAAAATTGCAGGGTTTAATGATCCTTTAAATATTTATAAAGTATATTTGCATCCTTTTCTCTTTTATCAAGATGTGCTTCTCCAGCCCCTTCCATGGCAGATTCGAAATAATCACATACATCTTTGGTAGAAGTTTTTTGTTTAAGTTTTGGCCATTTATTACGATATATTCCAGATGTCATTTCTTCTTGAAAGTGGGCTAATTGAGCGTTTAGATCGGATACATTCAAATTCATGTTATTAGCTGTTTGTAAAAGTTTCGTTTTTTCTATTTTTTCGCTCCATTGCATTAATCCATAACCTTTGCGATCAGATGAGTTATATTTATAATTAGGATCATGGTCTATTCTTGAAATATCATCTTGTAGATTATCTGTTGAAAAGTGGGATTCAAAAGATAAATTTCCACACACGCCAGCAGCCTGGGATGCTGATAAGCCCATTCTTTTTCTTAAAAAAGTCCATATGGTTGCCAGATTTGATTTTTCGGTACTATCTAAAGACAGTTCTTTTGCAGTCTGGTTAAATTTGCTATCATTTATAAGAGTACGTCTAAAACGAAGTAGTCCAAGGAGTTTTGTTTTCATTTTGTCTGTCATGGTTCCGGCATTATGTGTATCACAATAAACTTGTTGAAAATTTTTAATTGCTTGTTTAGATGCACTGGAGGTAAGATTACCATCAATTGGTCCTTTATAAAGACCTAGTGTAGATAAACCAGACTGAACTTCTTGATTAGTAAGCGTAGTGTTAGCATTGGCACGAATAGACTGGATACTATAGAGATTGTTTGATGAAAATGAAGTTTCCTGATCATAAATTATAGCTGGTTCATTCTCGCCAATTGTGGAAATTTTATTATATTCTTCTTTGGAAGCCATAGAAGAACATTTAGGAGATGAATTATAATTAGAAGTGGTAATTTTTATATCCATAATTAGACCCCTTTCTTTGGTGAAATAGTTGTATTTGTTGCAAAAATATAATATCATAATTAAAGATATGAAATGAATGAATTTATATTAAAAATGATGAAATAATTATATAAATATTTAATTAAAACATAAAAAATAAGAATACTTCATATTTACTTCACAATTTATTTAAGAAATATATGGTATTATAAAAGTAATTAGGAGGAAAATAATGAGAAAGTTATTAGTAGCAAGTAAAATTATAGTATTGGTACTATTTGTAGGTATAACTCCAGTTCAGGCAATGGAATTGAATAATAAAGCAAATGCCGTAGAAGATCAGGAGCGATTATTTGATTCGGAATATGTTGTGGTAAGTGAAAAAGCTGCAATTAGATCTGGGGCAGGTTCCTCATATGAGGTAATTGAATATGTATATAAAGATGATATTATACAGGTAAGATCTATTAAAAACGGTTGGGCAAAAGTAAATGGGAAAGGTAGGATTGGGTATATTAAAACAACTGCGCTTAGAAAAAAATAAAGGTAAAGTTATATATGGAAAAAAAAGATAAAATAATATTACTCATAGAAGACGATTTTGATATTAGAAATGGAATTCGCATATTACTTGAAAGCCAGGGATATGAAATTATTGAAGCAAAGAATGGGAGAGAGGGGCTGAAAAAATTAAATGAAACCATATCTCTTGTAATATTAGATATCATAATGCCTGAAATGTCAGGGATTGAGGTTTGTAAAAAAATTAGAGAATCATGGTATGTACCAATTCTTTTTCTTACAGCGAAATCTTCTGAAACGGATAAACTGGAAGGATTTTCGGCGGGAGGGGATGATTACCTGGTTAAACCATTCTCTTATGTGGAATTAATGGCACGGGTAAAATCATTATTGCGCCGGTGCAGTGTATATAATACGAACTATACTGGTAATCAATTACAGAAAAATAAATGGCTGCATTATAATTCGCTGGATATTTGTATGTTTTCCAATTCTGTAAAGTGTAATGGAAAGGACATGGAACTTACAGAAAAAGAATATCAAATTTTAAAGTTGCTTGCTTCCTATCCGGACAAGGTGTTTTCTGTGGAAAATATTTTCGAAAGCGTATGGCAGGAAGTTTATGTGAATTCAGCAAGCAATACAGTAATGGTACATATTAAAAATTTAAGATCCAAAATGAAAAAATGCGGAAATTGTGATAGCGTAGTAAAAACTGTATGGGGAAAGGGGTATCGTTTTGAAGAAAATATTCCTCAAAACAACACATAGATTAAGGGTAATGATGTTGTTGGCGTTGATAAGTTCGACGTTTCTTTTTATGGTTCTTTATTATGTGGGAGAAGAATGGTTAGATTATTATTTTAATTCTTCAAGTTACATGGTAAATATGCAGAAACCTTATTTAGAAAGTTTACAACAATACATAAAAAAGAATGGTATCACAACAAAAGAATACAAGAAACTGAATCCGTGGATTCAAAAAAATAATATTTATTATTTCTCAATTTCAAAGGAACGTAAACTTATTTATGGGGTTTTATATAATGGAACATTTCAGTTAGATGGTAATGCACAGAGTAACCTTCATCGAACATGGCAGTTTATGGATAAGATCTCATTTGCAGATACAGATGCAGATGTATTTATTTATGTGAAGAATGTAAATGTTTATTATCGATATATGTGCATTATCATGGTAGTAATTGCAATTGTGACCAGTCTGTTAATTGCATTTGTTGGAAATCAGAAAATCATTATACAGTTAAGCAGAAATATGGATGAGGCAGAGAAGGAAAAGAAGAAAGAACAGGAAGAAAAGGAAAGGTTAATAAAAAGTCTGGCACATGATGTCAGGACCCCATTAACCGGATTAACTACATACGCAGAAATTGCACGAATGGATGTAAGTAAAAGAGGCTTAGATACACAATATATAGATATGATTATTCGTAAGGCAATGGAAATAAAAAATTTAACGGATCAGCTTTTTGAATTGTCTGTGATGCATAGCCAGAAAGAGTGTATATTAGAAGAGCCTGACACGATAGAAGAGGCTATTGGGGATTATTTGTCTGAATTCTATGCGGTTTTACAAAAAAATAACTTTCGCGTAAACATTGACAACTTAAAGTGGGAAAATGTAAAAATTTCAATTAATACGAATTTAATGAGTCGGATTTTTGATAATCTTCTTGATAATACATATAAATATGGAGACACAGAGGATTTCGTGTATTTAGACATTACATATGAGCCGGAGAGAATAGGTGTCATTATAAAAAATAAAGAGAAAGAGCAGCTAAGTCCCTGTAATCGAACAGGAATTGGTTTAAAAAATGTGGAATTTATGATGAAACAGATGCAGGGAACAATGACATGCCAAATGAAAGAACAATATTTTTGTGTCGCTCTGTGGTTCCCAATAAGAAAATAAAATTTTTGCCCAATATGTGTTTCTTTTCGCAGATGTAGAGAAAATGCAAAAATTGTGCTATAATGCAAGCGCGTGTTTCACACAAAACACGCGCTTATTCACGTAGGAAGGAAAAGAAAACTATGTTATCCACAATTGAAGCAATCAACAGTGCGGTCAACAATTTCATCTGGGGTGTCCCAGCCATGATCTGTATCATCGGTGTTGGTCTGGTATTAAGCTTCCGGACCCGGTTCTTACAGATCCGCAAGTTCCCATACGCGATGAAAGTGACATTTGGCCGTATGTTTAAGAAGCGTGAGGCATCGGATGGAGCCATGACACCGTTTCAGGCGGTGTGTACGGCACTTGCGGCAACGGTCGGCACGGGAAATATTGCCGGTGTGGCAGGAGCCATTGCCATCGGCGGTCCGGGAGCCGTGTTCTGGATGTGGATTTCCGCAATTCTCGGTATGTGTACCAAGTTTTCAGAAGTGACGCTTGCGGTGCATTTCCGCGAAAAAAATGTGCATGGGGATCTGGTCGGCGGTCCGATGTATTATATTAAGAACGGACTGAAAAAGCACTGGCACTGGCTGGCGTATCTGTTTTCCGCGTTTGGCGTACTGACCGTATTCGGAACAGGGAATGCCACACAGGTAAATACGATTACCACAGCCATCAATGCAGCATTGACGAATTACCATGTTATTTCAAAAGATGCGGTACCGACTGTTAATCTTGTGGTTGGGATCATTCTGGCGATTCTGATTGCACTCATTCTGCTTGGAGGTATCAGGCGGATTGGACGGGTGACAGAAAAGCTGGTACCGTTTATGGCATTGATCTATATTGTTCTGGCAGTGGGAGTGATTATTCTTAATATCGGTCATGTTCCGGCAGTATTTGCTTCCATTATAGAAGGGGCATTTCATCCGGCAGCAGTGACCGGTGGCGCGGTCGGCAGCTTTTTCATGAGTATGAAAAAGGGCGTATCCCGTGGAATTTTTTCCAACGAGGCAGGGCTTGGTACGGGATCTATCGCCCATGCCTGTGCAGACACGAGAAAACCGGTCAAGCAGGGATTTTTCGGTATTTTTGAGGTGTTTGTAGACACGATTGTCATCTGTACGCTTACCGCGCTTGTTATTTTGTGCAGCCAGGTTCCGGTCAGTTACGGTCAGGCGGCAGGTGCAGAGCTTACAATCAGTGGATTTACCGCAACATACGGAAACTGGGTATCTATTTTTACTGCGGTTGCCATGTGCTGTTTTGCATTTTCCACCATTATCGGATGGGGATTATACGGGACACGCTGCATCGAGTTCTTGTTCGGTTCCCGTGTCAACAAGCCATTTATGCTGGTGTATGCGCTGGTTGCCATTGTGGGTGCGACCATGGATCTGGGTCTGATGTGGAGCATTGCGGAAACCTTTAACGGACTCATGGCAATTCCAAACCTGATCGCAGTATTTTTGCTTTCCGGTGTCGTTGTTAAACTGGTGAAGGAATACTTTGCCGGAGATGGTGCAAAAAGTTAAAGGAAGCTGAAAAGAAAAAGGGCGAAAAACTTGACATTTGCGCGTTTATCATAAATAATAAGGTACTGAAAAAACAAAGGAGGAACTTGTTATGAAAAAATTTGGAATCAAAGAAGTTGTAGCAACCGGTATCGGAACCGCATTGTTCATTGTTTTGACAGAAGTGCAGATTCCGCTGGGAATTATCCCGAATACATCCATGCAGCCGCGTGCCGCAGTGATGGCATTTCTTGCCGCAGTGTTTGGACCAGTTGTTGGAGGAATCATTGGTCTTTTGGGACATGCGCTCGGAGATGCACTGTTTTATGGCGGTGTATGGTGGAGCTGGGTATTCCCGGATGCAATTTTTGGGATTTTAGTTGGCTTATTTGCAAAGAGTTTTGAGATTAAGGCTGGTGGATTTAATAAGAAGAAAGTCATTCTTTTTAATGTGGTTCAGGTTGTTGCGAATGCAGTCGCATGGATCGTTGTTGCACCGGTGCTTGACATTCTCATTTATGCAGAACCTGCAAAGAAAGTATTCTTACAGGGAGTATGTGCATTTGTAGCCAATATCATTATTGTAGGTGTACTTGGTTCATTACTTGGACTGGGATATACAAAGATTGGAGCAAAATCATCAAGTCTTACAAAGGAAGACTAAAAACGTATGGAACCGATTATTGAATTTGAAAACTTTACATTTAAATATCGGTCACAGATAGAGCCGACACTCCGGGATATCAATTTAAAGATTTATCCCGGAGAGAAGGTTCTCATTATTGGACCATCGGGATCAGGAAAGTCGACATTATCAAATTGTATCAACGGACTGATCCCTTTTTCGTATGAGGGAGATAGTACCGGGACGCTGAGAATCGAGGGAAAAGATCCGAAAAAACTTGGGATTTTTGGGCTTTCCAAGATGGTTGGAACTGTATTACAGGATACGGACGGGCAGTTTATCGGTCTGACGGTTGCGGAAGATATTGCTTTTGTGCTGGAAAATGACTGCATGGCACAGGAAGAAATGTTTCGCAAAGTGGACGGTGTGGCAGAGACGGTAGAAGTAAAAGAGTTGCTTTCCCATGCACCATCGGAGATGTCCGGTGGACAGAAACAGAGAGTTTCCATGGCGGGCGTTATGATTGATGATGTGGATATTCTTTTGTTTGACGAGCCACTCGCCAATCTTGATCCGGCGACCGGAAAGAAAGCGATCGCGTTAATTGACAGAATCCAAAAGGAACAGAAAAAAACGATCGTAATCATTGAGCATCGTCTGGAGGATGTGCTGTACAAAGATGTAGACCGTATTGTTGTGGTCGGAGACGGAACCATTGTTGCGGACATGAAACCGGATGATCTGCTGGTTGGAAATATCTTAGAGGAACAGGGAATCCGGGAACCGCTCTATGTCACGGCACTCAAACATGCCGGATGTACCATCACTGCACAGGATCATCCGCAGCATGTGGAAACCATGAATTTTGAACCATACAAAACACAGGTGCGGGAATGGTTTGAGACTACGCAGATTCCGCAGAAACAGGAAACACAGGAGAAGGTACTTAAAGTAGACCATCTGCATTTTTCTTATCAGCCGGAAAAAGCAATTCTTTCGGATATCAGTTTTGATGTAAAGAAAGGCGAAATGATCAGTATTGTCGGGAAAAACGGTGCCGGAAAGACGACACTGTCCAATCTGATCTGTGGATTTTTAGAACCGAGCAAAGGAAAAATTGAGCTGAACGGAAACGATATCTCACCACTTTCGGTCAAAGAGCGTGGGGAGCATATTGGAATTGTCATGCAGAATCCGAATCAAATGATTTCTAAGCCTATGATTTATGAGGAAGTGGCACTTGGGCTTACTGTGCGCGGAGTTCCAGAGGAAGAAATCCGTGAGCGTGTGCATGAGACACTGAAAATCTGTGGATTGTACCAGTTCCGGAACTGGCCGGTTTCTGCATTGAGTTTCGGTCAGAAGAAGCGGGTGACCATTGCATCCATTCTTGTTATGAAGCCGGAGATCCTGATTTTAGATGAGCCAACTGCTGGTCAGGATTATCGTCATTATACGGAAATTATGGAGTTTTTAAAGGAAATCAACGAGACACAGGGGACGACCATTATCATGATTACACATGATATGCACCTGATGCTGGAATATACCAACCGTGCGATTGTTGTGGCAGATGGAAAACTTCTGACCATTGATACGCCGGCAAAAGTATTGACCAATGAAACGATCACAGCTCCGGCATATTTAAAGCAGACGTCACTCTATGAGATGGCAGTCAAATGTGGAATCGAAGAGCCGTCTCAGTTCGTACAGAGGTTTATCAATTACGAAAGGGCGGTGCGGTAATGGCAAAGTTATTGACCTATGAGAAAAAAGACACCTGGATGGACCGGCTGTGCGGGGTTACAAAGCTGATCTATTTTCTGGCATGGTCCATCACGAGTATGCTTACGTATGATACCAGGGTACTTGCCGTGATGCTGGTACTTAGTCTGGTATTGTTTAGGCTTTCAAAAACAGAGTGGAAACAGGTCGGTTCCATTTTCAAATTCATTATGTTCTTTCTGGTGATCAATGTGCTTGCAATTTTTATTTTTGCGCCGGATCAGGGAACAAAAATTTATGGGACAAAGCATGTACTCTGGCAGCTTTCGGCGCATTATCCGATTACCGCTGAGCAGTTGTTTTATGAGCTGAACATTATTTTGAAATATTTTACAATTATCCCGGCGGTGTTCATTTTTGTCGTGACCACCAATCCGTCGGAGTTTGCAGCGTCGTTAAATCGTATTGGAATCAGTTACAACATCGGCTATGCGGTGGCAATTGCACTGCGTTATATTCCGGATGTGCAGGATGATTTCCACAAAATTAAAAATGCGCAGGAAGCGCGTGGAATCGAGATGTCTGGAAAAGCGAAGTTGATGAGTCGGATTAAGAGTACAGCCTCTATCATTTTCCCGCTCATTTTTACAAGTATCGGCCGTATTGACACGATCAGTAACGCAATGGAGCTGCGTGGATATGGGAAACACAGAAAGCGTACCTGGTATATGGGAAGAAAGTTACAGCGCAATGATTATCTGTGTATTGCACTGGTGCTTGGATTTGCCGTGGTTGCACTTGTGATTACCTATCATGATGGCAGCCGGTTTTATAACCCGTTTATATAAACAGTAGAGATTGCGCAACTCGTTTTAATAAAATTAGAAAAGGAGCTATCGCACCAGCGAATATCGGCGGCACGACAGCTCCTTTTGTTTTCCATGTCTGTTTTTAAGCTTCGGTTGAAGCATCTGGTGCAGAGGCTTTAGTCGGGGTTTCGGAAGCATTTTCCGACACGGTCTCAGAAGCTGGTTCCTCAGACGGCTGTTCCGGAGGAATCACCTCGACGTCCTCTTCCTTAACCGGTTCCGGCTTTGGCTTTTCCGGCATTTTCTGTCCACAGGCACTGCAGAATGCAGCATCAGCATCCACGCTTGCACCGCAGGATGGGCAGATCGCTACACCTTTCATCTGGTGAATGCTTTCACGGCATTCCTTAATTCTGGCTTCGGAAGCGGCAATCGCATCCAGCCAGGTTTTTGCATCTTCTTCGGCATCTTCGCGATGTTTTTCCACATACCATTTTCCAATCTGTTCGTATGCAGTATCAATCTTGCGTTCTTCCTCGGAGATATTTAAGTTTAATTTTGCAGTATCTGCCAGATCTTTTGTTTTTTTAATGGTAGTCTGGCTCACATCACTGATCTTTTGTCCTAAGTTGTTTAAAAAAGACATATATTTCACTCCTTTCCTATATCAAAAACCTTATGTTATGAATTATCATAACATGCTGTCTGAAAAACACAAGGAAGTTTACAGATTATTTATGTCTTTTTCTGTTTTTCTTGCGGGACATGCGTGGTGCTTTAACGGATGGTTTTGCAGCCGGAGTATTTTCGCCAGCTGGAGTTTCCACAGTAGCAGATTCAGCCGGTGCCAGAGCTTCCACAGGAGCAGATTCCGCTGATGCCGAAGTTTCCACAGTAGCAGATTCCGCTGATGCCGAAGTTTCCACAGGAGCAGATTCCGCTGGTGACGGAGCTTCGGATGAACCGGTGACAATTTCATTTAACAGCAATGCTTTTGCAAGATTTCCTTCCGCAGAAATTTTCCCACTCTGGTAAGCTTCGAGAATGTCAAGGCTGCCCTGCGCGAGTGCAAGCAGATCAGCAGCTGAAGTTGTGACTAAAATGTCACGGTCGTAATATTCATATGGTTCAACATGAAGCTGTCCGTTTGCAATTTCCAGATACAGGGCACCTTCGGCTTCTCCCTGTATGTTAAATTGGATGGCAAGATGTTCGCTGATTTTGGAAGCATCTTTCTCCTGATAAGTATCTTTTAATTTTGAAACTAATTCCTGATAGGTCATATTCTGTTATTTCTCCCTTCTCCATCTGCTAATTAGAGTATAGCTTTTCTGTTATGCTTGTCAAGCAAACTTTATGAAATTATCATTGCGGGAAGCCGCTAAAAAGCGTACAATAGGGATAACAAAATTTTAAAATAAAGGAAGGGATCAAGATTATGAGAAAAACCAAAACGCACAATGTACTCAGGCGTCTGCTTGCGTTTGTCCTGATTGTTTCACTGCTTCCACTGGGGTATGCGGGCAATGTGATGGCTGCAACAACCGGTACACGGAACGTAAGTATTCAGGTTACATACGGACAGACGGATGCCAGAAATGTCTATGGCATGATCAACAGTATGCGCAGAAATTTATCCGATGCATGGTACTGGGATGCAAACAATTACACGAAGACATATTGTAATAATCTGCAGCCGCTTACTTACGACTATGCACTGGAGCAGGTAGCCATGAAACGTGCAGCAGAGATTGCACTTTCGTATTCACACACCAGACCAAATGGCACAAATTATTATACTGCTTACAGTGAAAACGGTGTCTATGCGGGAGTTTATGCAGAGAATATCGGTGTGAATTATTCTTCAGCATCTGCACTTCACAACGCAATGCGGGAAGACAATGCAAATTATTCCGGACAGGAACAGCGTAGAAATATGTTAAACAGCCAGTTTACAGCTGTCGGAATCGGACATGTATATTACAATGGATATCACTACTGGGTAGAGGAATTCGCCAACACAGTAACCAGAACTGCCTATACGGCACCAAACAACCAGACAACAACCGTAACTAATCTTCAGGTTGCAGAGAGCAATATTACTTCTGACCAGATTGTTGTTCCGTCATCTATTGGAACCTATATCCAGATGTCTGTCGGACAGACGAAAGATTTATCCGGATGCTATGAAAACATTAAGGTATCGAATCACTGGCCAGGCAATGCAAACTGCCCGATTGTACAGGGGCTGAATATGTATGTATCCAATACTGCGGTTGCCTATATCAGCGGAACAAAACTGATCGCAAATTCGACAGGGTCTACAACACTGACACTGAACCGTCCGGATGGTAAAATTCCCCTGCAGATTCCGGTTCAGGTAACAGGAACCAATAACAGCAGCAATACCTATTCGTACTATATTCCAAATGCTTCCGTTGGTACAATCGTTGACCAGATATACACCGGATATGATATCCGTCCGTCTGTATCGGTATGGCTGAATGGCGGATATCTGTATGAGGGAAGAGATTATACCCTTACTTACAGCAACAACCGCAATATCGGCACAGCATCCGTTACAATTAACGGAATCGGAAATTATTATGGAAGCAGAACAGTTTATTTCCGTATTGTAAATCATGGAAACGGAAATACAACGGTTTCATCCAATAACCTTGCAAATGCGGTGATCAGTAAGATTGCAGCACAAAGATATACGGGATCTTCCGTAAAACCGGAAGTTACCGTTACATTAAATAACATTGTTTTAAAAGAAGGTTCGGATTACTATCTGAATTACAGTGACAATGGTGCACCGGGAAAAGCTGCTGTTATGGTAGTGGGAACCGGTAATTATACGGGATCTGCAAAGACAAGCTTTATTATTAAGCCGGAGAAGCCGGTTATCACAAGATTGCGTGCACACGGATCAAAAGTCCGTATCACATGGCTGCCAGGTACTTCCGTTACCGGCTATGAAATCTACCGCTCCAAGGGAGCATATGATTATGGATACAAGAAGATTGCGGCTACAAAAGATGGTGAGATGCAGTCTTATACAAGGGCAAAACTCACCAAAGGAACTTATTATTACAAGATCCGCAGCTATGTTACGGTAGATGGAACAAAGTATTACAGTCCATACAGCAGTGTGAAGTCTGTAAAGATCCGCCGCTAGGATCAAAGCATAATTGAAAATAAGAATTAAAAATGTCGGTAGATATCTGTCAGATATCTACCGACATTTTTGGTATACAAAGTTAAAAGATTTATTTCATCTGTGCGACCCGGTCAAATTCCTCTTCGATTTCTTTGGAAGGTTTTGGTGTCAGCAGACTGACGATTACGATCGCAGCGCAGGCAATCAGGAATGCAGGAAGCAGTTCATAGATGTTCCAGATACCACCGAGCGGGCGGATCAGGTATTTCCAGATAAATACCATGGAACCCCCGCAGACCATACCGGCAAGTGCGCCCCATTTGTTGGTACGTTTCCAGAACAGGGAAAACAGAACAACCGGTCCGAATGCGGCACCGAATCCAGCCCAGGCGAAAGAAACGATGGCAAATACGGAACTGTCCGGATTTCTGGCAATGAATGCGGCAACGACAGAAATTACAAGGAGTGTAATTCTTGCGGCTGCCATGCTTCCGTTTTTGTTGGAAGAATCTTTGCGGAAAGCACCGAGAATGTCGGAAGAAACCGCAGAAGATGCAGCCAGCAGCTGCGAGTCCGAAGTGGACATGGTGGAAGCTAAAATGCCGGCGAGAATCACACCCGCAAGCAGGGCAAATATCACACCGTGCTGGGAGAGCAGGGCGGAAATTTTTACGATAATGGTTTCGGAATTCGATCCGGTCAGCATCTCCAGTGCGCCGACTTTGCTCATGGTATAACCGATCACACCGATAAAGACGGCAACGAACAGGGAGATTACGACCCAGATGGTTGCAACGCGGCGGGACAGTTTCAGTTTTTTCTCATCCTCGATTGCCATAAAACGGAGCAGGATATGCGGCATACCGAAATATCCAAGTCCCCATGCGGCAGTGGAAACAATGGTCAGGGCACTGTAAGGAGCGGCCTTTCCGGTGTTTACATCATAGGAAAGTGTCATGGAAAGATAGCCCGGAAGCTCGGAGGCGTTGTGGATAACGGCACCGATACCGCCAGCAGTTTCTACACCAAAGATCAGAACTACAATCAGAGCAACCGACATGATGATACTCTGGATAAAGTCCGTTGTGGAAGCAGCAAGAAATCCGCCCAGTGTTGTGTATGCCACAATTACGATAGCACTGATAATCATGGCGGTCAGATAATTTACCCCGAATAAGCTGGAAAAAAGTTTTCCGCATGCGGCAAATCCAGAGGCCGTATAAGGAATAAAAAAGATAACAATAAAAATAGCAGCAATGACCTGCAGCATCTTTTTTTCATCGCGATAGCGGTTGCTGAAGAACGATGGGATGGTAATGGAATTGTTGCAGGTGTGCGTATAGCGGCGGATACGTTTGGCAACGATCAGCCAGTTAATGTATGTACCAACAGCCAGTCCGATTGCGGTCCATCCGGCATCTGAAATTCCGGTGAGGTAAGCAACGCCCGGAAGTCCCATCAGAAGCCAGCTGCTCATGTCGGAAGCTTCGGCACTCATCGCGGTTACGAAAGGACCGAGTTTTCTGCCACCCAGATAGAAATCGTCAGTACTGTTGTTTTTCTTGGAACATCGGAAACCAATATAGATCATACCAATAAGGTATACGATAATGGCAATCATGATGCATATTTGTGCAGATGTCATAAATAAATCCTCCTCTTTTGTACGCTTTCACACGCTAATTGTTCATAGTATAGCACAGATGATAATTATACCGCAACCGGGAAATCCTGTTTGACACTATGGGCAATAAGATGATAAACTGTCTTTGTCTATACATGAGAAAAGCAATTCCGTTTGGCCTTCAACATGTGCTTGCCATGTTTGTAGCAAATCTGGCACCCGTACTGATCGTCTGCAGTGCAGCTCTGGTTCGGGGCATGGTATCATCTGCTGGTAGGTGCTCTGACACTTATCGTGTGTCTGGTGTCCAGATATGTGTTAAAGGGCGTTTATAAGAATCTGAATATTCTGGTAGGACTTATTTTCGGATATATTCTTTCTATTATATTTACGGTTGCAGGGATTGCACCTATGGTGGATTTCTCCGGAATTCAGGAGACCATTGATCAGGTAGGATTTTTCAGCATTCCAAAACTTGTGTTTTTTACCAGTCACAAGCCGGTATTTAATCTTGGAGCCTTTTTTTAACCATTGCGATTGTTTTTCTGGTTTCTGCAGCAGAGACAACTGGCGCGACAACTGCTGTGTGTACCGGAGCACTTGGACGTGACCTTAAAATGGAGGAACTTCAGGGCTCACTTGCCGTGGATGGATTTTCCAGTGCAATTTCCGGATGCTTTGGATGCCTGCCACTGACATCGTTCAGCCAGAATGTCGGACTGGTTACCATGACAAGGGTGATCAACCGTTTTACGATTTTTATTGGGGCACTGATTTTAATTCTTGCTTCTTTGTTCCCGCCACTCGGAGCATTTTTTAATTCGCTGCCGCAGGCAGTGCTTGGCGGATGTACCGTTATGATGTTTGGTTCAATCATGTATGAGGGGATCAAAATGTTAAAAAATTGCGAATTTAATGACCGTACAATGATTATTGTTTCCCTTCTGCTGAGCCTTCTTTTGCCGAAGAAGAAACAGGCAAATTAAATACACGTTGTTAAGGTAACGTTAAGGTGCAGCGATTTTTAAGATAAGGATTTGGTGTTATGATGATATCATCAAAAAGGAAATGGAGGAATTTGATATGTGGAGTCGCGCACAATTAAAGGGAAGAGCGAAAGCAACATTTAAACGAAATTATTGGAAATGTATTCTGATCAGCCTGTTGCTGACACTGATTGCAGGGGGAAGCGGAGCTGCTTCGGGCAACCTCAGCAGTGCAACCGGTTCCTTACATGGATCGGAGAATCAGGCAGGCAGTTCCTATGATTATGACAGCGGTTATGACAGTGATGATGGTTCACTGCGTGATTTTGAGGCTGGGCTTGAAGAAGGCTTTAAGGACGGACTGAAAGCAGGAAACAGGGGAGTGATGGGCGGTATGGTCGCAGCAGCGATCGCCATCGGCATATTCATAGTTGTTTTTCTGGTGATTTTTGTCCTTATACTTCTGGTTGATGTATTTATCATAAATCCGTTTGAGGTCGGATGCAGGAGATTCTTTATCCGCAACTTAAATGAGCCGGCACAGATTGGGAACATTGGATATGGATTTGACAATAATTACAGGAATGTTGCAAAGACAATGTTTTTCCGTGATCTGTTTACGGTTTTATGGTCATTGCTTTTTATCATTCCGGGTATTGTAAAGGCATATGAATATATGATGATTCCGTACCTTCTGGCAGATAACCCACAGATGACTAAAGAGCAGGCATTCGCGGAGAGCAAGCGTATGATGCAGGGACAGAAATGGAAAGCATTTGTTTTGGATCTGTCCTTTATCGGATGGTACATTTTATCCGGACTGACACTTGGAATTCTTGCAATCTTTTATGTTTCACCGTATGTGAATGCAACACATGCCGCACTGTATGAGGCACTGTGCTATGCAAACCCGGCTGGTTCAAACGGATTTACACAGCAGGCGGATCCGGTGAATTCACCTTTCCGGCAGGAGAATGTATGAATTATACGATTTTAATTGCAGATGATGAGCCGGAGATACGAACGCTTCTCCGGCTGTATCTGGAAAATGAAAATTATCAGATTATTGAGGCAGAAAACGGGAAGCAGGCACTGGAACTGCTAAAGAAAGAACATGTGGATCTGTGTCTGCTGGATATTATGATGCCGGAGATGGACGGATACCATGTGTTGCAGGAATTACGTAAAACAAGCAATATTCCCGTTATGATACTTTCGGCAAAGGATGCGGATTCCGAGAAGATTCTGGGGTTAAATCTCGGGGCAGATGATTATCTGGCAAAACCGTTCAATCCTTTGGAGGCAGTAGCACGTGTCAATTCAAATATCCGTCGGTTTTATGCGCTGGGGACAGCGGAACTGTCATCCAATATACTGACCGTCCGGGATCTGGAACTGGATCCGGAAGGCTGCGTACTCAAAAAAAATGGAGAACCGATTGAACTGACTTCGGTAGAGTACCGGATCATGGAGTTATTTATGAAGCATCCGGGGAAAGTGTTTACCAAACAACAGATCTATGAACAGGGATGGGGTGACACTTATGTGGTTGCAGACAATAATATTATGGTCTGCATCAGCAAGCTGAGGGCAAAACTTGATGAAGACCCGGCAGCTTATATTCGAACCATCCGCGGATTGGGCTATCGGCTGGAGAAATAGCAATGCGTGATTTACAGGCATTTTTGATCAAACGGTTTATTTATATCCTTGTACTGGTGACAGTTGCACAGTCGCTGATCAGTTTTTTGATCAGCCAGGCGGTTATGCCTGTGGTGATGAAAGTTTTTTTCCCGGATTACCAGAGGCAGTCATCCGTTGGAAAGACGGATCTGTTTATTTTTATCATATGTGTTCTGTTATTGCTGATAGTAAATGCCGTCCGGATGCTTTTGCCATCACCGCTGCAGGGAATGATGCAGTGGACAGGGGAAAGGTTACAGGACTGGCTGGGCAATGCACTTCCGGCGACAAGGAGTTCCGTCGTCGTACAGGAGATGGAAGGATGGAAAGCCATCCTGCTGTTTGTGGTTCTTCTGCTGTTAATGGTGTGTATGCTGCTTCCTTATATTTTGGGTGCGATAACGTTCGCGCGGATTGTGATGGCGGAGTTTCATCAGATTCAGGAGGAGCGCGAACAGCAGCAGAGAGAGTTTGACCGCAAGCGGAATCTGATGCTTTCCGATATCGCACATGATCTTCGGACACCGGTCACGACCGTATCCGGTTACGCAAAAGCATTGGCGGATCATATGGTACAGGAACCGGAAAAACAGCAGGAATATCTGAACGCCATCCAGAATAAATCGGTTCGGATCGGAAATCTGATCAATTTGCTGTTTGAATATGTAAAACTGGATAGTGAAGGGTTTGCATTAAATGGAAAAACACTTGATTTGTGTGAACTTCTCAGAGAAAATGCGGCAATGCTGTATGCAGAGATGGAAGAAAACGGAATGACACTGACAGCAGATATTCCGGAGGAAACGATACCGGTCTGGGCGGATGAACTTCAGTTATCCCGTGTAGTGACAAACCTTCTGACAAATGCCATGCAGCACAATCCAAAGGGAACAAGAATCGGACTGTTTGCTTATAGGGAGCTGGAGCGGATTTATGTATTGGTGGCAGACAGCGGAATTTTGATTCCAGAGGAACAGGCGCAGCATTTGTTTGATCCTTTTACGCGTGGGGACAAAGCGCGGGTAAGCGATGGGAGAAACGGACTTGGACTTTCCATCGTGTCAAAAATCGTGCAGATGCACGGATGGGACTTAAAACTGGTGCAACAGCCACAGATTCAGCATTATGCAAAAGCAGCCGGATTTGCAAAAGCATTTGTGATCCGGATGGAAAATGCCGGTATGTATTCTGTGCATCCGCTAAAATAAAAAAGTGGCAGAAAAGAGGGAGAGTCTATGATAATTATAAGAGCGATGAATCCGTATGAATTGCTTTGGATAGTACTTTTGATTGTGTTTGTTCTGGGAGAACTTGCAACAATCGGACTAACGTGCATATGGTTTGCCGCAGGTGCACTTGCGGCACTGGTTATGGCAATGGCAGGGGTAAATCCGGTGGTGCAGTTTCTGGTATTCTTAGTGGTATCCATTCTTTTGCTTGCTGCGACAAGACCGTGGGCGCGTAAATATGTAAATGCCAAAATGCAAAGAACAAACGCGGATAGCCTGATTGGGGAAAATATACGGATTTCCGAGCGCGTCAGTAATATGGATCAGACCGGGATGGCAGTTGTTCATGGACAGGAGTGGACGGTGCGTACCCGTAATGATAATGAGATCATTGAACCGGGAGAAGAAGCAAAAATTCTGGCAATCAGTGGTGTCAAACTTATAGTAGAAAAGGTATAGGTAAAGGAGGAAAAAGTTATGCCTGTTGTAATTCTCATTGTAGTGATCATTGCATTGGTCGTTATTGTGAACTGTGTGAAAATTGTTCCACAGGCGCATGCGGTAGTTGTGGAGAGACTTGGAGGGTATCTTACCACATGGTCGGTAGGGCTGCATTTTAAGGTGCCGTTTATTGACCGTATTGCAAAAAGGGTATTGTTGAAGGAACAGGTGGTTGATTTCCCACCACAGCCGGTAATCACAAAAGATAACGTAACAATGCAGATTGATACGGTTGTATATTTTCAGATCACGGATCCAAAGCTGTATGCATACGGTGTGGAAAATCCAATCATGGCAATTGAAAATCTGACTGCTACGACGCTTCGTAATATCATTGGTGATCTGGAACTGGATGAGACACTGACATCGCGTGAGACCATCAACACCAAGATGCGTGCAACGCTGGATGTGGCAACAGATCCGTGGGGTATCAAAGTAAATCGTGTGGAGTTAAAGAACATTATTCCGCCAAAGGCAATTCAGGATGCCATGGAGAAACAGATGAAGGCAGAGCGCGAGCGGCGTGAAGCCATTCTGCGTGCAGAAGGTGAGAAAAAATCTACAATTCTGGTTGCAGAAGGAAATAAGGAGTCTGCAATTCTCGATGCAGAGGCTGAAAAACAGGCTGCAATCCTGCGTGCCGAGGCACAGAAGGAAGCAACCATCAAAGAGGCAGAAGGTCAGGCAGAGGCTACATTAAAGATCCAGCAGGCCAATGCAGATGGTCTGCGTATGCTCAAAGAAGCTGCTCCGGATAATGCGGTACTTCAGATTAAGAGTCTGGAGGCATTTGCCAAGGCAGCAGACGGTCAGGCAACCAAGATTATTATCCCATCGGATATTCAGGGGATTGCAGGACTGAGCAAATCCATTGTGGAAATTGCAAAAGAAAACGGATAACACAGATACATCTGTGATGCATTGGACGAAACTGCTCCATGAAAATGGGGCAGTTTTTGTTATCTCAGTAAGGTCTTTATTTTGCACAGGGAAAATGTTATACTATAGATTATTGATGTGGGGGTATATTCCACAGTTGGGCGATGATGTGGAAAGAACAGGAGCGTAAATGAAATCAAAGGTTCGGTTTAAGGGAAAACTGAGATCGTATCTCTGCTGGCCATTGTGGCTGACGATCCCGATGACACTCGCAGATGTGGGGCTTTATTTTTACGATGTGACGGCAGGCTTTTTGCTGACGGTATTTATTGCTATCTATTTTGTACTGGAACTGGGATTATATTATAATACCAGACCGCGGCTTGCAAATGAGATTATCAATTTTGCCACACAGTATGCAACGGTACAGAAAAAACTTTTGAATGAGTTTGAAATTCCATATGCGCTGTTGGACTATACAGGAAAAATTCTTTGGGTGAATGAACGCTTTTCCGAGCTGACGGGAGTGGGGAGAAACTATCATAAATCAATTACAACCCTTTTTTCCAATATTACCCGTGAGTTTCTTCAGAAACACGAAGATGCACAGAATATTACGATTGAAAAAAAGGAGCGCATTTTCCGGATTTCCCTGAATCGTATTTATTTTGACGATATCATGGAGGAGAGCAAGGAAATTGACGTGAAGGATTCCGATGAATTCCTGACGGCACTGTATCTGTTTGATGAGACCGAACTGCAGCATTGCAAGCAGGAAAATCTGGATCAGAAGCAGGTATCGGCACTTGTTTATATTGATAACTATGACGAAGCACTTGACAGTATCGAGGATGTGAAGCGTTCGCTTCTGATTGCGCTTGTCGATCGAAAAGTGAACCAGTATTTCTCAAAGATGGACGCGCTTGTCCGCAAAATCGAAAAAGACAAGTATTTTGTAGTATTTAAGTATAAATATTTACAGAAGCTTATGGATGACCGGTTCAGTGTACTTGAAGATGTCAAGACGGTCAAAGTTGGCAATGAGATGGCGGTTACGCTGAGTATCGGTGTCGGGATCAAGGGGACTTCTTATAACGAGAACTATGAGCAGGCACGTGCGGCAATTGATCTGGCACTCGGACGAGGTGGGGATCAGGTCGTTGTCAAAAATGGTGAGGACATTGCATATTTTGGAGGCAAGGCAAAACAGGTGGAGCGCAACACCCGTGTAAAAGCGAGGGTTAAGGCACATGCGCTGCATGAAATTATTGAGAGCCGTGAGAACGTGATTATCATGGGGCACAGCCTGACAGATGTCGATTCCCTTGGTGCAGGGATTGGAATTTTCTGTGCAGCCCGTGTGCTTGGAAAAAAGGCACAGATCGTGATCAATGAGCCAACAACTTCCATCCGGCCGCTTATGGAATGTTTTACTCCAGAAAAAGGCTATCCGGAAGACATGTTTATCAATAGTGAGATTGCGATTGAAGAGGTAAGCCGCAATTCCCTTGTTATGGTGGTGGACACGAACCGTCCAAGTTATACGGAATGCCCGGAACTGCTTACGCGTACCGATACAATTGTTGTATTTGACCATCACCGTCAGGGCAGTGAAGTGATTGAAAATCCGCTGCTGTCCTATATTGAGCCATACGCATCTTCTGCCTGTGAGATGGTAGCAGAAGTTTTACAGTATTTCCAGGAAGGATTTAAGCTTTCTCCGGCAGAGGCAGACTGCATTTATGCAGGTATTTTGATTGATACCAATAACTTTATGACCAAAACAGGTGTCCGTACATTTGAGGCGGCAGCATATCTCAGACGCTCCGGGGCAGAAGTGACCCGTGTGCGTAAAATGCTGCGAAATGATATGGCATGCTATAAAGCCCGTGCGGAGGCAGTGCGTCATGCGGAAGTATACCGCGGTGCATTTGCAATTTCTGTCTGTCCGAGTGAGGACGTGGAAAGTCCAACGATTGTCGGCGCGCAGGCAGCAAATGAGCTGCTCAATATTATAGGAATCAAGGCATCTTTTGTGCTGACAGAGTACGCAGGAAAAATATACATCAGCTCACGTTCTATTGATGAAATTAATGTACAGTTAATCATGGAACGAATGGGTGGCGGCGGTCATTTGAATGTGGCTGGTGCACAGTTGACGGGATGTACGATTTCCGAGGCAAAACATGCCATTATGCGGACCATTGATGAAATGCTTGAAGAAGGAGATATACAGGAATGAAAGTAATTTTATTACAGGATGTGAAAGCTCTTGGGAAAAAGGGCGAAATCGTAAATGTGAGTGACGGTTATGCACGCAATGCAATTCTGCCGAAGAAACTTGGAGTAGAGGCAACGACAAAGAATCTGAATGACCTCAAATTGCAGAATCAGCATGCAGACAAAGTGGCAGCTGAAAATTTAGAGCACGCAAAGGAACTGGCGGAGGAGATCGGAACAAAGAAAGTTGTTGTAAAGATCAAATCCGGTGAGGGCGGACGTATTTTCGGGTCTGTTTCCACCAAGGAAATTGCACAGGCTGCAAAAGAGCAGGCAGGGCTGGATCTGGATAAAAAGAAGATGCAGTTGGGCGAATCCATCAAGGCTCTTGGAACTTATGAGATTCCGGTGAAGCTTCATCCAAAGGTAACCGCAACACTGCGTGTTCAGGTTGTTGAGGAATAGGAGGAAGTTCGCTTGGAAGAAACGCTGATCAAGCGGGTGATGCCGAACAGTCTGGAAGCCGAGCAGTCGGTCATTGGTTCCATGATCATGGATCAGGATGCCATTGTAACAGCCATGGAGATCCTTCTGCAGGAAGATTTTTATCACAAGCAGTATGGAATTCTCTTTGATGCGATGATCGAATTGTACAGCAGCGGACAGCCGGTGGATCTGGTTACACTGCAGAATAAACTCAAGGAAAAGGATGTACCACAGGAAGTCTCCAGTCTGGAATTCGTTGGAGAATTGGTGCGTGCGGTTCCGACATCCGCGAATGTCAAATATTATTGTAATATTGTAAAAGAAAATTCCATGAAGCGGAAACTCATCCGGGTCACGGAAGAGATAGAGAATGAGTGCTATGCGGGCAAAGAATCGCTCGAAAGTGTTCTGGATAAGACCGAACATGATATTTTTGCATTGTTGTCAAGCCGTACCGGTGGAGACTATGTGCCGATTCGTCAGGTTGTCATGAACGCACTGGAAAAGATTGAAAAAGCGTCACAGCAGGACGGAAATGTTACGGGAATACCGACAGGGTTTATTGATTTGGATTACCGGACAGCAGGATTACAGCCATCGGATCTGGTATTGATTGCAGCCCGTCCGTCTATGGGAAAGACAGCGTTTGTTTTAAACATTGCACAGTATGTGGCATTTCATGAAAACATGTGCACGGCGATATTTTCATTGGAAATGTCGAAGGAGCAGCTGGTAAACCGACTGTTCTCCCTGGAATCCCGTGTAGATGCACAGGCACTTCGTACCGGTAATCTGTCGGATGCTGACTGGGCGAAACTCGTCGAAGGAGCCGGAATCATAGGGGATTCCGAACTGATCATTGATGATACGCCGGGAATCAGTATTTCCGAGATGCGCAGTAAATGTCGTAAATATAAGCTGGAGCATGATCTGAAACTTATCATCATTGACTATCTGCAGTTGATGTCTGGGTCCGGCAGGAGTACAGACAGCCGGCAGCAGGAGATTTCAGACATCTCCCGTTCCCTGAAAGCACTTGCCCGCGAACTGAATGTACCGGTGCTTGCTTTGTCCCAGCTTTCCCGTGCAGTCGAGCAGAGACCGGATCATCGTCCGATGCTCTCCGATCTGCGAGAATCCGGAGCGATCGAGCAGGATGCCGATGTCGTGATGTTTATTTATCGTGATGATTATTATAACAAGGATACTGAACTGAAAGGAATTTCAGAAATCATTATCGCCAAACAGCGTAATGGTCCGATCGGTACGGTGAACCTCGCATGGCTGCCGGAATACACGAAGTTTGCAAATCTGGAACGATAAAATTTTTCTTATGATCATGCATCAAATTAAATACATTTGCCGAAATGCTTGCGCTTTGGACGGGTTTGTACTAGAATACCATTAAGCCAATAAGGCAATAATGATCATTATTCATAAGGAGGATTTTATTATGGCATACGTTATTTCTGATTCATGCGTTAGCTGTGGTACATGTGCAGGCGAGTGTCCTGTAGGAGCAATCTCTGCAGGTGCTTCTCAGTACGAGATCGATGCAAATAGTTGTGTTGATTGTGGTACATGTGCTGGTGTTTGCCCAACTGGAGCAATCTCTCAGGGCTAATCACATAATAAAACGAAACGAAGAGCTGTCTCTTAAACCACGGAGGCAGCTCTTTTTCGATTATAGAAAGAGAGGAATAACATGGCTACATTAGGAAATCCTAAGAACACGATTGCAGTATTGCAGAAATACCAGTTTAATTTTCAGAAAAAATTTGGACAGAATTTTTTGATTGATACAGGAATTTTAGAGGAAATTATAGAAGCTGCGCAGATCACAAAGGATGATTTTGTGCTGGAAATCGGTCCGGGAATCGGAACCATGACACAATATCTCTGTGAGGCGGCACGCGCGGTAGTGGCAGTGGAAATAGATACCAATCTGATTCCGATTCTAAAAGATACGCTTGCGGAATATAATAATGTTGATGTATTGAATGAAGATATTTTAAAAGTAAATATTTCAAAGCTTGCGGAAGAAAAAAATAACGGGAAACCGATCAAGGTCGTTGCAAATCTTCCGTATTACATTACGACTCCGATCATCATGGGATTGTTTGAAAGCCATGTGCCGATCGACAGTATCACGATCATGGTACAGAAAGAAGTAGCGGATCGTATGCAGGAAGGACCGGGAAGCAAGGAATATGGCGCACTTTCCCTGGCGGTGCAATATTACGCAAAACCGGAAATCGTAGTCAATGTTCCGCCAAGCTGTTTTATGCCGCAGCCGAAAGTCGGCAGTGCCGTGATCCGTCTGACACGACACAGTGAACCGCCGGTTACCGTAAAAAGTGAAAAACTGCTGTTTCAGGTGATCCGGGCATCGTTCAATCAGCGCAGGAAAACACTGGCAAACGGGCTTGCCAATTATGGTGCATTCGGTCTTCCGAAAGAAGAACTGCAGGCATGTATTGAGGAACTTGGCGTACCGGTTAATATTCGTGGAGAGGCACTTTCTTTAGAGCAGTTTGCACAGCTCTCCAATATTATTTATGATCACAGGAGTGCTGTATAAAAACAGCGCGGGCAGTCCATACTATCATCAAAGACCATAAAACGAAATGATGATGGAGGTAAGCCAAATGAGAAAACAACAGTATATAGCCACTGTCGCGTGTCTGGTAGCGGGAGTGATTGGATTTGTCAGTGTATATGCCACGGATAAAGGAAAAGAACGCAGGGAAGCAGAACAGAAAATTGCAGAAACAACACAGCAGGAGACACCGGCTTCCTACGAAGTAAAACCGAGAACAACTGTGGAAGATGCAACAAAAAAAGCAGAAGAACAGGCATTAAAGCTTGCAGAACAGGAAAAGATGGAGCAGGAGGAAACCCAGCAGGAGCAGAAACAGGACGAGGAAAAAGCTGTAGAAACAGCGGCTGCGGTGACACAACATTTTGATAAGAGTTCTGCTGTCTGGCCAATAGAAGGAGATGTTCTTCTGGATTATAGCATGGATTCCACCATTTATTTTCCAACGTTAGAGCAGTATCGCTGCAATCCGGCCATGGTGATCAGTGGCAATGTCAATGATAAAGTGTTTGCAATGGCAACGGGAAAAATCACAGATATTCAGGAAAATGAAGAAACCGGATGTACGGTGATACAGGATCTGGGTGACGGATATGCTGCGGTTTACGGACAGTTGAAGGAACTGAATTTTGCAAAAGGGGATACGCCGGAAGCTGGTCAGGTGCTGGGATATGTCAGTGAGCCGACAAAATATTATACAACAGAAGGCAGCAATGTATATTTTCAGTTAAAGAAAGACGGAAAAGCTGTGGACCCGAAAGAGTATCTTCCGCAGATGGCGATGGATACGCTGGATTGACATTCATAGTTTTTTCTAATACAATAAAATGTAAACGGTTTTGGAGCTTTATGCGAAAAAACCGTACATAATCAAGAGGTATCTCAGCTTAAGAGGGATAAAATATGGAATTTAACCAGTACAATACAACCGTACAACAGTGGATTCATACAGTTCTGGAAAATCGGGAAACCAATGCGGACGTGGTGTTGGAATGCTGTCGGGATATCATAGCGTATGGACGGGAAACAGATGATCCAAAGCTGATAGGATTTGGCTGCTTTTATGGTGGGGAAATCTATTATGGATTAAATGACGGAGAGCATTTTTTCCATATGATGACAGAGGCACTGACTTATCTGGATCGTGCAGAGGAATGGGAACTTGTGGTGCGTTGTTACAATTATCTGGGAATCGCATCCATGAGCAGAGGAAATCCATCAATTGCACTTGATTATTATATGAACGGTCTTAAGGACAGTGATACATATGATCTTCCGATGCAAAAGGTTATGATTCTGATCAATATGGGGTTATTGTATCTGGAGTGCGAGCATTATGTGGATTCCGAGAACTCTTTATTAGAAGCTTATCAGGTTTTACAGACGAGACAGCAGGATGAAAAGTATAATTTTTATATGTATGTGTTTTATGGAAATATGGCAGAATGTCTGATCCTGCAGGATCGTCTGGAGGAAGCAAAAACATATCTGGAGTATCTGCATAAAGATGGCTGGGAACAGGCTGCCCTTACAGACCGGCTGTTTATCGCCATCGTGGATGTAATTTATTATCACAAGATGGGAGATGTACAGAAGCGGAATGAGAGTATTCAGATGATCCATCAGAATCTTCCGGATAATCTGACGGTGCTGGACTTTTTTTCGGATTATTACCGTTGTTGTCTGGTGTTGCTGGAAACGGACCAGGATGAATCGTTCTGGCGTATCATTGAAGTAATCGAACCACAGGTGGTGAATTTTAAGATCATTAATCTGCAGCTGAAAGTTCTGTCCCTGAAGATGAAATTTTACCGGAAGCATAACCAGAATGCGGAATATCTGCAGGCTGCCGGGCTTTACTATGAATTGTCTGAACGGAATGAAGTAGTGACGCGCAACATGCTTTCGAGTATGATTACGTTGCGCAAAAATCTGGAAAATATGCGCAAAGCCAGAATGAAGGCGGAACGAAAGAATCTTGTATTACAGGAGCGTTCCGAGCAGGATCCGCTGACGCGTATGGCAAACCGGTTCCGTCTGAATGATTATGCGGAAGAAGTGTTTACCTATTCGCAGGAGAATGATATTCCGGTTGCGATGGAAATACTCGATATTGATTATTTTAAGGAATATAATGATAATTACGGACATCAGGAAGGAGACCAGTGTCTGGTAAGTATCGCAAATACAATCCGTAATCTTGTGGAGGAAGCGGAAGGATTCTGTGCACGGTATGGAGGGGATGAGTTTGTCATTATCTATGCGAATGTGACATGGGAACAGGCAGTTTCCTATGCAGAGGAGCTGCGCAGACGTGTACTTGCACTGGAAATGGAGCACCGGTTTTCCAAGGCACTTCCCGTAGTGACGATTTCGCAGGGAGTCTGTTGGGGAATCCCGCGCAAGGGAAACCGCAGCTGGGATTTTTTGCATGCAGCAGATAATATGCTTTACCGGGTGAAGAAATTCAGCCGGAACAATTATTGTGTAGGGGGGCTTGATGAAACTGAAGACGTGACCATGGGAACCACATTGTAACGGCATGGCAGTCGAAACCTGGCAAAAAGAAAAGGATGAAAATGGAAACAGTTAAATTTGAAGAATTAGGGTTATATCCGCAGCTTCTGCGGGCAATCAAAGAGATGGGATTTGAAGAGGCAACACCTATCCAGTCACAGGCGATTCCGGTTGTGATGAGTGGGGTAGATGTGATTGGTCAGGCACAGACCGGGACCGGAAAGACGGCTTCTTTCGGAATCCCTCTTTTGATGAAAGTGGACCCTAATAATAAAAAAACGCAGGCAATCGTACTTTCTCCGACAAGAGAACTGGCCATCCAGAGTGCGGAAGAAATCCGGAAACTTGCAAAATATATGCATGGGATCAAAGTGCTTCCCATTTATGGAGGGCAGGATATTTCCCGTCAGATCAAGGCATTAAAAGGTGGGGCAACCATCATCATCGGAACACCGGGGCGTGTGATGGATCATCTGCGCCGCAAAACCATTCGCTGTGATTATATTAACACGATTGTGCTGGATGAAGCGGATGAGATGCTTAATATGGGATTCCGCGAGGATATAGAAACAATTTTATCCTATATCCCGGATGAAGACCGGCAGACCGTACTTTTTTCGGCAACTATGCCAAAGCCGATTCTGGAAATCACAAGAAAATTCCAGCATGATGCGACTACGATCAAGGTGACGAAGAAAGAACTGACGGTTCCGAATATTGACCAGTATTATTATGATGTGCGCAGAAATGATAAGATGGAAGTGCTGACACGTCTGCTGGATTACTATAATCCGAAGCTTTCACTGGTATTTTGTAATACCAAGCGCATGGTGGATGAACTGGCATCGGAATTACAGGGGCGCGGCTATGCAGCAGAGGGAATTCATGGCGATATGAAACAGGTGCAGCGTGACCGAGTGATGAAAAAATTCCGAAATGGGAAAACAGATATCCTGATTGCAACCGATGTCGCAGCGCGTGGAATTGATGTGGATGATGTTGAAGCGGTATTTAACTATGACCTGCCACAGGACAATGAATATTATGTGCACCGGATCGGAAGAACCGGACGCGCCGGCCGTACCGGAAAAGCGTTTAATTTCGTTAAGGGCAAGGAAGTATACAAACTCAAAGAGATCCAGCGCTATTGCAAGACAAAGATCAAGGCGCAGCCAATCCCATCTTCGGATGATGTGGCAGCGATCAAGGCGGATAAGATTCTTGACGGCATCGGACAGATTATCGAGGACGGAGATCTGCGCGATATGATTGAACTGATAGAGCAGCAGGTGAACAACTCTGATTATACCGCGATGGATATTGCAGCTGCGTTTTTAAAACAGGCAATCGGCGGAGTAGAATTATCAAAGGAGGATCACGAATTTGATGATGCATTAGCAGGAGATACCGGAGCCGAGGAAGGGATGGTACGTCTGTTCATTAACATCGGAAAGAGCCAGCGGATCCGCCCGGGAGATATTCTCGGGGCTGTAGCCGGAGAGGCAAAGATTCCGGGCAAACTTGTGGGGGCAATTGACATGTATGATAATTACACATTTGTCGAGGTGCCGCAGGAGTATGGAAAAGATGTATTAAAAGCCATGAAAAATGTAAAGATCAAAGGAAAGTCGGTCAACGTGGAGCCGGCAAATGCACGATAGAGGATAAGGACGTTTTGGGGGGGATGTTTACTATGGGGGAGGAAAGTATCCGTGTTCTGATTGTCGATGACGAATTTATCATGCGGCAGGGACTGCGCTATATGATACATTGGGAAGAAGAGGGATTTACCATCGTCGGGGAAGCTGCAAATGGCAAAGATGCCATGGATCAGATCGAAAAGCTTCAGCCACAGATTGTTCTCAGCGACATTGTAATGCCGCTGATGGACGGTGTCGATTTTACGGTGGCGGTACATCACCGCTATCCGCACATCCAGATGATCATTCTCAGTGGATACGATAATTTTGAATATGTAAAGCAGACGCTCATGCAGGGGGTGGTGGATTATATCTTAAAGCCAACCCTCACACCGCATGAGCTTCTTGGCGTGCTTCAAAAAGCGGCAGCGCGGATTCCCGGCTGGCATCCGGATCATGCAATGACCGGGGAAACCGCGGAGGAACTGCTCAAAGAATTGCTGCTCGGGGAAACAAAAACAGGAGAAGAACTGCAAAAGGTATTTGCCGCATCATATTACTGCATGTATGCGGTTACGATTGCGCATGGGAGTGAACGGGCGGCAGAAACAGCAGAACTTCTATGCGAAAAAATACAGCGTGCCAAAAGTGAATTTTCCGGAGTACAAAGCTGTGTTGCTTTGATGAAAAAGGAACAGATCTGTGTATTGTTTGGTTATGAAATGTCCCAGCGGAGTATGCTTCGGATTAAGCTGGAAAAATTAAATGGCGAGATTGGACTGATGTGTGAAGACACAATCGGTATTATCAGTACCCCATGCCAGAGTATGGGACAGCTGCGTGAAATTTATCAACGGGAGCTGGCACGTGGCGCAGATCTGTCCTTTTACTATCCGGGGAAAAAGCTGTTTGTCATGGAAAATGAAAAAGACCGCATTGGCGGAACGATAGAACGCTTTGATTTTACCCGTTATAACCGTCTGCTGCTCGGAGGACAATACCGGCAGGCGGCTGATCAGTTACTCGGATATAACCATGCGCTTTGTGAAAGCAGGGCAGATGTTTACCGGATGAAAAACCAGATCAAAAATATGTTTATGGTGTTTTTGGATATGCTGCAGCTGGAAGAAGACGAAAAATTACGGGTACAGGAACACTTTCTGTGGGAAGTGGATGCGGCAGGCGAACGTCTGTCTTATGAACAAACGGTTGCGCGAATCGCTTCGGAAGTAGCGGATATTTCTGCAAAACAGAATACGAAGGAAGATGCAAGAATGGATCAGATTCTTACATATATGGAACAGCATTATACAGAAGATTTGAAACTGGAAGATCTTGGGGAGAAGTTTGGTTTCAGCTATAACTATCTGTCGGCGTATTTTAACCAGCAGATGAACGAGGGCTTCAATGATTACCTGAACCGTGTGCGCATTCACAAAGCCTGCGAAATCCTGCAGGATCTTACGGTTCCGGTAGCGCAGGTCAGCGCACTGGTCGGTTATTCGGGACACAGTTATTTCTGCCGCGTATTCAAAAAATATACGGGAAAGACACCATCGGAATGGAGGAGGGACAGCATTGAAAAATAGTCTGGCGGGAAGAATACTTGCGATGGTGCTGCTTGGAATCAGCCTGATTGCCGTGATTGTGAGTACGGTCGTACTATCCATGTCGCGTAAAGTGTTTACGGAGACATACGGGCAGTCACAGGAAAAGGTTTTTTCCCAGGTAGAAAACGAACTGAATGATTTTCATACAAGTTTACAGAAAATGACGGATGCGATTGATTCAAGCTGGGCATTCCGTTTATTTCTGGATTCCCAGGAAAAGAGTGATAATACGCAGGTATTTCAGAATATTTATCAGATGGAGCAGGATTTAAATGCTGCCAACGCAACGGATATTGACCGCCTGAGTATTCTCGTGGTGGGAATGAACGGTGTTAATTATCTGTCCCGGACAGAGACGGTTGTACTTTCCAACGATCAGATTTTAACAAGTGCACCGGTTGTGCGTGCGCTGAAAGAACCGGATAGTATCCATTATACGTATTCCCATGGAGCGTATACGATGACGAGCCGCTACAGTGATGTGATCATTGCATCCAAAGCTTTGTATCTTCCGGAAAGCCAGAAAACGTATGGAGTAGTTCTGGTGACACTCGCAATGGATGATATACGCCGGTTTTATGATTATTTTACGTCTGAGCACACAAGCTGGTATCTGGTAGATGCCGATGGAACCCTCATGTGTGCAGACAAAAGCAGAAATATCGGAAAGAAGCTTGAGGAAGACTGGTATAAAAATATTGCAAAAAAACCGGATGGAAGATACCAGATTACAGGATCGGGGAAAACGTATACGGTGCTCAGCCAGAATCTGTCTTATCTGGGCTGTCATATGTATGGTGTGATTGATAATGAGATGGCGATTCAGGATCTGTATAATATGCCGTTGCTGATTCTGATTTGTGCGGTGACCGCGGGGTTTATCATGCTTCTTTGCCTGTTTTATCTTCAAAAAACACTGCATCCGTTGTCAAATCTGGTCAGCAAAATGGCAATCAGCCGGAGAAAAGAGTTCCGTGAGTATATTCCGGTAGAAGGAACCTGTGAAGTGCAGCAGCTTGCCAGTACCTACAATGAAATGCTCGATGACATTCAAAATTATATCGGGGAACTGCTTGATACCCAGCGGGCGCAGCGCAAGGCGGAGATTAAGGCATTGCAGATGCAGATCAATCCCCATTATATTTACAATACACTTGCAAGCATTAAGTGGCTTGTGTATCAGAATGATACCGAAAAAACAACGCGCACGATTGATGCATTTATCAGCTTGTTGCGCAATACGATCAGCAACACGGAGGAAATGGTTTCTGTGGAACAGGAGCTGGTCAACATTGAAAATTATATTCTGATTAATCATACGCGGTACGGAGATCAGATTCGCGTGGAATATGAGATTCAGCCGGACTGCTATAACTGTAAGCTTCCGAAACTGGTGTTACAGCCATTTGTGGAAAATGCGTTTTTCCATGGATTTCCGTCCGGGCAACAGGGAACTATCTGTGTGCGTATGCGGCGCGTGATGCTCGATGAGACGGAGGAAGTATTAGAGATTCAGGTAGCGGATGACGGAGTAGGCATGGAGACCGGAGAGCCGAAGAAAATTGTCAAAAACCGGAAAGAACATTTTTCCGGAATCGGGGTGCAGAATGTGCAGGAGAGGCTTGCGCTGATTTACGGGAAACGGGAGGAACCGGATTTTTACATTCATATTGACAGCGTGCCGGGGCATGGAACTACGATACGGATTCGTATTCCCAATATATGACAGACGATTGCGAAAGGAGAAGTTATGAGAAAAAGGTTTGTGGCAATTGCACTGCTTGTGGCGGTACTGTTAAGTATGATAGCCTGTGGCAGCAGCAGGACGCAGGTCACTTCCGAGTCTGTGGAGAAAAAGGATGACAGCATCCGGATATGGGCATGGGATGATACCTTTAATGCAAAAGCTGCGAAACTTGCAGCAGAGCACTACCGGAAAAAACATCCGCAGGCACCACATATTGAAGTGACAACGAAGGAACGGGAGGAGATTCTTTCGGATGTGAAACTGCTGTTGTCCTCACAGGTGTATGATCAGCTTCCCGATGTGATCATGATTGAGGATTATGATGTGCAGGATGTGTTGCAAAATTATGAAGAGGAATTTGTTGCGCTGGATGACCGTGTGGATTATGACAAGTATGTGGATTATAAACGCAAACTGGTAGAACATGATGGAAAGTCCTATGGAATCCCGTTTGACTGCGGGATAGCGGCACTGTTTTACCGGCTGGATATTTTACAACAGGCAGGATTTAACGAATCGGATATGCAGAATCTGACCTGGTCGCGTTATATGGAAATCGGGCAGCAGGTGTATGAAAAGACCGGAGTTCCCATGTTGACGCTTGATCCGACGGATCTGCCGCTGGTGCGTATCATCATGCAAAGCTGTGGCCGCTGGTATGTCGCGCAGGATGGAGTGACAGCGGATATCCAGCAGAATGAGGCATTGCGGCAGGCGCTTGATATCTATACAGAACTTTTGGAGAAAAATCTTGGAATGAGCGTCAATGGCTGGAATGAATTTATCAGTGCATTTCAGAATGGAGAAGTGGCTTCTGTCATCAGTGGTGGATGGGTGCTTTCTTCTATTAAAGAAAATCAGGAGCAGTCCGGGCTGTGGCGTGTGACCCGTATTCCACTGGTGGAGAACAATCAAGATGCAGTTCCGGCATCAAACGTGGGTGGAAGTGCCTGGTATATTTTAAAAAATTCCGCACATGCGGCGGTGGCGGCAGATTTTATGACAGAAATGTTTGCGGAAGATGCGGAGTTTATGAACACACTTGTAGAACAGATCGGCATTATGCCATCGCTGAAAGATCTGTCGGTGCTTGAAAGTTATCGCAATACGGATGCTTTTTTTGGAGGACAGAGTGTTACGCGTTTACTTAACAGTTTTGCATCTGTAGTACCCACGGTCAATTATGGCAGCAAGACATATGAAATAGAGGATATTTTAGAGTCTGAGTTTCAAAATGAACTTTCCAATGGAAATATGGATTCCTGTCTGAAGAGGGTGCAGATGAAGGCGGAGGCGGTTGCGCGGGAGTAAACAGGAAGCAAAATGTGAAATGGAATCGGATGTTTCATCGGGTTCCATTTTCTTTGTAAAAAATTTCTAAAATCGTAAATAAATGCAAATCTTATAAAAAATCCCATAAAATTGTGAAAATTTATAATAACTTACTTCTAAGTAAAACGGTTGCGCAAGTGTTAAACTTAACCCATGTTAAAAACAAGTCAAACTTTTGGGAGGAAAACACTATGAAGAAAAAACTTATTTCAACACTGCTTATGGGTGCTATGGCACTTTCACTGGTAGCCTGTGGAGGAGGCGGCAACAGCGCAGATAAGGATTCCACACAGGCAAAGGCAGCAAAAAGCGGTGACAGCAATACCCTGACGGTATGGTGCTGGGATGCATTTAACATGGATGCAATGAAAGATGCGGCAGCTATTTATGAGAAAGATCATCCGGATGTCAAGATTGATGTGCAGGAGACACTTTCCAATGATGTACAGACACTGGTACAGACGTATGCGATGAGCGGAGAGCTGGATTCTCTTCCGGATATTTTCCTGATGGACGATCAGGTATTTTCCAAGTATCTGCAGAATTATCCGGAAGTATTTGCAGATCTGACCGATTCCGGTATCAACTTTGACGATTTTGCTCCATCTAAGGTTTCTAACTCTGTAGTGGATGGAAAGAATTATGGAGTTCCTTACGACAGCAACACCGTAATCGCATGCTACCGTACCGATTACCTGAAAGAGGCAGGATACACGGTGGATGATCTGACAGATATCACATGGGATGATTTCATCAAAATCGGTGAGGATGTCAAGGAAAAGACCGGTATGCCAATGCTGACAAATGTACAGGGCGAGCCGGACTTACTGAACATGATCCTGCAGTCTGCTGGAATCTCTGTATTTGATGAGAATGGAAAGATTGCGTTAGACGGCAATGAGGGCTTAAAGGAAGCCATGAATGTGTATATTGATCTGGTAAACAAAGGAATCTTACAGGAACAGACCGACTGGTCCGGTTATCAGGGTTCTATCAATAACGGAACTGTTGTGGGAACCATCAATGGTTCCTGGATCTGCTCAACGATTATGTCTACCGATCAGGAAGAACAGAAAGGCAACTGGGCGGTAACCAATATGCCAAAACTGAATGATTATCAGGGAGCAACAAACTACAGTGCACAGGGTGGTTCTACATGGGCAATTTCTTCCACCTGCAAAAATTATGATCTGGCCGTTGATTTCTTTAAGTCCACATGGGATGGAAGCACAGAATTCTATGATCAGATTTTAACAGACCTTGGTGCAATTGCAACGTATTTACCGGCAGCAGATTCGGATGCTTACAATAAGCCAAGCGAGTATTTTGGAAATGAGGCAATTTACTCCAAGATCGTATCTTACGGAAGTAACATTCCAACCATCAACAAGGGAATTTACTGGAAAGAGGAAAAAGAAGCACTTGGTGTGGCTTTGTCACAGATTATCGGTGGAAAAGCAGATATGGATTCTGCAATCAAAGAGGCACAGAGTACAGTAGAGTTTAATGTCGGACAGTAAAAAGGTCTGAAAGATACCGGCTTGTGGAAACACAGCCGGTATCGCAGATATGAAGCAGGAAAGGATCTATTTATGAAACAGAAATTTACGGGGACGAAAAGAAGAAATATGACCGGCTGGGCATTTTTGCTTCCGGCTACCATACTGATCTTTGCGATGAGTTTTTACCCGATGATCCAGGCGTTTATCCTCTCCTTCAAGAGCGGAATCGGCAACAATCTGGTCTGGTCGGGACTGAGCAATTATAAGCGTCTGTTGGGAGACGGTGTGTTTAAGACTGCAATGGTCAACAACTTTGTGTACCTGATCATTCAGGTACCGGTAATGCTGATTCTGGCAATTTTACTTGCTGTGCTTTTAAATAAGCCGCATTTGAAATGTAAGGGACTGTTCCGTACTGCAATCTTTTTGCCATGCTGTACCGCGCTGGTTTCCTACTCCATTATCTTTAAGACATTATTTGCATATGACGGTTATGTCAACACCGTGCTGTTGCATCTGGGACTGATTCATTCCCGTATCAACTGGCTGGGACAGACAAGTACCGCAAAAGTAATTTTAATTATTGCACTGATCTGGAGATGGACCGGGTATAATATGGTATTTTATCTGGCTGGGTTACAGAATATCGATGGTTCTTTGTATGAGGCAGCAACCATTGACGGAGCAGGACCTGTGAAAACATTTTTCCACATTACACTGCCACTGCTTCGTCCGACAATCCTTCTGACAACGATCATGTCCATCAACGGAACATTACAGCTGTTTGATGAGTCTGTGAACCTGACAGGCGGAGGACCTGCCAATTCAACACTTACGATGTCCCACTATATTTTCAAGACATCCTTTGAGTATAATTCCCAGTTTGGATACGCGGCAGCAATGTCCTATGTGATCTTTATTCTGGTAGCAATCCTGTCCTTTATTCAGATGAAAGTAGGTGATAAGAGATGAGAAAAGTAAAAAATGCAGCAGTATATATCGTTTTGATTCTGGCATCCCTCATCTCGGTATTCCCGTTATATTGGATGATTGCAGCAGCAACGAATAACAGTACCGATATTCTCGGTGGCAAATTAACAATTGGAGCAAATCTGGCCAGCAATCTGACAAACCTTCTGGCACGTCAGCAGATTGGCAGGGCATTTTCCAATTCTATGTTTTATTCGGTAATTTTAAGTGTGCTTTCCCTGCTGATCTGTTCCATTGCAGGATATGCATTTGAAATTTACCATGACAAGGCAAAAGACGTTTTGATGTCTGTTTTGCTTCTTGCAATGATGGTTCCGTTTGCAGCGACACTCATTCCGCTGTTTAAAATGTTTACCGGACTGCACCTGCAGAGTACATGGATCGCTTATGTACTGCCGACGCTGTCCACACCGTTTTTGATCATGATGTTCCGACAGAGCGCACGCTCTTTCCCGACAGAGATCATAGAGGCGGCAAGAATCGACGGACTTGGAGAACTTCAGATTTTCTTTAAAATCTTTATGCCGACCATGAAGTCCACCTACGCAGCAGCCATGACAGTAACGTTCATGAATGCGTGGAACAATTACTTATGGCCAAAGGTTATTATGATGGATGATACCTCCCAGACCATGCCAATGCTGGTTGCAAACCTCTCCAGCGGCTATAGCATTGATTACGGCGTGCTCATGCTTGGGGTACTCATCTGTTCCCTCCCGACCGGCATTCTTTTCCTGGTTCTGCAGAAAAGTTTCGCAAACGGAATTGTGGGAGCTGTCAAAGGATAATATGGCATACCCGATACCGTGGGTTTTCAGGATTTCAATGAAATCGGAAACCCACGGTTTTTATTATTCCTTCCAGACATCAGCAGGAAAATTCTTACATGAATATAGTAATAAAAACTATGTGTAAAAGAAATGAATACAAATACATATTGACAAAGAAACTATATTGCCATATACTGAAAATTGTTTGATAGTCAAACAATTTTGAAATATGGAGGAAACGTACATGATAAGCACATATACATCAAAGTTGAAACAACTGCAGATTGGGGATCTGATTGCAAAAATTCCGATTATCCAGGGTGGCATGGGGGTAGGAATCAGCAGAAGTCATCTAGCGGGAGCGGTGGCAAAGGAGGGCGGTGTCGGTATCATTTCTACTGCGCAGATCGGCTACGATGAAGAAGGCTTCGAGAATGATCAGGCAGGCTGTAACTTAAAAGCCATCAAAAAACATATCCGGAAAGCAAAGGAGCTTGCCTGTGGAAACGGACTTGTGGGTGTCAATATTATGGTTGCATTAAAGCATTACAAAGAGCATGTCCGGGCAGCAGTTGCGGCAGGGGCAGATGTGATTATCAGTGGAGCCGGGCTTCCCATGAATCTGCCGGAGCTTGTCAGCAAAACCTGCCGGACAAAGATAGCTCCGATTGTATCCTCGAAGCGTGCAACCCAGCTGATATTGAAGATGTGGGCGCACCGCTATGACCGCACGGCGGACTTTATTGTAGTGGAGGGACCGAAAGCCGGCGGGCATCTGGGGTTTTCCAATGAACAGCTGGCACATATGGATGCCATTAATTTTGACGGAGAGATCCGGCAGATTATCGACTGCAAAAAGGAATACGAACAGCGGTATCAGAAAAATATTCCGGTCATTGTGGCCGGCGGGATATTTGATCAGAAAGATATTTCGCATGCGCTGGATCTCGGCGCGGATGGTGTACAGATTGCCAGCCGCTTTGTCGCAACCGAAGAATGTGATGCATCGGAGGCATACAAGGAGGCGTATATTCACGCCAGTGAGGAAAATATCGAGATTATCCAAAGTCCGGTCGGTATGCCGGGACGTGCACTGCGCAATAAGTTTATCGATCGTGTAAAGCGCGCAAAGCTGCCAATCAGTAAGTGTTACAACTGTCTGGAAAAATGCAGTCCGCAGAAAGTTCCTTACTGTATTACGAAAGCGTTGATCGATGCCGTGCGTGGGGATGTGGAAAACGGTCTGGTATTCTGTGGGGCGAATACGGGACGGATTCACGAGATTACTACGGTACATCATCTGATGCAGGAGCTGGCTGGAGATCTACAATAAAAATGGTTTGTGTGATTTTTCCTTGGAATCAAAGAATTCCTGTAGTAAAATAGGAAGTAAAGCAGTAATGCAGATACGGGAAAACAGGAAAGAAGGAGAACACGCAGCATGACGGTGGCCGCACACGGTGGGGATATTTATCAAAATCAGATCACATATGATTTTTCTGTAAATACCAATCCGCTGCCGCTGCCGGAGATATTGCAGAAACGGATGGCGGAAGCGGCGGTTCACAGCAACCGTTATCCACAGTATGACAATGTGCTGTTGCGGGAACGGCTTGCAGCACTTTATGGTTTTTCAACAGAAGAAGTAGTGTGTGGCAACGGAGCATCCGAATTATTTGTTGCGATTGTGCATGCACTGCGCCCGAAGCGGGTGGGCATTTTGGCTCCTTCTTTTTCGGGATATGCCTGGGCAGCTCAGACAGTGGGAGCCGAGGTATGCAGTATCCCGTTGCAGGAAGAAAATAATTTTGCCATGGACATGGCACAGATGGAGTCATTGTGCAGGCATCTGGATGGAATCAGCTTATTATTTTTGGCGAATCCAGCGAATCCGGCGGGAAACAAAATGGAAGCGTCTCTTTTGGAGACGCTTCTTGACGTGTGTGAAAAGAAACAGATTACTGTGGTGCTGGACGAATGTTTCATTGCATTCACGGGGACGGAAGGATATGTTTCCTGGATCCGGAAATATCCGCATCTGATTGTCGTGCGGGCATATACAAAGATCTATGCGATTCCGGGAATCCGGCTGGGGTATCTGCTGGCGCAGAAAGATATCTGTGAAAAAATTGCGCATCAGCTGCCGGAGTGGAATGTATCTGTGGTTGCGCAGCGGATCGGCATGGATATTCTGGATGATTCGCTTCCTGGTTGGAGTCGTAGAAAGTATCTGAAGGATACGATTGAGCTGATTCGGGAAGAAAAGCACTTTTTAAAACACGAGTTAACAAAAATATTTGGAGATCAAATGAAAATTTTTCCTTCTGAAGCTAATTTTTTGTTGCTGAAAACACAAATTCCACTGTACAGATTATTGCTGGAAAGAGGAATTCTGATCCGAAACTGCGCAAACTATACAGGACTGGGACAGGACTTTTACAGAATTGCCGTAAAAGGTCATCCGGAAAATGTACAACTGATTGAGGCATTGCTGGATATAAAGAAGAAAGGGGAAGAAAAACGTTATGGAAAACATTGAATATGTTCTTCCGGGAGAGATTGAAAAACGAAGTTTTGCCATCATAGGGGAAGAATTAAAGGAGCGTGGTATCGTGCTTCCACCGGAGCAGGAGCCGGTGACAAAGCGCGTGATCCATACAAGTGCGGATTTTGATTATGCAAAGACGATGACGTATTCTCCCCATGCCGTGCAGATTGCCAAAGAACTGATTGCAGGTGGCGCTGACATTGTCACGGATACCAATATGGCGCTTGCAGGCATCAACAAAAAACGGTTAGCGGAATTCGGAGGAACGGTGCATTGTTTTATGGCAGATGAGGATGTGGCGCGGGAGGCAAAGACGCGGCAGGTGACACGTGCGACGGTCAGCATGGAACATGCAGCAAATATTGACAAACCTGTAATTTTTGCCGTGGGAAATGCGCCGACGGCATTGATTTCGCTCTATGAACTGATGCAGAAAAGTGATTGGCGTCCTGCATTTATTATTGGAGTTCCGGTGGGATTTGTAAATGTAGAGGCGGCAAAAGAACTGATTTTAAAAACAGATGTGCCGCATATTGTCAACCGCGGTAGAAAAGGCGGCAGCAATGTGGCGGCAGCAATCGTAAACGCACTGTTATATCAGATCCGGCCGGTATAAAGGAAAAAGGAGGAGGATCTGGTGTGAGGTACGGATTTACAACCGGAAGCTGTGCTGCCGCAGCTGCAAAGGCTGCGGCATATATGCTTCTGACGGGAAAAATAAAAAACTGTATAACGATTGAGACCCCAAAAGGAATTCCATACACCGCGGAAGTGACGGATATCGTGCGCGGGGAATCTCAGGTTTCCTGCGCTGTGGTCAAGGATGGCGGCGATGATCCGGATGTGACCAGCGGAAGTAAAATCTGTGCCACGGTCACCGCGGACAACCGTGGGGATGGAGAAAAAGAACTTCTGCAGATTGACGGAGGAAAGGGTGTGGGCCGTGTGACGAGACCCGGACTGGATCAGCCCGTAGGCAATGCCGCAATCAATCATGTGCCGCGGGAAATGATCACCCGGGAAGTGCAGGAAGTGTGCCGGATTTGTGATTTTCACGGAACACTGCATATTCTGATTTCTGTGCCGGATGGGGAAGCACTTGCAGAGCGTACGTTTAATCCAAGACTGGGGATTGTCGGGGGAATCTCAATACTGGGGACGACAGGAATTGTGGAACCGATGAGCAGTCAGGCACTTAAGGAGACCATCCGTGTGGAACTCCGCCAGCAGCGTGCAGAAGGGCAGACCATTGCGGCAGTTTCACCGGGAAATTATGGACTGGATTTCATGCAGCAGACCTATGGATATGATCTTGACCGCAGTGTGAAATGCAGTAATTTTATCGGTGAGACGATCGATATGGCGGCGGAACTGGGATTTTGTGCAATGCTTCTGACCGGACATATTGGAAAACTGATTAAGGTGGCGGGAGGCATTATGAACACCCATTCCCATGAGGGAGATTGTCGGATGGAACTTTTAGCGGCAGCCGGCATCCGTGAAAATGTATCTTTAGAATGTTTAAAGAAGATTTTAGATTGCGTCACAACCGAGGAAGCACTTGCGTTTATTGATGCCGAAGGTAAAAAAGAAGAGGTTATGGAAGATATCATGGAAAAAATTGATTTCTATCTGAAAAAACGTGCGGCCGGTCGGTTACAGATTGCTTGTATTGTCTATTCCAATACCTACGGGCTGCTTGGGATGACTGCAAAAGCAGAAGAATTACTCAGGAGGTTGCTATGATTTATTTTGTCGGAGCAGGAAGCGGAGCACCGGATCTGATTACTGTGCGGGGAATGCGTCTGCTGCAGAAAGCAGATGTCATCATCTATGCCGGTTCGCTGGTCAATCCACAGCTTCTCGATTATGCAAAAGAGGGCTGTGAGATTCATAACAGCGCCAAAATGACACTTGAAGAGGTTATTTCGGTGATGGAACAGGCAGAAAAAAATAATTTAATCACGATTCGACTTCATACGGGAGAACCCAGTATATACGGAGCGGTGCGGGAACAGATGGATATTCTCGATCAGAAGGGGATTGCGTATGAGAGTTGTCCGGGTGTGAGTGCCTGTTTTGGAGCAGCGGCATCGCTGAATCTGGAATATACCCTTCCGGATGTGTCACAGTCACTGATCATCACCCGGATGGCCGGAAGGACGGCGGTACCGGAAAAGGAAAGTATTGAGAGTTTTGCCGCACACCATGCTTCCATGGCAATTTATCTGAGTACCGGAATGCTGGAGGAATTATCACGGCGCCTTGTAAATGGCGGATATGAGCCGGATACACCTGCGGCACTGGTGTACAAGGCAACCTGGCCGGACGAGGAAGCATATATCTGTACTGTGCAGGAGCTGGCGGCGGTGGCAAAGAAACATAATATTACAAAAACCGCTCTGGTGCTGGTCGGAGATGTAATATCAAATCAGCATTATACGCGCTCCAGACTCTACGCACCGGATTTTACAACTGAATTCCGCAAGGCGAAACCTCAAAACACTGTAGAAAATGAGGGAGTAATGTGTAACATCCATGCGGGAAAGGAGTTACCGGAATGATCCTGTATATGACCTGGTTTTCGGAACGTGGAAGAGAGCTTGCGGCACGAATCGCGGAACTTTCACTTTCTGTTTCGTATGGATTTTGGCAGAGCCGTTACGGTGGTCATCCTGCAGTTTCAAAGATACAGATAAGAGAAAGAGGAAACCGGTCACTTCCGGATTTTCTGGAGGAGGCTTTTGCACAACAGTTTCCCGTGATTTTCATTGGAGCTCTCGGGATTGCCGTACGGGCCATCGCACCTTTGATCCGCCACAAAACCGTGGACAGTCCGGTACTGGTGCTGGATGAGGCCGGACAGTTTGTGATTCCGGTGCTGTCTGGACATCTGGGTGGTGCCAATGAACTGGCGCAGCAGATCGCAGAATCATTGCATTCCGCTGCGGTTGTGACGACTGCAACGGACGTGAATGGGCTTTTTGCCGTTGATGTATTTGCAAGAAAAAATGGCCTGCGGGTGTGTAACCCCGAAGCGATCCGGCATGTGTCTGGAAAACTGTTACAGGGCGAAATCATTGTGATGGCGGTAGATCCGGCATGTATGTCCCCGGAGGAGGTGGCAAAATTACAGCCGCCAAAGGAAGTAAAGCTGATTTCGTGGAACGAAGCACAGGCGGAACATGCTGTGGATGTGTGGATTACAAAAAAAGAGCCACGGGAATACCGTAAAACGCTTATTTTAGCTCCGAAAACAACGGTGCTTGGCATGGGATGCAGAAAAAATAAAAGTTATAACGAGATAAAACAAATGATAAAAACATTGGTGGATAGCAGAAAAATAGACCTGAATGATATCTATGCCTTGGCATCGGTTGATGTGAAGGAAAAAGAATCCGGTCTGTTGGAGCTGGCACAGCATTTGCGGGTACCGTTTGTCGTTTTTTCTGCCGGAGAACTGAAAAAAGTGCCGGGTGATTTCACTGCATCCGCGTTTGTGGCTCAGACAGTGGGAGTGGATAATGTGTGTGAGCGTGCTGCGGTCGCTGCAGCAGACGGAGGTAGTTTGCTGATACATAAGCAGGCTATGGATGGCGTGACAATTGCCGTGGCAAAACGGGAGAAAATCGTATTGCAGTTTGTGTGAGACGAAAGGAAGGAGAAAGAAATGAAACACCGGATTTATGTGGTCGGTATGGGACCAGGACAGGAAAATATGATGACGCAGGAAGCCATGCAGGTGTTAGAAGCCAGTGATGTGATCATCGGTTATACCGTATATCTGAAATTGCTTGGGGAACGGTTCGGGTGCAAAGAATTATTGTCTACACCGATGCGGCAGGAGCGGGAACGCTGCCAGATGTGTTTCGAGAAGGCAAGAGAAGGCAAAAAAGTGGCATTGATCTGCAGCGGGGATGCCGGAATTTACGGGATGGCATCCCTGATGCTGGAAATCGGAAAATTATATGATGATTGTATCATTGAAGTAATTCCCGGAATAACAGCAGCAAGCAGCGGTGCGGCAGTGCTTGGGGCTCCTCTCAACCATGATTTTTGCGTGATCAGCCTGAGTGATCTTCTCACCCCGTGGGAGAGGATTAAAAAACGGCTGATTGCAGCGGCAGAGGGAGATTTTGCAATGGCAATTTATAATCCGTCGAGCCATAAACGGGCAGACTATCTGGAGCGTGCCTGCAGAATTCTGATGGAACACGGGGTGGAACCGGAGCGTGCCTGTGGGTATGTGGAAAATATCGGACGCGATGATACGAAAGCCGTAACCCTTCCCATGGAGGAACTGGTGCATACACCGGTGAACATGTTTACCACGGTATTTATCGGGAATTCCCAGACAAAAATTATTGATGGAAAGCTTGTGACACCGAGAGGATACCATATATAGCAGCAGAAAACGGGGAAGAGGAATAAGATGGCAGAGAAAGTGTTAATTTATGCGGGAACAACGGAAGGTCGTCTTCTCGCACAGGAACTTTCACGGGCACATATTGCCTGTGATGTGCATGTAGCAACCGAATACGGTCAGATGGTCATGCCGGAACTTGCCGGTGTGAAGGTCTGTGTAGGAAGACTGGACGTAGAGGAAATGCGCGCCCTGCTGAAAAGAAACGGACAGAACAACTATGCGGCGGTCGTGGATGCTACGCATCCGTTTGCCACAGAAGTGTCTGCCAACATCCGGGAGAGTACAAAAGGAAGTGGAATTCCATATCTGCGGCTCCAGCGGCGAATGGACGATGGAATCTGTAGCATACCGGAAAACGAAAGCATGAAAGAGCGCGCTGGAACCGTGCATGTGTTTGCCGATTATGAAAGCTGTGTCCAGGCACTTACGGACACATCCGGAAACATTCTTCTGACAACCGGAAGCAAAGAGCTGGCGGTATTTGCACCCCTGAAGGAGCGTTTGTTTGTGCGTGTGCTTCCCGGATTGGAGAGTATCGGTCTCTGTGAAAAGGCGGGTATCCGCGGAAAGCAGATTCTTGCGATGCAGGGCCCTTTTTCGGAGGAAATGAATCTGGCAATGATTCATCAGTTTTCGATCCGCTATCTGGTTACAAAAGCCAGCGGTGCGCACAGCGGATTTCAGGAAAAACTTGCGGCAGCACAGAAGGCAGGGATTACGGCATGCGTGATCGGGAAACAGGAACAGGAGCAGGGAATGTCTTATGCACAGGTAACCGAAACACTTTCCCGTCTGCTTGGACATACGATTTCCGGTCGTCCGGAGGTGGAAATTTCCCTGATTGGCATCGGTATGAGTGCAGCGACACTGACACAGGAAGCAAAAAGAGCGCTGGAAGAGTCTGATGTGGTTTTTGGGGCAGAACGGATGCTCGAAGTGGTGGAAAACAGTAAGGAAACCTATCCTTTTTATCTCGCGAAAGATATTTTACCGGTTTTAAGACAAAAGGAATCCCAAATGGATGGCCAGAAACTGAAGGTCTCCATATTATTTTCCGGAGATACTGGATTTTACAGTGGAACAGAAAAAATAAAAACAGAATTAAATAAAAATAATTACAAAAAAATTCGTATTTTTCCAGGAATTTCATCCGTTTCCTACCTCTCTGCGGCAACGGGAATTGCCTGGCAGGATGCAAAAATTATAAGTATCCACGGGAAAAAAGATACCGCAGAGACCAGAGCACTCGTTCTCGATGCAATCCGGCATTTTCCCAAGACGTTTCTGCTGGTTTCCGGGGTGGAGGATGTCCGACGGATCGGATGCTGGATAGAAGAAGAAAAATTGACGCAAACCCGCATGATTGCTGGGTTTCAGCTTTCTTATGATGCGGAAAAAATCCGCGAATTATCGTGCAAAGAGGCAAAAAATACAAAAGAAGAGGGACTGTATACCCTGTTATTATGCAATGAAAATGTGCAAAAAAGACGTCTTGTTCCAGGGATGTCTGATGAATCATTTTTGCGTGTCGTGGAAGGGGAAAAAACGGTTCCAATGACCAAGGAAGAAGTGCGTGCACTTTCATTATGCAAACTTGGCCTGACAGAAGATGCTGTGGTATACGATGTGGGGAGTGGTACCGGATCGATTGCAGTGGAATGTGCAACGTGCAGTCCGGGGATTCGTGTGTACGCCATTGAGCAAAAAGCCACAGCACAGCAGCTTCTGCGCCGGAATCTGGAAAAATTTCATCTGGCAAATGTGATTCCGGTGGATGGGAAAGCACCGGATATATTGGAATCCCTGGAACCTCCGACACATGTATTTATTGGGGGAAGCAGTGGATGCCTTGCGGATATTCTGCATGTCATCTGGGAGAAGAATCCACGGACACGTGTGGTTGTCAATGCCATAAGTCTTGAAACCGTGGCTCAGATTACAGAACTTGCTGCAGGGAAAATGCAGACAGAAATCATACAGGTGCAGGTCAGCAGGGCAAAAACCGTGGGAACCTATCATCTGATGCAGGCTGAGAACCCCGTATATATCTGTGTGCTGACGATGGCATAATGAGGAGAGAACTATGTTACACAGTGGAATGGTACTGGCAGCGCCGCAAAGCGGCAGTGGAAAAACGACAATCACCTGTGCGTTGTTGGCAGCAATGAAAAACAGAAAACTTGCAGTTCGTGCGTTCAAAAGCGGACCGGACTATATTGATCCCATGTTTCACCGTCAGGTGATTGGTGTACCGTCGCGCAATCTGGATACGTTTTTTTCAGGGGCAGATCAGATCCGGGAACTGTATGGATATGACCGGGAGAGCTTCTCTTATTCGGTGATCGAGGGAGCCATGGGATTATACGATGGCCTAGGAGGCACACAAAAAGAGGGCTCCGCCTATCATCTGGCACAGACCCTGGATCTGCCGGTTGTGCTTGTGCTGGATGCCCGTGGGATGGGGCGCACGATGGTTGCACTTCTGGCAGGGATATTACAGTATGACAGGGATCACCGGATCATTGGTGTGATATTAAACCGGACATCGGAGGGATTCTGCAGGACAATGACACCAGTGATTGAGGAAGAACTGGGGCTTCCGGTGCTGGGATGCTTTCCGGTACAGAAAAGTCTGCATCTGGAGAGCCGGCATCTGGGTTTGAAAATGCCACAGGAAATGGAAGGTCTGCGCAAGCAGGTCAATCAGGCTGCGGAAAAACTGGAAGAGACCGCAGATCTGGATCGGATGCTGCAGCTGTTGCAAAGCTGGGCACTTTTACATGCGTTTCGGGACGGAAAAACGAAACTGCCTAAATTACAGGAACCGGGAAAAGATAAAGGGGTTTTACAGAAAAAGAAAAAACAGCAGGAGGAATGTCCGGTTATTGCAGTTGCAAAAGATGAGGCATTTTGTTTTTATTATGAGGATAACCTGCGTCTTCTGGAAGCGTATGGTGGAAAACTCGTCTGGTTTTCACCGCTTGCACAGGAAAAAATTCCAGAGGAAGCGGATGCACTTCTTCTGGGAGGAGGCTATCCGGAGTTGTGTGCCCGGCAGCTTTCAGAAAATGTCTCCATGCGCAATTCCATCCGGGAGGCAATTGAAAATGGTATGCCGTCCGTGGCAGAGTGCGGCGGGTTTATGTATCTGCATGAATCCATGACAGATGAAGAAGGAGAAAACTGGCCGATGGCAGGTATCATAACGGGCAGCTGTCATAACCGGGGAAAACTTGTACGTTTTGGCTATGTGAATGTGACGGAACAGACGTCCCATTTCTTGGCGGGAAAACCTGTCCGTGCACATGAATTTCATTACTATGACAGTGACAACAATGGACAAAGCTGCGTGGCAGTCAAACCGGTAAGCGGAACATCCTGGACATGTATCCACGAGGACGACAGAAACTGGTGGGGTTATCCACATTTGTATTATCCGTCCAATCCGGCATTTGTGGAACACTTTGTACAGGCAGCACGCTTATATCATAGAGAGAGGAATGCAAAATAACATGAAAAAAGCAATTTTAATTGTGAGTTTTGGAACAACCTATCCGGATACCCGGCAGAAAAATATTGCAGCCATCACGCGGCAGGTCCGGGCATTGTATCCGGATGCCGTGGTAGAGGAAGCTGTCTCGAGTACGATTGTGCGTAACGCAATGAAAAAGCGCGAGCATATAGAAGCAAAGAGTCCGACGGAAGCTCTCGAAAGCATGAAAAAACAGGGAGTGACGCATGTAGCTGTATTTCCTACCCATGTGATTGACGGAATTGAAAATCACAGACTCAAGGAAGCAGCGAAAAAATATGCCGGTGCTTTCGAACAGATTGCAGTTGCCGATGCGCTTTTGGCAAAACCGCAGGATTATGAGGATGTGGCAAAAGCACTGTGGGAGTCGCTGAAGGAAGAGGTGGGAGATTTCCCATTGATTTTGATGGGGCATGGAACCGAACATGCGGCAGATGCCAGTTATGCGATGATGGAACAGTCGCTGCGTGCTTATGCAAAGCATGAAATCTATATCGCAACAGTGGAGGGAAGTATTACCATTAAAGATGTGATTGCACGGATGAAGTCCGGGCTGCAGAGCAGACAGAACGGGAAAGTGCTTCTTACACCGTTTATGCTGGTGGCGGGAGACCATGCAAATAATGATATGGCAGGCGGCATGCAGGACGGGGAGCAGCCGGATGCGGATTCCTTTGCCGGAAAATTACAGGCGGCGGGATACCGGCCGGAATGTGTGATTCGTGGAATTGGGGAGTATCCGGCTGTCCGGGAAGTGTATCTGGCACATTTGCGGCAAATAACGCAAAAATTATTTTGTGATTTAAGAACAAAAAACCGTCCGGGTATCCTTTATGGAATCGGTGTGGGACCGGGAAATCCGAAACTTATGACCTTACAGGCACTGGAAACGATTCGCAGCTGTGATCTTATTGTGCTTCCGGCGGTGTCAAAAGAGGAATGTTATGCGTATCGGATCGTGGAGCAGGTTTGTCCGGAAATTGCAGATATGCCGCTTCTTTGCATGCCATTTCCGATGATCAAAGATGCGCAGAAACTGGAACTGGCACACAAACGGATTTATGATGCCATGGAAGATTATCTCCGACAGGGACTGCGGGTAGGAATGCTCACAATTGGAGATCCGGGGATATATTCTACCTATATGTATATGCACAGATGTGCAGCAGATGCCGGCTGGGAGGCGCGGATCGTAAGTGGTGTGCCGTCGTTTTGTGCAGTAGCGGCAAGACTGGGGATTTCTCTGGGAGAAAAAGATGAGGAAATCCATATTATTCCGGCGGCGTATGACGTGCGTGAGTCACTCGGTTTTCATGGTACACGCATTTATATGAAATCCGGGAAAAAACTCGAAGAGTTATTACGGGTGCTCCGGGAATCGATGCAGGATAAAGAGAGCAGAGCGCACCAGGACATTTATGGAATATCCAATTGCGGCATGGAGAATGAACAGGTGTATTGTGGCCTGGATGAACTGGAACAGGCAAAAGGATATCTGACAACTGTGATTGTGAAGGAACATGTGGTACAATAGAAAGCGTTCGATTTTAGAAAAATCTTTTAATGTCTGGAAAAAGGAGTGTCATATGTGGAAGATCAAGCACATTTTTGACGGAGAGTATGGGTGTGAGGAACTGGCAGAAGGGCAGCGGCCGAAGGTGTCAGTGACTCTGATTAATGAAAAAGAAGAAGAAACCTGTTTTTCTGTGGAGGACGGCTGGCTGATCGAACATGGATTAAATGAGGGAGATCTCTGGCCAAAAGAAGATGAGTTCCTATAAGAACAGTGAAATAACAAAAGCAGGTGATACGAACCGTATCACCTGCTTTTGCTTGGCATTTTATAAGGAGATGTCAATATGCATATTCTGCGTGCTGATCAAGGACATAATGTTCTCCTGTACAGCGGAATTCATCTTACGGGAAAGCTTGACGAGCTTCTGCGGATATTCCTGATCCGAAGAGAGCAGCTTTCGTGCCTTGGAATTATTGGCAGTTTTCAGCAGATCCTTGTTGAGGTCTAAAGTTCCGTCGCTGTTAACCGTGATACCAAGGTCTGACAGTTCATCTGCATGTTTTTTACTCAGCGTGTTGAGCTGCTTGACATAACGTTTGGTTTCGTAGTCGGAACTGGATTTTCCGGAAGTGATCGTATAATTGTAAGTATCCACAAAGGCTTCAATGGCGGCCTGTGATGTCTTATTGAGATCATCGTCTTTCTCATCCGTGTCAGAACCGAAATCACTTTTGGAAAGTCGCTTGGCAGCCCTGTTTAAAGCACGGCTGTCTTCGTAGGAAAGCTCCACATTACTGTAACCGGACCGACCGGAGGTTTTGGCTGCTTTCTGATTGTTGGTATAGAAATTTCTTAAAAAATAATTCGTGGATAATGATATTCCGGAAGAAACTTTTATGGACATAATAAACATCCTTTCTTTACTAAAAGGTTATAATTTCTATATTTCTACAATTTACATCGGCACTTGTTCTTTACTTCTTAACCCAAACAGGGTAAAATATTTTATTATAGATGTGATACAGAGCAGTAAAATTTTAGGAGGCAATTACAGTTATGGAACAAAAATCGTTTGGAAAGCTTGCCGATGGAGAAGGGGCAACGCTTTATACTATTTCTAACACAAAGGGGATGTGTGCACAGATTACAGATTTCGGAGCGGCGATCGTATCGCTTGTGGTAAAAGATAAGAATGGAAAAGACACCGATGTGGTTCTTGGCTATGAAGATGCACAGACATATCAGCAGCAGACAGCAAGTTTTGGAGCAATCGTCGGAAGAAACTGCAATCGTATTGCAGATGCTCAGATTGTAATCAATGATGTGACATATCAGCTTGAGAGAAATGATAACGAGAATAATCTGCACAGTGGATCACAGGCTACATCCAGACGTCTGTGGGATGTGGAAGAACATACTGCAAACAAAGTTACATTTGTGATCGAAGATGCAGATGGACAGCAGGGATATCCGGGAAATGCAGTTATGAAAGTGACTTATGAGGTGACCGAAGCAGATGAACTTTCCATTACATATCATGCAACTGCGGACAAAACAACTGTTTTTAATATGACAAATCATGCATATTTTAATTTGAATGGGGCAGGCAGCGGTACTGCCATGGACCAGATTTTGCAGATTCGTGCTTCCCATTATACTCCGGTAATCGATGCGAAGTCGATTCCGACCGGAGAGATTGCGTCAGTGGAGGGAACACCGTTTGATTTCCGTGAAGCCAAACCGATGGGCAGAGATATTGAGCAGGCAAATGATCAGCTTTCTTACGGCCATGGATACGATCATAACTTCGTTTTGGATAAGGAGCGGGCAGGGCTTGAAAAGATTGCCACCGCATACAGTACAAAGAGTGGCATAAAGATGGATGTGATTACGGATTGTATCGGTATGCAGCTTTACACTGCGAATTTCATTCAGGGACAGAAAGTGCAGGGCGGAGCAGTATGCAAAGATCGGGATGCTTTTTGTCTTGAAACACAGTATTTTCCAAATTCCATCAATGAGCCAAATTTTACAACACCATTGACAGAAGCCGGAAAATCATATGATACAAAAACGGTCTATGCATTTTCGATTGCATAGATATAAATACAGGATGTAAAGGGGAAGAGGATGTTAGAAAAGGCAGCCTCTTTTTCTTTTGGAATCAGAATAGGGTAGGAGGATCAAATGAAAATCGTATTTTTGGATGCAAAAACAATTGGAGATGATATTGATCTGTCTGCATTTGAAAAACTGGGAGAGGTGGTAACATATAATTTTTCCACTACAGAAGAAGCTTTGGAACGGACTGTGGATGCAGACGTGATCGTGTTAAACAAAGTGGAGATTAATGAGCATTCGATTGGAAAAGCAAAAAAACTGAAACTTGTCTGTGTGACGGCAACGGGAACAAACAATCTGGATAAGGAATATTTAAAAAGCCGTGGCATAGAATGGCGTAATGTCGCAGGATACTCCACGGAAAGCGTAGCCCAGCATACGTTTGCCATGCTGTTTTATCTTTGGGAAAAGCTTGCGTATTATGATCAGTATGTCAAATCGGAGAAATATGTGGGAGATGTTATGTTTACCCATTTTGAGAAAAGGTTTCATGAGCTGAGCGGAAAAACCTGGGGAATCATTGGTCTGGGAAATATCGGGAGACGTGTGGCGGATATTGCAAAGGCATTCGGATGCCGGGTGATCTATTATTCCACTTCCGGTAAGAATTCTCAGCAGGGATATGAACGTGTGGAATTTGATGCGTTGTTGGAACAATCAGATATTGTTTCTGTTCATGCACCTCTTGATAAAAATACGCGGGGACTCATGAACCGGGAAGCATTTCGGGAAATGAAATCGTCTGCAGTTTTTTTGAATCTTGGACGAGGACCGATTGTTGTGGAACAGGATCTGGCGGATGCGCTTGAGACCGGAGAAATTGCGGGTGCGGGGCTGGATGTCCTTTCCGCAGAACCAATGCGGAAGGATAATCCGCTTCGCAAAATCAAAGACAGCGAAAGGCTGATTATCACTCCTCATATTGGCTGGGCAAGCGTGGAAGCACGCACGCGTTTGATGGAAATTATCTGTCAGCAGATTGCGGATTTCCAAAATCAGATTATATTATAATCATATGTCTCTTATATAATAGGAAGAAACTCTTTTATTCATCACAAGGCAGACCACTCAGAAACGAAAGATTACCGTACGCGGATAGAAAGCGTGCGGTTTCTTTTTGCGGGAAACCAGAGTGCTGCAGATGTGCGTAATCAACCAGACGTTTATGATAAATTTTCTCAGCCTGTTCATAGAGCTCCGGAAAAGAGGCATTGGAAGACTCCTTTGTCCATGGATGAATCCAGGTGTGATGTTTGAGGTTCATCGGGTCCTGTATAAAACGATAATAATCGCTGGCAACCATCGGAGATAAAAAAGCACGTCCAAGGAAAATCTTTTCGATCAGACGGGATAATACTTTCTTCTGGCCACTTGGATCATTCAGCAGGTGTGTTCCGAGTTTCATCCAGAACGGTGCGCCGCTCAGGGAAAACTCACTTACGGAAATTTCCGGATAGGTGTTCCGGTAAGCATAGCACAGCATCCGTACAATTACTTTTCGTTGAAGTGTCGTCAGACGGATGGTTGCATTCTGGTGAAACTGGGAAGGATACAGATGCTTTTTCTCATATAAAAGTTCGGAATCGAGTTCCGTTTCGAAATAAGCATGCTGACCAAAATATTCCGTATTGGAAGGTGGGGTCTGGGCATTATAGCCTGTAAATGCATATACATAGGGATGAATCGTACAATCCAGTGTGTAATGGCCCATAAATCCACAGATGTAAGCGTCTGCAATAGAGAGGGAATGTTTTTTCCCTGCAAAAAGTTTGCGGCTTTGCAGCAGATTGCCAAAGAACTGGCCAGTATCCTTGCGATGTGCCAGATCTCCAATATTTTTTCGATGCATCAGGTAAGAGGGAAGATAGTAAAAAAACAGATCAGGTCCCTGCAGACCAAGTGCATATGCGCTGTGATCGCGTCGGATCATATTGTGCATGGATGTGGAGGTCAGACGTCTGCATGCGTCTACGCCAAACAGATAGTGGGTGGTAAAACCCGGCATACAATCACTCCAATCTTCAGTAAATAATCAATTTTTTAAAGAAACAACAGCATTATAGTATATTTTATTGCTTCGGTCAATTTGCGGCAGAAGTAAATATTTTAGGCCTAAAATGAAATTTTAAATTCCACTGCCCTACAGGGCGGTAGAATTTAGTCCTG
>OGNQ01000049.1_pt1 | contig 104530 bp, 143 predicted proteins | sample 1573481 | NCBI WGS metagenome assembly OGNQ01 (sample SAMEA2581920, study PRJEB24529) | metagenome | biome: Human gut stool | place: China | collected 2011 | reverse complement strand
CGAACAAAATGAAAAGCGTAGAGAAGATCTTATTAAACTATACGAACAGAAGACTTACACATCAACAAATATGACTGTAGATGAAAGTCAGCCGTCATACACATCTTACACAATAACATATCCAGAAGACTTCATGTTCTCACTCAATGAGGACGTCGTGATAAGCGATCTTGATGGAGACAATAAAATCAATACATGCATGTTTGAGTGCACGTAGGATAGTTTTATGTACAGAGTTAACAACAGTCTTACAGATTTCCATTATAGATTTCATAGAGCTAGACCTCTACGTGTAAGAAATTCTAATGGATGTATGTTGCTAACAGATAAGCAATATAAGATTAGTGAATATTCTTTAGGTTATCTCAGAAAGCCTACAGAAATAACACTCGATAACCCTTATGATGAATATGAGGATTTCGAGGATATTATTATGCCCGAGATTATAAAGATTGCTGCTCAAATGTATTTAGAAAACAAGAAAGATGAGCGCTATAAAACTATAACTCAAGAGGTAAATACACAAGAATAATAATTTTAACGTGGAAAGCCCAGCTAGTTAGGTCTAGCATTAATATTATAGGGTGAGTAGAAAAAATTAATTTTAATATGATTACATATGTAAATACAGTCCTTGTTTCTAACAAGAACGGTGAAACACTTGCTACAGCTACTGATTTGGCTGGCAAGGAAACAAAAGCAGAGCTTAAGCCATTGGTTGGTAAGTTTGTATTCATGAACTGCGATCCAGCTAAGCAGGATGGTACTGCTATTGAGGATGTTTATAGTATGGATGAAGCTGCTGATCGCTTTAAGATCGGTGTTGTTACATCTGATAGCTTCCAGAAGGTTGACAAGCTTGGTAATGTTACATTCGTACCAGTTGTAAAGTGGTCTAACATTATCAATGTAGCAGATATTAAGTCTGTAGCTAAGCTTGACTACAAGGAGGATTCAGAAGATGAGATCACAATCGACTTCAGTGGTATTGCTAACGAGACAATGGATCTCCTCGCACAGGGTGGATGCCCAGTTGTTCTTCGTCTTACTTTCAAGGATATGCCAATGCGCTATCGTAAATGGACAGAATCATATAGCTACGTAACTAAGGTTGGTGATACTGTAGAGAACATTATTGCTGGCTTGATCAAGGATATCATTCGTGCTCCAAAGCGTCAGCGTGTATATGCTAAGATTGATGGTCAGAAGCTTATTCTCACACAGATGAAGTATGATGACGATGAGTCTAATAGAACAGAGAACGTTTACATGAAGGGTCGCTTCGATGCAAATATGTATTGGATGAACCCTGCTGCTCCAGGTTGGGCTTCAAACAACAAGTACGACCTTGGTGTTGTCTTCTCTAAGAAGGAAGGCGTTACATACCCAGCAACAGCTAAATTGGTACGTGATCGCGAGCGTGCTACATTTGACTATCAGGGCGTTTTGCACCGTAGCTGCTGGTACGATCCTCAGCCAGCTATGGTTGCAAATATCGATAACAAATACGATGGTATTACAATCGAGTTTGAAAATCAGTACAGAACAGCTGATGATTTGTGGCGCAGAACAAAGCAGACTGTTGAGATTTACGCATCTAATAATGGTGAAAAGTTTACAACTGGTGCTGTAGAGATTGCTGATAAACTTGTAGAGAAGCTTCAGAATATGATTCAGGCTCGTCAGAATATAGCAAATCCTATTAGTAATGCAACCGCATACGACGAAACAAAATTTTAATATTTAGCCGGGGTGGGGTAATAAGCCCTATCTCGGCTTTTTGTTTTTAAATACATATCAATATGCAAAAAATTAGAATTGGAAATGATATTAGAATAAATATATCACTTGTTGATAAAACAGAATATAGTGCATCTAATATCAAAAATATAAAATGTTATTTGGTTAATAAAACATTAACCGAGAGCATGAATAAAAAATGCTGCAATAGTTAGTATTTGCTAAATTGGTGTGGATGTCCTACGTATCACGTATTGCCTCATTGTAGAAATAAATTCTACTACAATGGAAGAGATTTCGACTGCAAGTGCGAAATGGATAAATATAGACCTTTGGACAAAACAAAATATCTCATGGAGTCTGAATTAGATGCAAATAACAATGTTATAAATGCGTACTTCCCATCAAAGGATTAGATATGCGGAGTATATCAATTAATCGTTGTTGTGGAAACATTTGTTCCTGGTTGGGGGAAAAGATAGCTTAAAACTAATACAATAGACTATGGTGAGATATTTGAAATCGTTGATAAAGGTGTAGAGTAGACTGGTGGTATAACAATAACAACCGGAGTTGATCCTTTGATTAATTCTGGATTTATTGGATATTTGGCAGTAAGACCATTTGCTGAAGACGAAGAAAGCGATAGCGAAAAGGGATTTGATAGATCTGATGATGGGTATGAAAATCCATCACAGGAAACTTATGATAAAGTAGGAATACAGAATGTAGACCCTAATCTGCTTCTCGAAGTTCATGATTTATCAAGATTTTCAACTATAGTAAATTATGTAGATGGTCAATACTTATGGGTAATGTCTAAAAAGCCTATTAAAAACCTTATTGATGGGAGTATGAATAATATACCATTTACTACTGTTTAGTATAATGCTGAAACAGGATATTATTATTATGCAGGTTCTAATCCGGTACTTAAAAATACTATGTCTGGAGGAGTTTCTGTAAAGGCGATATTCTAAAATTATTAATTATGGCAGATATTAAAAACTCGTATATAAGACCAAAGAAAGAGGATACCATCGTATACGGAAGGATTGTTAGCGCGTCTACAGAAGGCGTTGTGGCAGATGCTGGACAAATATACGACGAACAGCTTAAAGTTGGTCAGCACGAATTAAATGAGCGAATTATAAAGAGTGGCATTGGATCATTTGCCGGAATACCTACATATACAAAAGATATCATAGATGGTGTAGACCCTAGTGATATTCCTGATAAATACATACTTATAGCTGATAAAGAAAGTGACCTAAAAACAAAACCTTCTAGAGAAGTTGAGGTAAATGGTACGTATGTCGACATTTTGTTTTCTGCCATAAGAGCTTTATAGAGCGAAGTGGCAAAAATAAGGAATACATTTAGATACGGACTCAATTCGTACACAGATGAAAATACATTAATGTCATCTGTGGTAGATGGCATTTCTGGTCCAGACGATGAGCCACTGTGGGCGGTTGATAAAGAAGATTTATCATCTGTCACACGTCTTACAATAGGTTAGGGTTGCGAACTTACGCCAGAATCAAACTTAGGCTATGACGAAGAAGGTATAGTAAAGGTTACCGGGGAAGCTACATGGAATGACGATTAGACTGTAAAATAGATTACAGACCCTAAGATTTTTATGTACTTTACTGTAACCAATCCAGATGTAACAATACATTTAACAAATGGAGAAAACCAGACTCGCTTTAATATAAATTCAATAGAGTTACCAAAAGCTGATGCATACAATATAATGGTTTGCATTAGTAGAACGGTAGAAGATGCTGGTAGTAGGTATATATATATTAGTATCGGTGATGCTATTCATGACAAGGTATACAAATAGGGTTATTATTATGATGGTAAGCTAAATAAAATACGAAACGATATCGGATATTCGTATTATCCAGACTGGGTTACGTTTAAAGATACAAACGTTTCCTTGTTTGATATATGCTCTAAGTTCTAGGACTTTTCTAACCAGGTTATTCCTAGCGCACCATCTGAGCAGGATTACAAATATAAAGTATCACACATAACAATTCGTTCCGTAAAATCAGAAGATGTACTTTAGAAGATAAAGAATCAAATTCAGAATAACGAATTAACCTTTGTTGAAAGTACAAAGAATTTATGGATTAAAAATAATGATAAACTAGTTAAAATTGCTGCTGGTGGCGGTACAACACCAGATGACGGTATGACAGAAAGTGAAGTATTAGATTTGCTTAAGAAGCAAGGTATTATTCGCGAGGATGGTGAAGACCTACGAATAACAGACCTTTCAGATATTACATTTATTCACCAAGACACTGGCAAGAAGTACAAGTTCTTTATCAATGAGTCTGGAGATCTTATTAATCAAGAAATTCCTAACGACGAAGATCTGCTTTCTAATAGAGTAATAGCTAGTGGCGTTGACCTTGATAGTTGGAGTGCTAGAGGATTTATCGGCAGACTTAGATTAGCCGAATATAATAAAGCAAACCCATCTAATAGATTATCTGAAACACAAAACATTGGATTATATTCTGACAGAATAAAAATTGGTGCATTCTATGCTCCATTGGATACAGATATCGTACATGGTTGTACGAGGGCGTTCGTCGAACTTGAGAATACATCTGATAGCGACTTTTGCTTATAGGGATGTTATTTGCATTATACTAGACCAACGGATGACAAACAGACTGTATATCATTTGCCTCTTACTGGCACAATAAAAGCAGGCGGTACATATGTTATTGCAGGAGCTTATTATGGTAGCAAGAAAGACGAAAACGCTTACATTAAGGTAGACTCATACGATCAAGAGTGGTATGAAGATGGTAAGTTAATTGATTTTACAATCAATACAAGCTCTAGTCTTGGTAATGGTTTTGCTTTAACATATGGTAATGAAGAGCTAACTTCAACAACGTATCTATGGAAAGCTAACGATAGCTCTGTAACTATATTTAATGACGCTAAGACTTACCCTAACTTATACGATCCATCGTTCATTGATGCGATTTATTTCTTTACAGGTGTTATAGATTCTTCGAAGACAGGATATTGGGCAAAGCTTGTACTCGGTATCAAATCGAATACAATGTACAAAAATACATTTGAGCTTGATCCTGCACAGCAGGCTTATCAGTCAGCCAATGTTAAAGATAGCTCTAGAGCAAGATGGGCTAGTACAGCAGATGTTTGGATTGTAGATCTTAGTTCACCAATGATTAGTTTTCCACATTCTAAGGAATAGTATAGTGTATCTAATTTTGCACCAAAGGCATCTTACTTGAATAAGAATGTATGTACAGATAAATCTAAGCTTGATGTAACTAAGCCAAATATGGTTACATGTTCATTTGGTGTAAACATACATAAGGATAGAGCGTTTAACTGGATCTCTGTAGGATACCATGATGAGTATATATGGATTAGATAGAAAGGATAGAAAGACTGGACATCTCGATTCGAATCTTATAAAGAAGTAGAAAACGCTATTACTGAATCCACATCTTATCCTAGAAGAAAAGAATACTCTAAGGACGTTAATAATATTGTCTATAGTAGAATTGTAAGCAGATTCCCAGCAGATGGCACATAGTATACATCTCATAAATGTGTAATTAATGTCGCTAGTTCTGCGGTTACAGGAGGCCCTTAGGTTTGGGAGTATGTTGTCGGTAGACCAGACGCTAATGGTAATCCTGGCTCATATGTATCAGATGTGCAGACATTTACGTTGTATCCAGAAACTTATAAGCCAGTTATTTACCAAACAACAGACTAGCAGGGATTCGATTGGTTGTAGTACCAGGTTTGGGCAGCAGCAGCAAACAAGCTGAATGAAAAGATTGCCGAAGACCAAAAGAGTAGTAACATTATTCCTATTGTTATGAATACTGGAGATATGACATAGAATGGAACAAGAATCAATGAATGGTTTGATTATTACAACGCTGGTCATGTTTTGTTCAATAAGTTTGAGCAGATGAATGTTGTTGGCAACAACGACCTCTGCGGTACAAACGTAACAAATCTTGGAACTGGAGATGACCTTGGTAAATCAAACTCTTTCTACTTCCATGTGTTCTATTGCTATGATATAGATGAGTCTACATTCGTACCAATTGTTAATGGCAAATATATACCATCTCTGTATTATTTCGAATCAAAGAACTACAGATTCGTTATGATTAATAGTGAAATCACAATGATTAATTGTAACCAGTGGTTTAATCTTAAAGACGGAGAAGACACTGTTAATATTTATACCGGTTACACTATTGGAACAAACCAGAAATATGTTAGCAGTTTTACACCAATCTATACAATGGTTTACAACATGCTTAATACTAGTAAAAAGTGTATAGCTGCTTGTCACGAAATGCCGTTTACCGTTATTACCAACAGCAGTATCTCCACTGGATAGGAATAGTACTCTAGATCGCTTGGACCTAATGGTGCTGCATTAATCGGTAGTCATTGTAATTAGATAGATAAAACCGAAACTGGTGCTGGCACATACTGGCTTAGTAGACTTCTTGAATATAAAGGAGTAAAGCTTATGATCGGTGGTCACAAACACACATACGCTTGCACATACCCTGTTAGAGAGTACTTCTTCTTTGGACAGAATAAAAACAGCAAAGATAATTTTGCAGAGTATTCGATGAGCAATACATTGTAGAACGATAATGTTAGATTTGTTGCAAATGGTAAGGATTATACAAAATTCCCTTTAACAAAACGAGAGGATGTAGGACAGGCTCCTACTGGCTTCTTCCCATATACAAGTGTACCTAATCTTGAAGGTGGTGTAACTTATTTTATGTGTTAGGCTACAGGATTTAAACTTACATCAAATAAAGAGCTTCCTTCTGCAAACTAGAAGTTCTCTTTAGCTATACCAGAAACAACAGTTAAGAATGGAAAGGATACAGCTAATGCTAATTAGAAATATCCTATGTTTGGAATCATAAGACTCTCAGATTCTGATTATAATGTTGAGCTTGTTAGAATAGCTAATATTCTTACATCTACAGCTAAATTTACACAGTATGATTACTCTACGTCTCCTATGAAGTTACAGTACTTTAAGTAGGTTTCTGATAACAACTACGGAGAGTGGGTTGATACAGAAACAATAATGCTTACAGTATGAGATTAAATAACAATTCTAAGATTGTTAGTGATGACGATATAATAATGTCGGATGGCTCTTTGACGCTGTCCGACAAATTGTCGTCTATAACTAATGATGTAAATTCGCTTAAGACAAACGTTAAGTGGATTTATAAATATGGCGGAGTCGGCTCTGGCTCTGGTCCTGGTGGTGGAGGTGGCGATAAACCATTTAGTGTATTTGCGTCGCTTAATGGTATTTAGATTAAGGGTAACAATATTGTTCTTAATGGAATAGATACATATCCACTTCTTATTATAATAAACAACCCAAATGGTGGTAAGTTTAATGTAACATACTCGTACACAACAAAAACTGCTAGTGGCGGAGAAACCACTCAGACGAGAACTTAGATTTTATCTATCGAAAATGCGTTTAGATTTTAGACGAATATTAATCTTGATACAAACGCTACGCTTACTATTACCGTAACAGATGGTAATGACACACAGTAGGTATCATGTCAATATATCGTTACCCCATATTCGTTCGATGTGTCACTTGTTGATGATAAAGGTAAGAAGTATTTAACAGATAGTAATACGTATGAGATCTTTATAGAAACGGCAAGAGATACTGGTCTTAATATAAAGGTTGACTATGTAATTTCTATTTCCGCAACAATAAACTACTCGGCTAGGTTTAATGGATAGGACTTAAGCTCTGGCAGTATTGAAGATCAAAAGGGATCGCTTATATTTCCTATAGATAAGAGTAATTTTACAAACGATAAATCTGGACTTTACTCTGCAGTATTTAGTACGCAGGTTATACCAGATGGTTAGGAAATGATCTCAAATGACCAGACTATAAACATATCTCTTATACCTAACGAGTTGTACTGTTTGATATCTCCAGATGTTGGTGTTATATACAATACTAAACAGACCGAGGGATAGTATATTTACAATCCTGGATATATTCAGTTTAACTATAGAATATATGAAGGTGTAAACAACAACAGAAGTTATAATGTTTTCGTAAAGGTTAATGGTGTATCAATGTTTAAAAACGGTCTTACAGTAACAGAGCGTCAATAGAATTCATTTAAGATTCTTGCTACAAAAGCTGGAGAAAACACAATTGAAATAAACGTTTCCGGGTACAGTGCTAAATATTATTTTTATGTAAAAGAATCTGAAGATCAGCTTGATTGGTTTGAAAATTCATAGTAGTGGAGCTAGTACTATTATAGAATTAATACTTGTACTGATAATTTTAAGCAGTATCTAGCTAACACAAGTATATCTTAGACTGTTAATTCTAATTCTATTAGAATAACAGGTATCGAGCCTCCGCAGGTTAGTGGTACAGGAAACATTTGTACACATATAGCTATAGGTTTATAGTTTAATCACATAAACTCTGATAATGCTACTATTATAAGTTTATACAACGAAGGAGATTCTCCAATTATGACGATAGGGTAGCAGACTACAACTAGAGGTAGCTCGTTCGTAGATTGTTATGTATAGAAGCAAAACGATGCAGATAAAGATGATCTTACAAAATATCACCTATTGTAGGTTTTCTCAAATTTTGTAAAAAAAGAAGGAAACGACTCGTACTATGACACTTCTATATATATTGATGGGCGAATGGAGGCATCATTCTCTAGCTTATTCAATGCTCCGTTGCTTGTAAAACAATTATAGATAAATCCTGCTAATGTTTATATCAATACAATAGATGTTGATTATCTGCCTGTGTCTGGTATTGGATAGAACGGAGATTACGACGTATATCAATATTATCTTAAATATAGATCCGAGATAATTCGCGAACAAAACGAAGAGTTCCAGCAAGAGCTTATTTTGAAACAATATTTAAAAAAGTTTAATGTTGGAATAGACGGTAGAGTCATTACAGACGGTGCTACAATTAGTGATATTGCTGCAAACACATCAACTCCGGTTCTTGTTATGACGTGCCAAGATAATGGTACAGGAACACCAATGATATAGAGGCTTGAGAAAAACTACGGTGAGGACGGAACCGGTGAAGGATCAGATCTTAATTTCCCTGTATCAATTGAATGGAGTTCTGGAAGATCTGCACTAACAGAAGTTAAGATGCCAGACTCATTTACTAATGCACAGTTTAGAGCGTCGTTGCAAGGTTCTTCTACAAAATTGTATAGAGTAAAAAACTTTACATTAGCAATAGAAAATACAGACCAATCTGAAACTGCTGACGTTTACTTATACTCTCCTAATTTTAATCAAGATAACCCTGATACATTTTTACCAGAAACTCAATTTACATTAAAAGCCGATGTTGTTGATAGCTCTCACTCAAATAATACAACTTGCGGAAAGTTTGTAAATACCGTTTGTGAAAAATTTAGCGACAGCATTAGTGAAGATAGTATATTCAAACCGTACATAAAGAACTGTCTTGAGGGATTCCCTATACTTTTGTTTATGCATATTGTTACAGAAGATCCTGAAACAGGAGATAAAGATGACGTTTATTATTACTTCGGAGTATATAACTTCAACCTTGGTCGTGAAGCATATTTTAATCTCGGTTATAAAGATCTTAGAGTATTTGGTGACAAGACCACATTAACTGGTAGTGGTAAAGACTTTGTGTTCTATAAAATAAACAACGACGATAATGCGTTGAGAGAAGGTCTTGGTGTTGCTGAAATTTAGGGAGGTTCTAACTATTTTGACTTTTCTTAGTATGATCCTACTATATTATTCTAGCAGAACAAAGAGAACGATAACACATATATGTTTGGAGACCTTGTTCATGGATCAAACTTTTCTGAAGCAGAACTGTAGGCATCTATCCAAAAGCTCGTAAAATCAGTAACGCTTGGAGGTGGATATTTGTTTGACTATCTAAAGAAGGGAAGAGGGTCTTATGAAGATGGATATTCTGCAGAAGAACTTGATAAATCTGGAAATAAAACTGGTAAGTCATTAAATATGGTTCCAGATTATACTAAACAGTATCGAAGAAAGTCTTCTGGTTCAAGTTGGCAATATGTATTAAAGAATACAATTAGCGCTGGAACATAGAATGATTTAAGAGATCTTTGTATACCAGATATGGATAATAATAAACCATCGGAATTAAACTTCTAGTCATTATCAGAGTATTACACAATATGTATGGTGCTTGGTCTTGTTGATAGTGTAATGAAGAACCTTAATATTAAGACATGGTCTGGCAAGAATTCAGTTGGTACAACTTGGGTAACAGCGTTCTATGATATGGATACATGTTTAGGTATTAACAATAGCGGTGGTAAAATTTCTTATTTCGCCTTCTCAGACTATTGGGATGGTCAGTTAAAGAAAACCCAGGACGGTGTTGATTATCCAAATAACGTAAATATATACAGAGACTTCTCTCCATCTACACTTGGATCAAATGGATTTGATGTTCCTTCCTCATATTTGTTTGCCGTTGCTAAGTATGCTAGATTAATATTTAAGGACGATGAGCAGTATACAGTTAACTACCCACAGGAATTGTATGCAAAATGGAGAAGCAATGTTACAAACAACAAGACTCACGAAGGTATTCTAAAAAATGCTGATTATTTTGTAGATAATTTCTACGCTAATAATCTCGGCTCTATAAACAACCTGCTTGTAACATATAACTATAGATCCAAATATCTAGCACTCGATAGCTCTGGTAGTCAGTGGAATCCAGTTGATTACCAGAAGTTTAATGGAACTAGAATTAACTATGTAAGAGATTGGTTCAATGGTAGATTACATATCCTTGATGCCTACTTTAATCTTAACTCAAATATAGGTGTTCCTATACAGTATAGAGATAGTGACGGACAGTGGAAGGATTTAAATTTAAGTAGTGATCCAAATGTTGAAAACATTGTATACGATTGTACTTATAATGCTGCAAACTACTCTGTACCTATGAATCAAGATGTAATTATCCTTAGAGATATATTCTCTTCTGGAAGTTCTTCTGCTGGTATTCAGCTTGGTGCAAATGCTAGTTTTAAGATCAAGTGTCCTAAATTCTCTCCTTTACAGATTACTAAGGCAAACGCAGTTGTTGCAAACTATATAATCGGTGGAGATAACTATCAATAGATCGATATTAAAACAACCGGTGTACAAGGTGTTAAAGTTGGAGGATCTTAGTTATGGTCTTATCTTGAAAACATAAACTGGATAGAAGGAAATGCTTAGACTGGTTTGTATATTGGATCCGATAAGCTTGAATCAATAAATGGTTCTTCAAATACATTTGGAAGCTTCTCTTTTAACACACCTAGTGTTAAGGAAATCAATTTGACATCTCCTGGATACACTGCCACATTAGCACTTAATGGATCTGATAATTATCCTAACCTAAGCTCCATTAATCTTAGTGGATCAAAAATGGGTTTAACTGCTAATAGTTTAAATGTAACAACAGTTAATGTTAGCAATATCAAAAACTCTGGAGCAAGTATTACTATAACGAACTGTCCTAATATTACAAGTTTTTCTGTAGATAATAGTTAGCTTTAGACACTTCAGTGGTCATAGATATCTGGGAAGTATAAGAACTTATCATTTAATAACAGAACGAATATTACAAACTTTAATTTAAGCTGTATAGAGAGTGGCGGTAGCTTTACTCTTTCTGGTGACAATTCTGTTGAGACAATAAAACTGCAAGGTTTTGAAACAATAAATATAAACAATTGTCCTAAACTTAGAACCGTTACAATTACGGAATACGATAACCATTCTAATGTATAGATTTATCCTAAGAGTATATCTGTAACAAACTGTGCACATAGCAAACTTTGTATTAAAGATAACACTAGTGCTACGGTTGATAATACAGTAGACTTACATAACTCAACACATCTGTAGTCTGTATGTTTCTAGGGTAGCACTAATATAAAGTACGTCATACTTCCACCAAATGTTACAGCTACAAATAACTGTTTCTACAATGTTACAGGTCTTTAGGCAATTGATGCGACATCCCTCTATATTGGGCCATATACGTTCTACAACTGCTTTAATTATAAAGGTTTAAACAAGAGCGGAAAATATACAGGATTGGCAGTAAATTCTAATACAACATCTTTGAATAATGCGTTTGAAAGAAGTGATGTTGATATTAAATTTGTAACAAACTTTTTTGCGCATGCAATTCCAGAAAACAACAATGTTACCAACGTCTCACAAATGTTCGCGAGAACAAAGGTTAGCTTTACACAGAGCGACTACAGGAAGTGTATAGCAAATGGTGCGTTTAAGAGCCCTATAGATCTATCAATTTTAAGTAAAGTTACCAATGCTAATTAGATGTTTTTTAATACAGGTATGAATGTACACTTTAAAGAGCTATATAATTTTGGTAGTCCATCAGGATGTTCGTATAGCTAGATATTTAATACACATACATCAAGAATGGCTACAGACTGTTTTAAATACTGTGTATCGAAGATGACCTATTGGGGCGGTGAAGATGGTGCAGGTGGCCATGAATTTTAGATTCCAATGGACCCGGCAACCGGCAATGATATATCTACATCCGAAGTTATATCTGCTAAAGATATATGGAATCCTGATGGTGTGTCACCTAAAAAGCTTCGTGGTATATCAAATTTTAACATATCTAATTCATACAAGGTTGACTTAAGTGAAATGTTTAACTCTAGTTGGACATCACTAGTTACTCTGTATGGAAGCTTCCTTGATTGCTATAGTTAGAACCTAGGGGGCTTGCTTTATGACTTACCAAATATAAATGAAATCAGAACGTGTTTCTCACAAAATGACAGAAGTACAGATGATGTTGATTTATGGGAGTTTATTAATTGGGAGAAGTTCGTTCCAAGAAGTTACGGTGGATTTTTAACAAGTGAATATAGACGTGATTACGGATGTTATAACTTTAAAGCACATGTTTCGTTGGAACACTATAGAGCTATATGTAATCTGTATATTAATAATGGCAAAGAGGACTTAAGCAACTTATTCTACAATACAAATATAATGGAAACTGATGGAGACTTAACATTTGGAAGTGCGTCTAAAATAAATTCAAAAGCAAAATATATGCGACATACGTTTGATGGTGCTAAGTATGGTAATGGTGCTTTAAGATTAGATGACAATTTCTTTGCTAAACTACCTAAAATACAAGATGTTAGATATTGTTTTGCAAATACATTTTTGGCAAAACCGATACCTTTTGATTTCTTTAGAAAGAGATACGATGACATTAATACGCATATCTTCGTAAAGGTTGGCGATGAGTACAAACCCGCAACTCTACACTAGTACAAATACGGAAGAGCTAACGATTATAAAATCTGGAGCTTCTCGCATGTATTTTATAATGTTAGTCCATCTAGTGGTGCAGAGCAGTTTGATATGACTACAGAAATACCAGATAACTGTGCAAAGAATAATGACACAAGCGACCAGACTGTATATATGGAATACTATACCAGAACACAGGATCCGGAAACTAAAGAGTACACATATACAAAACATTCTATTAGTAGCTGTACAGAGTTTACTGATACACAGGGTTTGGTAGGCGGATATTAGGCTTCATACAATCTTGGAAACGGACAAATACTCAGTAATGGATAGGTGCCTGATGGTGGTGTAAATAAATTGATTATCCCACCAGATTTCTTTTATTGTGCAGCAACTTCTCATGCTTCAGATAGTGGAGACGGTGGTAAAACAGACTATAGTTATGCATTTGCTAAATCAGAAGCATCTAATACAATGGCTGGAATTATACCTGAAAATATTTTCAAGGCAAACAGGAATGGTATTGTGACAGGTGTATTTAACAACCAGGTAGTTATACCTCGTTTGGTAGGTTCTACGACATCTGGAAGTGAAACAATAAATGTATATGTTTAGTATCCTAAAAACTATACTACATATTCTATTTTGGATAATGCATTTGGAGCGTAGCCTGTTATATTGTAGGATAGTAAAACTAGTACACATACAACATATAATTATTCGTTTGTGTTGTTTAATGAGTCAATACCTTCTACAACATCTACATTAAGCCGTGCGTTTAGTAATAACTGCATAATTTATGGTCTAGATGATTATAACAGTTATTCTGGAGAAGCTAGATTAAATTTAGCTTGCTCTTATAAGAATGGTAGCCTTACATAGGGTTTTGATATGACTAGATTCCCATCAATTACGTTAGACTAGATGCTGTATACAAACTTATTGTGCGTATTAAATGGTCCAATATTTGCTGGTACATATTATATATCTAATTGTAAGATGGCTTCCAATAGCGCAAAGATTGTATCAACGTGGGGTTAGAATATGTATAACCATACATCTAAATTTATAACATGGCCTGCAGCAAATAGCAGTATTGCTAACAAGATGTTTGAAGATGTAAGATAGGGTATAACAATATCTTCTGCTAACATTTAGAATTCTGGAGAAAGTTTAAAATACTATAAAGAAACTGGAGTACACATAGTATGAAATTAACATTAAAAAGAATAGCTCTACGCCCAACTTACACTATAGGTAAACTTTATATAGATGACGCATATTTCTGCGACACATTAGAGGATACTGTAAGAGACACAAATAAAAGTGGTAGGTTTGACAACGGAGAATAGAAAATAAAAGGAAAAACAGCCATTCCTTACGGAACTTATGAGATCAAGTGGACATATTCACCTAGATTCAAGAAGTATACACCGCAGCTGATGAATGTTCCATCATTTGAAGGTATACGTGTTCACGCAGGAAACACAAGCGCTGACACTGAAGGTTGTTTGATTCTTGGTGAAAACAAATAGGTTGGAAAAGTCCTTAACTCAAGAGCTACTATAAACAAGTTTTATCCAATAATAAAGGAAGCTTGTTCTAACGGAAAGGTAACTATTGAGATAAAATGAACAAGGTAATAGGAACATGGCGCGAGAAGATTTAGTATTCAACCGCATGTCTCGCGTTTTTAAGCGGTTAGGTTCTCACCTGGGTACAGTATTTACAATAGGGCGAAATCTCCACAGGCGTACTAGGGTTTGTAGCCCAAACATTAGTTTATTCAGCTAGTATATATGGAGTATCTATTTATATACAAGGTAAGTTTGGTGAGATAAAAACATATTTAAAAGAGTGTTTAACTAATAATGAAAGCAATGCTGATGTAGTAGATATTAAACAAAATAAAGAACAACTACAAAACGCTGCTTAATGCCATTTGTGGGCTTCTAATAGCTTTTTGTGTAGCGTCTGGTATATTCTACCACAACAAAGCTAATAGGCTCTCACAGGAGCTTAAAATGGCTAATAACAACATCGAAGCCTATTAGGATGCCTTGAATGGTGCCTAGTAGGCTTCTGGTGTTTTAAGGCTAGATATGAAAAAGCTTAAAAATTATAACGATAAGCTTGTGTAGTAGTTGGATTCTGTACGTAAAACAGAAAAGCTAAAAAGCAAAGAAATTTAGGTAGCGGCAACTTAGAAGTAGATTATAAACGTTAATAAGAGTAAGGGGGTAGGGGGTGATATTATAACTATACTTAAAGACTCTGTTTACAAGGATAGCTTACAATATAACAACCTAACTAAAGTATACTATACAATCGGTAAAGATAGTGTTAATATCAAGTTAGATGTATAGAACATTTAGTACCTTTACGTTTATAAGCATAGAGAATATAAAAACAAAAAGAACTTCTTTAAGAGATTGATAACATTTGACTGGAAAAAGAAAGATGTGTACAAATACAAAATACATAATACAAATGATATACTTAAAGAAGACAGTATAAGAATAATAGAAGCAATATGAAAACATTCTCAGCTCGTACATTGATAGATGACATACTTCTTATTGTGCGAAATAACAACATAAGTGAGAGTGAGGACATGTCTAGGGATTAGATCTTATCTTGGATAATGTAGTATAAAGCTTATTTGTCTAAGAAAGAAAATGACAAAGATTCTGAGACTGGTGATGACGAAGATCCAGATGATAGTTAGTTATCAACTATTGGACCACTTGAACTTATAGACGATCCAAATTCTGGGTCAGAGGACTGTTGCTGCTGTCGTTGTGGTAAACTAAAGAGAACAAAAAATAAGCTGTATACAATGGAGGATAGTAGCGACGACATAGTTAACGTTACTGATGCTAGTGGTTGTGTTATACAGATTATGAGTAAATCTAGAAAGCATTATCATAATTTTAGAAGATATACATATAACGAACCTATGTGTTGGTTTGATGACTAGTACATATACGTTGATGGTAATGGTTCAGAAAACTTTAAATACATATACGTTACAGGAATATTTGACCCGACACAAACAGCTGGTAGTGAAGATGATATAATGATACCTGGATGGATGATACCAGATATTAAAAAAGCTATCATGATTAACGAATTAGCGTTTATGCTTAAGAGGCCTAGTGATGATAGTAACAACTCAACATTAGCAAGCGTTAAACCAAATGGTCCTCAAGATAAGGAAGAATAAGAAAAGCTACACAATAGCTGATATATATAGAGACTACATTAAAAAGAACGATGTAGAGCTTAATTACGCGCGATATAAGCGCATTATAGACGAATTTAATAAAGTTGTCAAGGAAGAGATTTTAGAGCGCTCACAGCCCTTTAAAATGCCTTATGGGCTAGGCACTATATGCATAGTAAAATATAAACCTAAGAGCTACTCTAGTTAGTCATTGTCTACAGATTATAAATCAACAAAAGAAGTAGGCAAAAGGGTTTATCATTTAAACGAGCACTCTAATGGATATAAATATAGATTATATTGGTCAAAAATACCTAGGATGTTTTCTGATAGATATAAATACTAGCTATGTATGGTTAGGGAAAACAAAAGACACCTTGCTCAACTTATATTTAATAAACAAGATTATATAAATATAGATGATATACAAGTATACAAAATGTGAGTCAGTTATAGCTAAAATTATGGCTGACTCAAACATGCAAGAAAAGAACATACGTATTACAGATATGCGAGAATGGATCTTTGAAGCTGTTGAGAAGATTGGTGCTCCTGTATAGTATGTATAGAAAGAGTCTGGTGAAGATTGTGTTCCAATATTTGAAATACACGAACATCAAGTTCCGATACCAGAAGACTTAGAGTCATTGACAACTGTAGCCTATTCAAACAATGGAACAAATTGGGTATAGGCACTAAAAGATGAAAGTTCATTTAAGTCTAAAGCTAATACAAAGCATATACATCACTATCACCCAGAACAACCGGCTGGAGTAATGCTACCTACACATAGATCGTAGCTTTTAGGAATCAATGGTAGTACTGCGTTAATGGATGCTATTAGAGACCATAAGACAGACGTCCCTACATACTGGATTAAACCAGGTTGGATAGTCTTTAACAAAGAAAAAGGTTTTGTTAAATTGTCATATAAGGCAATAGCTACAGACGAAAGGGGTTACCCACTTATTCCAGACTTAGCTTCATATTAGGAAGCTATATACTGGTATGTAATGATGAAGTTAAGTTTTCCAAAATTCCTTAGAGGATCACTTGGAGGAAAAGCTAGATATAATTAGAACACATACTTCTACATATAGTAGCAATGGAATTTCTATAGAAACTAGGCTTATGCCGAGGCAATGATGCCAAACGAAAGTGAGATGATTACTATTAAGAATGAGTGGACCAAGCTTATACCAGAGTGGGATGATGATGAGAACTTCTTCAATAATACCGGAAAGAAATAGTTAAACTTTAACGATTATTGCTATGGATACTAATACTGAACCACAAATTAATAGTTTTGCAGGAGGATTAAATAGTGATGATGATCTCTCTGTTGTTGCAACAAACCAGTATATTGACGCTAGAAATATAAAAATATCGTCATATAGAGGTGGAGAAGGCAGAGATAATAGACATGGGTCACTAATGCCAGTATAGGGCGTAAAACTAGCTGGATCATTTGCTGGTGAGGGTAACAAAGTTGTTGCTACTGGTTCAATAAGAGATTATGGAGTAGTTGTTTGCATTGATGAAAATGAAAATAGACTTAAGATCTATAGTTTTAAAAATGCGATAGGCGGAACAGTGCATGACTAGGACTTCAATGATATATAGAAGAGTAAACTTGTTGTAGATGCGCCATTATTACCATTAGATGAAGGAGAGAAGTATCCGGATGTATTTGATATTCAGCTTAATTATGAGAGCGAAAACAATATTAAGCTATACTTGGCTGATTCCAAACATCCTATAATGGTTTTTAATATAAGCAATGATTTTTTGTATCAAGAACTTGACAAATGTTTATCTTATCCAGAAGCCATTTGCAAACCACCAGTGTTTGAAGAATATGTACCAGGAAAGATATAGTTTGGTGTTGTAAGTTATTGTTATCAGTTATATAATAGATACGGAATACATACAGGAGCATCAATACAATGTCAGCAAATACCAATAGGAAATTATGATTTCGATAACAAATATGTAAAATGTGGCGGCAAATAGGGTGCGCAATCAAATTGTGGAGTAAAGATATCTATACAAATTCCTAGAAATTATTGGAACCTTGATTACATTAAAGTATTTAGGGTGCAGTATACGCAAAACGGATAGATGCCAATAGTATCTGTAATATATGATGCTAAAGTAAACTTTAATGAACAAGATTCTACAGAGTTAATTATAAATGATGTTGGTAATGATCCAATAGAGAATATCAGTGTTGAAGAGTTAAATTCATTACAAGGTGTTAGGATAATACCTAATTCATTAGCATCTAAAGATGGTTTTCTTTTCGCCGCAAATACGAAGACAATATAGACCACTATTAAGGATTTCGATAAATGGGACGCAAGAGCATTTAGGTTTAATTACGAAAACAAAAGCACTGTAACAGATGTTAATGGCAATGATACATTTACAATAGATGCTCACGAACACTACATAGAAGACGACTCTGTTGCCGTTCCTCCATTTGATCACGATTGTTATGATGGTACTTATAATAACATAAACAAAGAAGCTTCATTGTATTCTGCTAATTTTGTGTTCGATTCAAAATATCAATGGGTCGGAGGATCTGGTAAAAATATAGAATGGAGATTTGTTATTTCTTCTTAGGTAGAAGATTCTTGTATAAAAGAAAACAATACAAGAAAGATAGGAACATTATACAATTATTCTCAAAAAGGAAATATATAGCAAAATAATGTCTTTTATATCGATAAAGATTTTAAACCATCTGAAGTAGAGAAAGCAGAATTTGATCCAGGAATAAATAAAAACACATGGTTGATAAAGTCACTTAGACGAAACGAGATTTATCGTTACGGAATTGTTTTGTATGATAAATATTGCCAAGCATCTCCAGTTAAGTGGATTGCTGATATAAGAACGCCAAATGTTACTGAAGACGGTTTTTAGCTTATGTCATCCAATACTATTGTTAATGGTAAACGTTATGAACTAGTTATCAGAAACCTGGGAATATAGTTTAAGGTAAAAAAATTACCAGAAGGCTGTACTGGTTATCAGATAGTTAGATGTGCTAGACACGAATCTGATATAGCTACAATATCACAAGGTGTACTCAGTTCTCCTGTGTCTAATGCATATAGTAGACAGTATGAATCAACTAGTAGTGATTATTGGGTAACAAAGTATCATATGTTCTGTCCAACAGGATTCTTGACAACAAATAAGTTTATAGAGGGATACTACGTACACGATTAGCTTAGGTGGGACGGAAAGGATGTAGAATCACAGTGTATGACAAACATAGATAATGACAAATTATTGCAATTTGTTTCAAAGGAAATTTGTTATCAGTCAGAATCATTTAAGCAATTTGTAAAAGATAAAAAATATTATTTGCAAAAATAGTCTTTTTTGTTCGGAGCTAGGGGCGACTATAAGTTTAAGGACGATTAGTATGATTCTTTTATAAACGGTAGTCCGAATCCAGATTACGGATCATTATATGGTAAAAATAAAAGATAGAATTTTCAATTCATAATACCATGTATATCTAACTGCGCTGTAGAATTATTTACTGGACGAAATGATGACGGTGACGCAAGAGGAGACTTCTATGTTAATAATATAGATGTTATAGGTACTTCAAAAAATAGTACAATATGCTATTTAGATGCACCGTATAATCCAAACTATTTCTACGAAGTTAACCCTTAGGCGCATAAGAATAAAGGATATAATATAGTTGACCTTACTGTCTAGTATTTCGCTTCAGTTGGTGGACTTGGAAATGATAAGCCGTATTCGTATGCATTAATAAAAGATTGCATTTTAAATTTTGATAGAATGTATAAGGATGACAACTAGTCTGCTAGTGAAAGAAAGGAGAAATCTGGTAAATTTATAATACAAAAAGCTTTTGCTTATATAAAATTGTATGAATAGAGTACTCCGCCATACGAATTTATTGCTAATCCTGCTTCTTTTGACAATTGGTTTGATAATTTTGGTACCCTTTAGAACAAAAATTATATATAGGATTTTTAGTTAGTTGACCAAATAAAATGGGATTAGGCATTCAAAAGAAATTTCAATAAAGATAATGAAGAATAGATGTCATCAAAAACTTATCCTAATTATGCTGTTTCTGCTGGTGGAGCGCTATTTGCAAATATGATTACTGGCGGAATTTGTAACGATACAAATGGTAATATATTTGGAGCGTTTGGTAATTATGGTGGCGCATTTTGGGGTGATAATACTGGTGATTATGGTAAGAAGAACGCATGTTTTGGAACAGGCGGAAAATGTTTACTGTTGAGCTGCTGGTATAAAGAAAATGGTACTGCTGGTGCGATTTCTTATTATTATCCAGAGAATGGCAATTATTACGATAGCCTAAAATAGGAGGATCCTTAGACAGAACCCGGAGAAATTGGTTTTGTACCTACGATAATTAGGCCAACTCTGCTTGGAACATATCTAACTAATCTTAGATAGCAAATAACTCCTTATGGTGGATATTCATTTACAAATAGACTTACAAATATATATTACGGAGATGGTAATTACTTCGAATCTGAAAATAAATGGAATACAGTATTTGATGGAGATTGCCATGTAGAGACATTTGAGTATACATCTATGCATAAAGTGTACGGAGCATATAAGGGAGACAAGAATTTGGGTTTCCCTAATACTCATATGATAACATACTCTATACCAACAGAGTCGAATATATGGTGTAAATTCCAACACGGATGGACATTTAGCTCTAATGCAAGAGATAATTATGCATCCTTTATACAGGCTGAACCATGTGAGATAACAGAAGCTTACGTACAAAAGGAGCCAGAGTATGTTTATAATTCTGTATATAGCGTATATAATACAAGTGTTCCACTTGCTGTATACGATGATCTTAATCCACAAGATTATAATAAAACTATAGATACAAGAGTATATTATTCTGATTTAAAACAGAATAATGAAATCATAGATAGTTGGTGCAAATTTAGAAGCTCAAACTTTATAGATGTTGATTAGGAGTATGGCCCTATAACCGATATATGTACATTTAAGAATGTTCTTACATTTTTCCAGGAGCAATCGTTTGGTGTACTTAGTGTTAATGATCGTAGTGTTGCTACAGATAATTCTGGACAAAATATAGTACTTGGAACTGGAGGTGTACTTGATAGATATGACTACTACAGTAATACTTACGGAATGCATAAACAGTAGTTCTGTGCAGTATGTACTACAGGCGGTATGTATTGGTTTGATAGTCATAATAATGTAATCTGCTTATTTGATGGGTAGAGTGTTGTATAGCTTTCAAAACAAGGTAAAGTATAGAATATATTGAACAAGTATAAAAAGGATGACAACTTTAAAGTGTTCTACAATAATAGATATAATGAAGTTGTATTCAATGTTTTGAACGATGATATGCAAATAGTATACAATGAAATGCTTGGCAAATTTACATCGACATTAACAATACCATTCGATGGAGCTATATAGTTCTTTAATGGAGAGTATCTTGTAAAGAAGAATGATACTGTATGTATATATTAGTATGACTACCTTGACGAGTCACCTAAATCAACGAATCAGTAGTTACTTTCAAGCTACGTTAAATATGTTGTCTCTCAATAGCCACTCGTTACAAAGGTGTTTGATAACCAAGAGGTTGTCACATACGAGAATCTATAGTTGTAGGAAACAATATCTGATGAGGATGATTACTTCTCAAAGAATCATAAATACGTATGGTAGACAGAGTCTTAGAAGATAGAATCCAACCTAGAAGAGTAGATAACACTTAGAGAAAATAATCATAGATTTGCCATACCTAGGGCTGATGGATTATTTGGCAATAGAGCTAGAGGCAAGGTTATGATTTGCAGTATAGAAGATATTAAACCAAATCCAGCTATGGCAATACAATATATAATAACAAAATATAGATAGTCATGGAGCTAAAATAGAGAAAGAAGATAAATAATATACCAAAATTCAATAACGGTATAGACCTATCAAGTAGCGTAAATGGTATTGGTGGTGATATTACTGGTTTGAACACATACAAGCAGCAACTTACATCCGTTCCAACAAGAATGGAAATAAATGGAATGAAAACTCCTAGCGCAAGTTTAGGAGGAGGCGGAGTAAGCGCTGGTGCTGTAACAAGAGCTGTTAATGGCACAATAGGAATGATACAAGGATATAATTCCATGCAGGACGCAGTAAAGGGAACGGATGAACTTATGGCTTATTCTGGACAAAGAACAGACCAGGCATTTGGTGTAAACTATCAAGCACAGAATGATATCAACAGACAAAAAGCAATGAGCGATATATCTAAGTCTAATAGAAACGCGACATTAGGAATGGTAGGATCTGGAGCTGCTGCAGGAGCCGCTATTGGATCTGTTGTGCCTGGCGTTGGTACACTTATAGGAGGAGCAGTTGGAGCTATCACTGGATTATTCGGAGGTTTGTTTGGAAGTAAAAAGGCTAGAGAAAGATAGCGTAGAAAGGTATTTAATGCGCAACAGTAGGTTAATCTTATTAACTAGGTTAATCAATCATCAGCTACAACAGAAGGTCTTACATAGCAATATTATTTAGATAATGGTAACACGTATGATGATGTATTATACGCCAACCGAGGAAAAGATTTAATAAAACCAAGATATGTTAAAAGGAAATAAAGTATGGACACCTAATGGATATTAGAGTGGTCCTGTAAATAGTTTAGTTGGCAAAGGGGAGTCCATTATAGATTATACTAATGGCACAGGAACTCTTGTAACCAAAGGAAAGGTTGGAGTTGATAATTAGCCTAGCTCTGTTAGTGTAAACGATAATAATGTTATAGCTGGTAATGATGTAGACTGGAGCAATGGTATGAAGTTTTCTGACCAAGTAGCCCCATTAACTGCAAAACTTTAGATGTATAACAATATTGAGAAAAGAGCTGGAAAGAAATCTGAACTTAGCTCTTTATCAAAATAGACGATGGAACTTTAGAAGAATCAGCTGGATCGCGCTAAAGCTCCTATTTTGTAGGCTATGAAGAATATTACAGATAGACAAGAGAGATAGCATTAGATTGAAGATTACGCTGCCTAGATTAAACATAATTGTGGAAAAGATAGGTTTGATAACGGTAAAAACTTATGGGATAAAACAAAGTAGACAATTTCTAGCTGGACGAAATCTGGTAAGGGTAAAGTATCTAATTCTATGCTTGATTTAGGCTACGCGTTTCCTGCTCTGCTCGAAACATAGATGCTTAATCACTGGCGTAGAGAAAATCCTGTAATGCCAAATATATACGCAGCTAATAAATATGCGCCAATAGCTTTACAGACTATGGCTGGTAATAGAGTATCAGCTAATCCTATTCTCGAAAAGTTATATGCACAAGATAGACAGGCTGCTTATTAGTTAGCTAATTCTGGAGGTTATACAGGCGGTCAGAGATAGGCTAATAGAGTAGCTTTGGCTTTAGGTAATTAGAGAAACGTTGCTGATGCACTCATGAATGTGCAGGAAAAGAATGCTGCGTACAGAAATGCTTATGCTGAGATGGCTGCTAGACTTGGTGATAGCGATGCACAGAGATTACAGCAGTCTAACCAATATGGATGGGAGGCTTACAATAGAGCACACGGTGCTAAGACTAAGGGTATCGAAACACACTTGGCTAATCTCGGTCTTATTGGCCAGAAATGGTTATCACAGCGCATTAAAAACAAGCAGTATGAAGATATACTTGATATATATCAGCAGGATGTAGACAACAAGAAAGAAGCATTAAAAACTATATACGGTATAGGTACGGATGGCACAAAAGATACTGCAGCAAGTGGACCTGCAAACAAAGTAGGCAATGCATCTGGATCAGCTTCTATTAATTATAGAAACATAGCTCCAGGTTGGACGCCTAGTTAGTATTCTCCGTTTATTGGATCTCCAAACATCACCCGTCAGAATACAAAATACGACCCAATACTTAATACCGGGAAACAGGTTGTCTATAGTCAGACTCCGTCTTCAATTCCATTTCAGTCTACTGGTAACACGATTATGCATCATAATGATTTTGTACCAGACGATGGTAGATAGCTCACAGACGAACAAAGAGCTAGGTTTAATAGTATAGTTTTGCATCCAGGAGAATAGAGATATCTAAGATCTTATAAATACGGAATGCAAGATGTTATACAAAACCCGTTGTGGTTTTTATATGGATCAAGACCAGATGATAGGCTACCTGGATTTTATATGAATAAAAGGAATAGAACCAATTTTTATACAGGTATTTAATTATGATAGGAATGTATGACGAACCAGTAGCGGTTCCTATAATCGACCTACTGGATAGCAATATGATGTCGTAGTACATCAGTGCTGCAAGAGAACAATACAATTAGGCTATACAAGATCAGAAGGAGTTTGCTAAGGAGTTCGGTGAACTATATGGTCCTAATGCTAATCTTAACAAATAGTTCTACGATTAGACTAAAGGTGCAGTTAATAAGGCCATGGACTATTTGTATTAGAACGGTATAGACCCAATTAGATCAGCCGAAGGTAGAGCGTATATAGCTAAGGTTATTAGAGAGAGACCATACGCAGAAATAGCCAATCTTAAGGCTCAGAATGAGTCAATGAAGACTTATTAGAGATATAGAGCAGAAGCTATGCGTAATGGTACATATGATCCAGACTTTGAGAAGTTTGCGCTTGGTGGCAAGACTCTTGAAACATGGGATCCATCTACAGACGGAATGTGGACTAGAGAAGCTCCTTCTAAGTATTCTAGTCTAAAGGATTGGACAAGCAACCTGTTTGACAACATGCAGCTGGAATACGATCCAGAGTTAACAAAACAAGCTGGAGGATTATATCAGGTGTATTCAAAATCACCTAAGAAGATGTAGCAGATTCTTGATGCAAATATAAAGGATATGACAAAATCTGATCTTGGTAGATACTACCTCAACATGTATGGAGGTGATATAGATACTCTTAAAGCTGATATTATTAATCGTAATAGAGAATATACTCAGGTAGATAGGCGAGCCGATCAGGTAAAAGTTCACCTTAATGATCAGCAATTCTAGGCTAATGAAGCCGCTAAACAGAGAGCGTTCCAGAGAGAGATGACAAAACAGCAGCATGAATGGGATATGCAAGAGCTTGAGCAAAAGAATGCGAACGAAATTGCTAAATAGGCGGCTAAAGGAAACAGCAAAGGCAGTAAATAGGATTATAATCTTGTTGCCGATGTTATGACATAGGCCTCTTCTACGCTTTAGAATTATTTTGCTACTCATACTTTTGGAGAAAAGAATTATGGTAACAACTTAGGATATCTGTCTAGAGCGCAAGGAAAAGCATTTTCTAATAAGGGCTTTAATCTAAACGATGTTTCATTCGATTTACCTAGAGGAGGATATTCAGCTTGGACTGGTGTATAGAAAAACAAACTTAATTCTACATTTGGATACGCATACAATGCTAACGAAGTCAAAGGAAAGATACTTACTGAAGGCGAACTTAGAATCAAAGCTTCTTCTGTTAAAACCGGAAAGACCGTATATAGAACCCATACAGATAAGTTGTATAAGAAGAATAATATTCTTGGAGTGACCCCTGATGAATCATCTAGAAATGGTATAGCCATTGTTGGAAGAGATGGAAGAATGCATTTGTATCAGAAGGTTACTGTGTATACAACTGATGGCACATATAGAGATAGTAGTGGCAACAAGTATAAAATTGTAGATGGTAAGTGGAAGAATGTAACTACAGGTGAAGATGTTGAAGACACAGACGAAGGAAAGGCATTAATTAAATCTCTGAAGAAACAAAGAGGACATTATTCAGCTTATCAAGAATTACCTGCAGGAGACGTATCTTTTACAAAGAAGAGCTATACTGCACAGAAAAATAAGAACGGAAAGATTACAAAGAAGGTTGTAAATAGAGGAAACGTTATACCTGGAACAGAATGGTATGATAATGGTGGAAATGTAACAATAGATGATTACGACACTTCTACTCATTCTTCAAAATGGACAAATATAAACAAGAGTTACAATCAGTATTATAAATAATAATTATGGCAAACAGAACAAGGAACGTAAGTCCTAGTATAATCCCATGGGGATCCGAAGGCAGTACTTATGACCCTATCGGGTACATAAGACGTGATAATAGCACGCCGTACAGTAGGGTTACAAATAGATTTAGAAGCAATTTAGCTAGATATCAGAGTACATCTCCTGTTCAACGAGTTGTAAATAAAGGATACAAAGATTATGTAAATGTATCTAAATCGCTTAACAGGGAGGAGCGTGAAACCAGAAGTCTATCTGATACGTACAATAAATTAAAAAAGGCTAAGGAAGTGAATGATGAGCTTGCTATGTAGCGCCCGTTGTTTAGACCTTAGAATCCTGGATTTGATTTTACAGCGATAGGCAAGGAAATGCTTGGAGATATATTCAGATCTACTGATCAGGTAAGGGCAAGCAACGCTTCTGGTAAAGTAATGCTGAATAAGGAAACTTCGGCAACAGTTGATTTAGCTAAGAAGAATAAAGAGTTAAAGTTGTAGAGATTACAACTTTAGCAGCAATTACAAGACTACTCTAATAATAGGGCAAACTTATCAAACAGAGATAAATAGAACGTTATTAGAATAAATAGTCAGATTAAATAGCTTGATAAACAGATAAGCAATGGTGAAGTGTATGAGCAGAGAGCTGAACAGCTCCGAGCTCAGCACGACATGGATAATGTATGGAACTCAGTCAAAGAGGGATTGGCTGGTGCGGGCGGATTCCTTTTAGACGTATTAGGTAAGGCTGGAGCTTATCTCAATACATCCAATGCTTATGGTGTACATAATAACTAGGATTACAAAACGCTTAAGATGAATGATAAAGAAAAATTCTCTTAGGCTGCACACTAGTATATATACGATAAGAACATAGATAATAACAGAAAGAGATTCTAGGGCTTACCTCTGAAGGATTCTCTTAGAGCACAGATTGACGACTATACAGATTTCTAGACTCAGCTTAATGCTGAAATAAAGGGAGCTCAAGAGGATTATGAAAAGCATGTAAGATACAGGTAGGCTGACGAGAAGTGGTTCCCAATTAGCGACGATTACAATAAGAAAAAGTAGAGATATGCTAATGCTAGTGTATTCTCTCCAGAGTACTGGTAGTATGAAATGCCGTCTCAAATAGCCGCATCTAATGCTTCTACAGCAGGAAGAATAGCTATGGCATTGAATGTCGGAGCTGCTATTGGTGGTGCTTTCTTAGGACCAAAAGGACAAGCTTTGTTAAACGTTGGCTCATAGGTAGTGACTACCGCTACAGGTCTCGATATAGAGAACATGAAGTTTGAGAACAGAGGTGAAGTCAGTGATGCTAATGTTGACAAGCTTAAATCAAACTTAATGTCTGGTGGTAAGAAACAGTACTAGGATATAATAAAAGACTTGAGAGAAAAGGCTAGATAGGTATATCCTAAACTAAATATGAATCCAGATACAGAAAGCGATGACGAGATACTTCGTAGCGCATTAGCTGGTATTATAACTTCTAATCATCCAGAATACAGAAAAGCTGAGCTTAGAGCTCTCGCTGGAAGTAATGCCCTTTTCCAGAAAGATAACATAACGACAGGATCAGACCTTATGGTACAGAAGGGTTTGTAGGTTGGTATATTTGGAAGAGAGCTTTACAAGGCTGGAAAAGGAACCATAAACTGGATTGCGAATAAAACTATTAAACGTGCAGCTAATTCTGCTACAGGCGCAATAGAGCATACAGTTGAAGGGGCAGCTACAAATGCTGCTGCAGAAGCTGCTAAAGACGCTGTAAACGGTAGTAGATACGCAACTCTTAGAAAGGAGTTCACAGATAGCTTTAGAGGCGGATTTGGATTAGGAGAATAGACTGCTACGGTATTAGGACACGGTATGACCGGATAGTATGTATATGGTACTATGACCGGTATTGGAAAGGCTGTGTTGGATTAGGCTAAAAAAGCTTTACCAACTAGAGGTTAGGCATTTATTAGACTTGCTACACACAGAGCAGGATAGTACTATCAAGACATCCTGGATAAAATACCATTGACGGCAAGAAGACTTTCTGCATATGGTTTAAAAATGGGTAAGGTTTGGGCTGTTTCTTCAGCCTCTGAGGCTGCAGAAGAAGCCAGACAGTATGTTAATGCAGAACAGGCTAAAAGGCAGCAGATGGGCCTTGGAGAGCTTCCTAGCCTTGGTAGTTTATTTGCAAACGAATACAGTGCAGGCTCAAGAACACAGGCTGCCATATTAGCCGAATTAGGAATAGGAGATAGTGATCTTCTTGATAATGAAGAGTTTTGGCAGAATTATAAAGGAGGATTTGCTCTTGGAGGTGGTCATACTGTTGCAATGAGAGCTGTGTCAGAAATACCTGGACTTGTACGCCAGATATCAGCAGATTAGGCAATACTTAATGCCGGTATTACTAATCGTGTAATGATGTAGAACGAACGAGCTTAGGGACAGTTGTTTGCGAAAGAAGCCATGAAAGGTAGATCTAATATGGAGTAGATCTTAAGTACTATGCAATAGCTTAAACAGGAGGATGCTAGAAGAAAGGAACACACTTATTCAAGCGATGAGTGGGATGCCTCAATAAAAGCTGCATAGGACATAATGAGAATGACATTAAGCCCTACTACTAAGGCTATAATGGAAAAGCATGGCATACAATATGGTACAGACAAATATGCTGCAGCTGTAGCATCTGTATATCAGACTGGTTAGAATTCTGATGAGAACAGAGATTAGAGACAGAAGGCTATAGATGAATATAATTAGATCATACATTCTGTACAGCTTAATCAAGCTATTGATGAGGAATTAAGAAGAAGATAGAGCGGATCATCTATAGAGAGTCTTGCTTAGCAGAGAGCTGATAAGGCTAGACAAGAAGCAGAGTAGAATGCTTAGTCTCTTGAGGAATTAGGCTAGGAGGTAGATTTGATATCAGCACAGTCCGAATAGGATAAACTCAATAGAATGACAGGTCCTACCGGAATAAGCAATGTTGAAGATCTTCGTCAAAGAACTATACTTGTAGGATAGCTTAGAGGTTTGCTTAAGCTTAGATCAGATTGCAAGACTTCTGATGGATTTTTCAATATGCTTAGAGATAAGTTTGGATTGCATACTATAAGAGAAGATGCGGCTAAAATACATAAGTCTATAGATAGCGATATAAAGATTATTTCTCAGAGGCTATCTGAGCTGTCTGGCATCAATCTTGACGGTCTTAATGATGCACAAGTAATGGATAAGCTTGATGCTATGGGGGCTCTTGAAGAGTTTTCTGATGATATAGAGGAGAATATAAGAGTAAGAGCACTTCTTAACGCAGATGCAAAGCTTATAGCAGATAGATAGAAGATGTTCTCTGATGGTCTAAAAGCTGAAGGAAATAGCAATACTAAATTCAGTAAGTTCATAGACGACGTCATGGCTACCACAGAGAGAAATAAGGCAATAGATTGGGCTTTAGCAGATGCTATCAATGATCCTTATGGACAAAAGTGGAACTAGGACAATACATCTACCGGAGAAATAAATACAGAGCACAAAGACACATAGTCTCATGTAGAGTCTCTTACAAAGTAGGAGAATAAAGTATATACTCCGGAAAACAATTATTCTGTAGAAAATAATACTTTCGAGAATACTGATAGGCCTTATGTTCACGATGATCTTGAACTCAAGATAAAAGAAGACAAGCTTGGCTCAGTAGGAAAACTCAAGGGCAAGATTGATGACATGATTCTTAGAGGCAGAAGCTATGATAAAATAAATAGATGGTTATAGTCTTCTAAGAGATATAAGAACATTATTACAAGAAATGAAGACAATGCTAGAATAATCGAAGATTATATTAACGATTAGCTTCTTAACGCTGGATTAGAACCTAATAGAGCGATTGTAGAACAATCTAAACCGGAGGATGAATTAGCAGATTCCTTTGAAAAACTTAACAATCTTTCTGAACAAAGACAAGAGAGAAATGAAAGAAGGGCTAAAATTGAAGCAAAGAAAAGACTTCTTAAGTCTAAGATGAAGGCTGCTATTAAAGAATGGGCTAGATCTGGAGAAGCTTATTCTGGTATAAGTCCTAAGTTTTTGTCAACTCTCGCAAAACTTGTAGCATATGGTACATAGTAGGGGTATTATTCGTTTAGAACATTCCTTGATGATATCAAAGATATGCCGTTAGATTCTATGGATATTCCAGATTTAAGCGGAATGTTATCATATGTATATCTTAGTAAATCTAAAGAATAGGCTGGAACTGTTGCCGAGAATCTTGATTCGGAAGAGAATGTTCTTAGTGTTGGAAGTGTCTAGAATTATCTTAAAAATGACAAGACAGATCATACTGAACAGCTTAAGCAAAATGTAGGCAAGCTAGTACAGTAGGTAAAACAGAATCTATCAAACATAGATAATATTGAATCAGTTATACAGAAGACTGCAGATCAGTCATTAACTCCATTTGACAAGACGAGTATATCACAGTATATATTGGATGTAGATAAGCTTACAACTGAAGAGTAGTTAAAAGATGCTATAAAGGAGCTTGGTAACATAATACAGAATACAAATTAGGCATATAATGATCTTACTGATTAGTTAAACAATCTGAATAATTAGAAGGATATTCCACAAGATCCACTCGTAACAGACTATAATGATCTTCCAAAGACTGTAGCAGAGTTGGTTCTTGAGCTTGAAGACGCTTGTAATACACTTGATGCAATAGCTAGCACAATAGCTGACGTAAAGCCTACTACACAGCCAGAAAGAGACGCCATAAACGATTTGTCTATACAGTTAATGAGAGCTGAAATAGCTCTTGATAATCTGTTGTAGGATAATGAAGCTTAGGCTGTAAATGTTTCTTAGGAGAGAGATCTTATAGATAATGTTATTATGAAGTTTAATAACAACAAATCTATATGGGGAGACGCTAGTGAAGAGATACTTGATTGGTGGTTTACTAAGTATGCAAAAGACAATGTAATACTTCCAAGAGATAGTAGAAACACAATTACAAATGGAAGTGATAATCTTACGCTTGATTATAATCAGAAGATAACTGATTATATAAGACTGTATGGAAACAAATTCCAGCAGAATCTTGGTGAAGTTGAATCTGATTGGTATTGGAGATTACTTAAGAACTACTTCGGAACGCTCCTTAATAACGCTAAAGATTATATTGAACAGAATCCAGATAACCCTATGAACCCTGTCCTTTAGGACAATATTAATAGAGGTAGATTGCTTATATCTGGATTTGCTAATAAGTACGGAAAGCAGCTGGACGATTCATATATGGATACAGACGCTTCTATAATTAGAGAAGCAGAAGAGCTTAATAAATAGGAGTTCTTGTGGTATGAATCTGGTGGTAACAACTATATCTCTGGTCAAGGCGTAGGAACTACTTTGCATAGACCTGGAGTAAAAGCCATGCAGGAGAATAAAACTTATGTTGAGTGGAGTAATTAGCCAGACTTTATTACCAACGGTAAGTTTGAGATTATATTCAGAAATGCAACAGAGTATAGCAATAGACCTTACTTGAGGATTACATACAAAGGACAGTCTATAGAATTGCACGTATATGAAGGTGGCGACGAAAGTAGAATGGGATACCAGCAACACCTCGTTAATTTATGGAAGTTCTGCTAGAAGCATAAAAACTATTCATTAAGAGTTATACCTACAAGAACAAATGGATCACTTATTTATGATCCTGCGTTTGTTGGTTATAATGAAAACTCTCCAACAGTAGAGGGTTTGCATTCTGTTGTTGGAAACATAATGAGCCTTGATGACACGTATTCTATTGACCTTAAGAGCAAATAGATTGGTATAGTAAAGTAGGACAAGAAAGGTAATATGAATGTAATGAGTCTTGATGGCTTAAATAGTCCTATACATACTTTAAATAGTGCTAGGGTTGGAACGTAGAATACATCTGTAGGTTCTACTGTTTATCTATGGCATACAAACTTCGATGAGAAGAAAGGAAATTAGACTACTATTCCAGTTGTGCTGTATCAGTCTAAGCTGTCTTAGAATCAGGCTGATTCTCTTGTAGACTTATTAAGAGCTTATGCTTAGGGATAGGTTAATTATAATGGGTACAACACGCTCGATCTTATTAAGATGCTTGTACACGTTAATGAAAACAATTAGCCTAACTACAAAACCAATCAGACTAGAACTATAACATTTTCTTCAAACAAATAGATTATTATAGGATTACCTCAGCACGACGACAATGGTAAACATGTAGAAGGAACAGGATAGTCATATGATCTTACAAGTGAGCATGACTTAGAGAGGCTTAGAACCGATTTAAGATCTGTTGGTGTTGCATTTGAAAAGACCATGCTTAGCCAATAGCTTAACTTTACTAATAACTCTGTTATAAACAACGTAAAGCATTACTTTGAAGACAATCCTAGTGTTGATACATTTGTTGCTCCAAATGGCTTAGAGTTTAGTAGAGACGATTTCTTTGATCAGGATGGAAATGAAAGAAGAAAGAGCACGTATGCAGGTTACCTTATGCGTCATCAATACACTTAGACATCTGTTATCGGTTAGAACTATACTGCCACTTATTTTAGAGGTCCGTACTTGGTCCCTAATACAAAACAAGATGATCGTATAGATGATGTAATTACTGAGCAGCAAAAAGAAGATTCAATCTCAATGCCTAGATTGAACTCTCTCAAAAATCTTTTAAATCGATCTAGAGGACTCAAATTGGAGGTTCAGCCTAATAAGCTTAGAGATATAACAGATGGCGATAGATAGCAAATGGATGCGTATTTGAAGCGCGTTATAGGTGAAGGTAATTATGAGATAGGTAAATAGCTAAATGACGATATACCTGCAGACATGGCTGTTGCCGGAAAATGTATGTCAGATATGGTTTACATTGGCAATAGGGTTGTAGACGGTGTATAGTATCATGAAGCATTCCATAGAGTATTGGAGCTGTTGCTAAGACCATCTGAAAGACAGAAGATATACGATTGGTATAAGAGTAGAGAAGGTAATGACAAAATGTCTGATACAGAGATTGCAGAAGGATTGGCAAATCTGTATATGGATGCTCAAAACAACTACGATGATAATGAGTTCTCTAATAATAAGATGATAGCTCTTTTCTAGAAGATTAAAGCAGGAGTACAATTTGCTAGAGACCTCGGAAGTATTAGACTTACGCTTTTGTCAGCAGTAATGTCTACAGGCTGGTACAAAACAAAAGCAGGAAGCAAGATACGTAAAGAAAACCTTGAGCGCTTTAAAGTTAAGTTTGGTGATTCTCTTCATTATGATGTTTACAATCAGAAGACTGGCATGAAGCATAGCTTCGAAAACATCTTAAACAATGAGTAGCTTAACGATTGCGTTGAAACTATAGCTTTCTATATAGTAGAGAAGGCTCTCGAAGAGGGAAGAGTTAACGCCGTTGGAGATAATATAGACCAGCTTACAATTACTGGTACAAATATCAAAAAGCTTATCGGTGTAGATATGATGAAATAGCTTATGGGTGAAGATCCAGAAGTTCCAGTACCAGAAGCTTAGGCTAAAGCATTCCAGGAAATATTTAAGCAAGGCAAAGAAAGATACATAACCAATAAAGATGGAGTAGCTGTAGGAAAAGAATAGTATTATCCAAACTTTGCTGTTATAGCTGATAGAGTGTATGCTAAGATCGCTAATATAAGTAAAGAAGGCGTTGTTAGAAATACTAATGACGAAGATATGCAGGAGTAGCTTGAGGCCGGTTCTGCTGGAGCTTATATGGATTATGTTGGTAAGGAGTCTTATGAAATGAGTAAGCTGCAAAGTGTATCTCAAAAAGCTAAGTTCTTCTTTGGCACTGTTCCATATGTTAAGTGGGCTAATGCTAATAATCATGAAGAAGGAATTGAGCTTGATACATCACATAGCTTGTTTGGTGACCCTAGATTTATGCCTCAGACTGAAGTATTCAGTAAGATGTTCGAATAGCTCCATAATGTAAAGACTGTTCAAGAGCTCCATGATGAATTAGCTAGACTCGCTTCACAGGACCCTATGTTCTTCTATTTGTATTCTACATTTAATGAGTATTTCTAGGCTCAGTACATAGATTACAATAAGACGACCGGAGAAGGAATCAATTATAACGCAGAGGCTGTTGTGACACAAGTATTCCAGGCATTGGTTGGTCAGAAGTATAACTTTATGATGACAAGATCGTCTACAGATAAAGATGGTCGTGTTAGTGTAAGAATGTCTAACTTATCTGTCGATAGAGATACTCTTAAATTCTCATAGGACTGGTCTAAGAGATTAGCTAATGGTGTTACTGGTGTTGTATCAACAGTAAGAGACCAGAATGGTAGAATCTTATTCAATAGAGATAGAAGAGGTGTTGTTTACAACGCTCCAGGAAACGATATATTTAAGCGTACATCAAACTGGATTAAAGATATATGGACGCAGGCTAACGCTGGTAACGAAATAAAGATAGGTAATAACATATACGATATTACAAGTCCTGTTTAGTTATCAGAAGTTATAGATAAGATTACCATAACACTTAATAAGATAGGTATATAGATTGATAGCGATACTATTAATTATATGCTTATTAACAAGTATGGTGAGTTTAGTGCTGATTCGTTTAGATAGATGCTTAATGAAACAGTTCTTGTAAGTTTGAGTAAGTTTTTAAATCTTCTTGATTCTGTTATAGGAAACGCCGGCTAGGTTAATGTTGATCTTGATACTCTGTATAACAAAGACTCTTTTGTAAACGAGCTTGCTAAGTACTAGTCTATGAATAATAAGGTTAAGAATGAGATGATGAACCTCTTAACCAATAACAATAAGGCATATACATAGGGAGAAAATAACACCGTATCAGATATACTTGCCGATATATAGGACGAAAATCCTAATAACGAAGCTAAGTAGAGAATCTAGAACTTCTGTTATAACAAGCATTCAATCGTTCTCAGAAGAATAGCTCAGAATGACGGTAATAAGATGGCTAAGATTCTTATGAATAATTACGCCGGATTTAAGACTGATCAGAATGATGACTACGGTTCTGATTACAATTAGGTTTCAGAAGTAGAGGACTACATGTCTAAGGTTACAATGCTTATTAGCGGAGGATTGATTTATCCCACAATGTCTGATAAAAAGACATATATGTATTTACAGGCTTCGGATCAAGCTATTAACGGATTCTTGATCCCTGGTATAGATTATAGGCTTATAAATAAACTTATATCTAGTTCTGACAACGAACAGAAGGCAGCTATTAGAGGCGAGCTTCTTGGTGCACTTCCTAGAATAGTTACAGATACAACCGGAAAGACTATAGTAAGACCATCTGATTAGGTTTTGGATATATTTATAGACTACGCTAAGGATGAAAAGGCAGCTATACTTGAATGTATGCATCAGCTTGGGTATTTTGAAGGCGATACAGCTATAGATGATACCGTAAAAATAAAGAACTATCATACGCCTAATAAGTACAAAAACAGTAAAGGCGAAACAGTAAGTGTAGAGCCTAATGGTACAAGATTCTCGTCACTTACATCTATACTTAATGACAATGGCGACAGAATTAAATTTAACGATCCTAAAAAGAGTAGTATAGACTGCCTGAAATTAGCTGATTAGGAATTCTTTAATAAGAGTAGAGAACAATAGAGAGATATAATGGCTAGAGTTCTTGATATTTAGTTTAAAGAAGAGGTTAAAAAAGCTATTAAACTTGGACTCATCAAAGGAGATATAAACAATTATTATTCTTTACAGAATGTTGGACTTAGCTGGAACGAATTCAATTCAATTAGACAGTCTTTTGCCGGAACAGAAGGTATCACAACCATTGAACGGATGAATGCTGCGGCAGTTGTAGCTATGATGTCAGATATTTCCACAAGATCTATTATCTCTGTACAAGAGGTAGAGAGATTGTTTGGTGGGCACCCTGCGTTCTACAAATGGAAATATAGCGAGAATGAGCTCGAAGATAGACAAACTGACCAGTTAAAGCGTCTTGGTGGACTTATTTCTACTGGAGCTAACCCTAGAACGGATTTCCAGGATGACTCTGAATCACAGTATACATGTGCACAGGTTGATGACTTCATGGTATCTTCTGAGGCTGACAAGATGCATGATGGCAACATTGATGATGCTTACCAGAATAGCGTTGAAAAGATGTTTGTACAAGCTAATACAAAAGAGGCTGTATACAATAAGCTTGTAAGAAGTGGTAAGAGTAAGAAAGAGGCAGCAGAGATAGCTTATGCAGAGCATAAGACATAGAAGGATTTCGAAGAGTTTAGAGATAAGTATCTTGATGAAAATGATAAGGCAAGAGTAACCAAGAAATATCAAGCAGAGTATAAAGCTTATGCAGAAAATGGTATAAATGTAGCAGATGGATCTGCGTTTATTACAGATAAGATGTGCGAAAAGCTTTTAAGATCTCTTGGACTATATAAGAATAAAGCTAAATAGTTGTTTGCTATGCTTAGAGATCCAGACAAGCAGTATACATTCAGATAGAAAGCTGATGCATTTGCTGAACTTTAGGAATTTATTGTTGGTGCTCAGAAGTATAGTGCGTTTGGACACAGAAATGACGAATAGCTTGGAAGTTTACTTATACCTTATTATAACAAGATGGCACTGTTCCCTATATTCCCGTCTATAGCTATGGGAGATATGGGTAAAGTGTACAATAAGATGATAAACGAAGGCGTAGATATGCTTTTGTTTGATTCTGCTGTAAAGATTGGTAATAAACATAACTCTGAATTCAAATAGGGAAAAGGTATAGAAGAGCCATTTGTTACATTTAAGCAGGATCTTAGATATCTTAGAAAGCAGCTTAATACTGACCCTAATGGAAAGATTGAGATGAATCTTGGTACACAGACTGCTAAAGTAGCACTTGCTAGTTTAATATTGGATAGAACTAATTATACGGATTCTCTTACAGGCGATGCTATTTCCGGATCTTAGATTCTTGACAATATTATGGGTTCTATAAAAGAGCTTTCTGATATGGGTGTAAAAGAAGTAGATGATTTATTCTTTACTGATGAAGAGTTTGATATCCAAAAGTTCGCTAAGTTCTTAAATGATGAGCTTACATCAAGAAACGCTAACAAGAATACAATTGATGCAATTACTATTAAGATTGACGATGCAGATGGTAGTAAGCACTTAAATGTGCCACTTGCCGCTCAGTCTGATCCACACTGGATAGAGAGTATTCTTACATCTGCTCTTAATAAGAGAATTATAGATGTAAAGACTCTAGGAAACGCATTCTACCAGAGATCTGTATTCGCTATGGAGGGTAATGTGATTTCTGACGACGAGTACGATAAGTTACCAGCTACTGCTAAAAAGCTTATTAACTGGCAGACTCTCAATGAGGGTAAATAGTTACAGTTTGTAAACAATGATGGCAGTATGGACGCTGTTATATCTATAGACTATTTTGAGCATATAATACCGGAAGGAATGTCTTTTGATTAGGCTAGAAAGTGGCTGTTTGACAATAAGATCATAGGTAATAGAAGCGATGTGAAAGCCAATACTATCGGTTATCGTATTCCTACACAGGCTCAGTCGTCTATACATGCTTTACGATTTGTAGATGTGCTTCCTGTTGTGAAGGATACTATCATTCTTCCTAGAGAGTTTACCAAAGTAACCGGTTCAGACTTTGATATCGATAAACTGTATTTAGCATCTTTAGCATATAATGTAAAAGATAATAAAGCTAGTATAGAGTTTGATAAAGATACAAAACAGTATCATTAGAACAAGCTTCTTGAAAACTATATGACACTTCTCAAGGATAATGAGAACTCTATACAGATAGCTATGAGATCTATTGATAATGATACAGAGCTCGTAGAAAGTATAGCTAATCAGTTCGAAAGCGCAGGCTCAACAAAGACTTTGCCATACAACTTCTATACACTTCATGAATAGACCGATAGACGTAGAGACTATATTACCGGTAAACTTGGTATTGCACCATTTGCCCTTAATGTAACAAACCAGGCTCTCACAATGGCTTACGGAGTTAAATTAAAAGAATCAGAATTTACTAAACAGACTCCATTTAAACGTATAGATTTACGTGACGACAAGAATGGTAATGCTGTTATGTCTTGGCTGTCTGCATTTATTAATGCACACTGTGATATCGTAAAGGATCCATATGTATCAAAGATAAATGTAAATAGCTTTACTTATAACATGCTTAACTTCCTTGTTAGAACAGGATAGGCAGATAACTCTGTATGGTTTATTACTTAGCCTATTGTAAAAGATATGGCGTTTGCAGCAGAAGCTGCTAGTGGACACTATGGTAGAGATTTGTCAAAGAGTAAGTATAGAGCTTAGAAAGATGCTACAGAGAAAGCTTTAAGACAGTATATAGCAGGTTATTTAGGTATTACTATTAACAATGATTCCGAGCTTTATAACAACTCTGATATACGTAGAGAAATTAACTATATCAATGCCGACATTAATTCCGCTAATACAGACACAGTTGATCATGACTAGAGAAGAATTGATATAATCAACAGCATGTTTAAAGGTGATAAGTATTTAAAGAGTTATGCTCTTAAGTATACAAGTAAGGAAGATATGTTAAAGGATCCGGACTTCTGTAAAGCTCAGATACAGGTATACAAGGCGTGGAATATATTGCAGCCGTTTGTGAATGATATTTCAAAACTTGTATAGCTTACTAAGATCGATACAAAGAAACAGGGTAACACGCTTGCTAAATAGCTGCTGTACAAAGATAAATACGACTAGTTCTTAAAGGATATTTAGCAAGGTAATACATCTTTTGAACCAGAAGGTGTGATGAAGATGATGATGCATTCTTGGATTGATAAGAAAACTAATTCGTTCATGAAGGCGATGAAGAGTATTCTTGCAGGACAAGTATTTGAGGCTACTACATCTTATACCTCATTAGTTGGTTAGCTTGGTCAGTTTATGAATAATTATTCATAGACAGAAGATATAGCAAACAAACTTGATAGGAACATTTCTTAGTGTATAAAATCTCTCTTTATTAGAGCTTATGCGCAAACTAATGATATAGATGTTAACAGATTGTTCTTTGGTAACAACACTATAGCTGATAGACTTGCTAATATAAAGCGTAGGATTAACAATCCTGATGATAAGCTATTCTACTTAAGAAACAATAAACTGCTTACATCTTTAGTTGAATCTGATCAAGTAAAAGATGAAACCACTATTGGTAATAATGGATAGATTTATCCTGCACCTAAGTTTGTTAGTACATTCCACAGTATATCAGAGTCGTCATTTAACCAAGATGATTTAACTGATGCGTGGGACGAGCTTCTTGATTATCCAGATGATTAGGAGTTAAAGGATTTTGCTAGAGACCTTGTAGTTTATGCATGGTTAACATCTGGCGAGAAATCTGGTTTTAACAGATTCTTTAAATATGTTCCTAACTCATGGAAGATTAAGAGTGGATTTGTTGGTCACGTAGAGTTCTGGCTAAACAAGTTTAATACAAATCTTGAAAGCGATGTTAGAAACGCTATCATAGACGATATACTTAGAAACAATTGGAATGATACTGATTTTGTTCCGCAGTATGATTATATACGCAAAGGTCAAAAGAATTTTACTGACTCTGGAATATATGATCCATAGTTGATGAAACCTCTTGCTTTGTGCGGATATACATAGAACGGAAAAGGTGAATGGGTTACAACTATAAACAGGCTTGATAATGGTCAGTATCCTAGATATATCACCGTAAAGGATGAAATAGCAACAAAGGATAACAATAACTCTAATAGGTCACTTTACAGATTAGTAGGAGTAAGTAAATTTGATGGAATAAAAGATAAGGATACTGGTAATACAAGTTTAACAGAAGTACCTATTTACGCATTATGTAAGAAGAGGGGATTACATTTCAAAGGAAATGATATATTCGAATTTGGTAATAGTGATTTTGGTTTTGCTATGAACTATATTGGCTATCAAGAGAATGATTCGCAGTACGCAAAACTAATCGAATAGATCAAATAGAAGTTCTATCTTGATACAAAGAAACTTGAGCCGGAAGAAACCAAGACAGAATCTCCTGTAAAGAATGCTGATGTTACCACTGTTAGATCAACCGGTAAGTCTAGAGGAATTACTTACAACAAAGAATAGCAAAGCGCTATTATAAATGCCGTATCATTCTTAAAGACTAACACTGATCCTACTTAGTATTACGTTATTGAAGGTAAAGCCGGTACAGGTAAGACTACTATAGCTAAAGAAATTCTTAAAGAGTTCGAAGATGAGTCGATATATGTAGCAGCAGTATCTCATAAAGCTAAGGGTGTAATAAAGAATAGTTTTGGAGAAGATACAAGAGGAAAGAAGTTCTTTAGTATAGCAAGTTTGCTCGGAATGAAGGGTATTAACGATAATGATACATAGACAACCAAATTCCAGGTAGGTCTAAAAGTTCCATTGTTAGACAATCCTCCAGCATTACTTGTTATAGATGAGGCGTCAATGATAACAGAAGATGTTCTTAAAAAGATTATTGATATAAACTCTAGTCTTTCTAGACCGTTCTAGATGTTATTCTTGGGAGATATAGGTTAGATATAGCCGATCAGAGACGAACAAAGTGAATTCTATAGGACTCATAAGGATCTTTTAAATAAAAAGTCTGACATATTTAATAGTAAACATAAGTCTAAGCTTATTACTAGAGTTAGGCAGGGTGAGGCTAACCCAATATTGCCATATGCTGATTATTTCTGGGAGAACTCTTAGAAAGAAAATCCAGAACTTAATCCTACATAGCACATTGTTAGAAACAATCAGATTACAGACAAGGGATCTTTATTATTCTCTAACAGTGAAGCGGAAGTTTTAAGCTCTGTAATCAAGGCTGTGAAGAACGCTGTTGAAAAAGGTCTTACTAATCACGTAAAGATTGTAACGTATCATGTAAACGAGAAGACTGAATTAAATCAGAAGATTCATGAAGCTTTGTTTGGCAAGGACTCTGATTATTCCAAGGGCGATATGCTTATCTTTAATGCACCATATGACCTACCTGAGACTAAAGGTGTTATAGAAAACTCTGCTGAAATTCAGATTAAAGATATAGATGATACAGATGTTGACGAATATGGCATACATACATTATACTTAGAAACTACTGGAACCGCTTATAGTGTAACAGGACAAGAAATTAAGGATTGTACTATACAGGTTGTGTCTAGGCAAGATATTGGAAAATATAATCAGAAGCTTGCAGAATTAGCATCTGTAGCCAAACGTTAGACCAATAGAGCATTGAAGAAATAGGCATGGAAGGAGTTCTGGGAATATAAAGGACGATATGCTGATGTTGATTTTGGTTATGCTATTACTGCTCATAAATCTTAGGGTTCTACATATGATATTGTAGTTGTAGATGAAAAGGATATAATGGGTACAACAGCTACTTCCAACCAAGAGAAATCAGAGCTTATTTACACTGCTTTAACAAGACCTAGAAATACTGCTATTGTTATATCTAGTGTACCGGTATCTAATCCTTATACTGGAGATATAGAAAATCCTTCTTTGCCTAAACAGTAGAATTAGAGAAAGATTGATTATCACCCAGGAAACTGGACCAGATAGGAAGTTAATGATAATCCTGATGTGTTATATGTATTCGGAGACAACACAAATAGAACTTCTGGTAGTAACCCTATAAGTAACGATAGTAAATATGCCAGGACCTATGGATTAGGTAAGATGTTTCCTAATGCAACAGCCGCTATAATTAGAGGCATGGATAATGCTATGCCTGTATCTACATAGCATTGGTATGATCCTTCAACAGGTAGAACAAGAGATGCCGGTAGATGGAATGATTCTGACATAGATGAGTTCAAGAAGGTTATAGATGCAGAGTTTTAGGCTATTAAAGATGAATGGGATACAGGTAAATATAGAAAAATTTACCTCCCATCTACAGGCTTGTCTAATGGTAAAATCTCACAGATTACAGAAGCACGTACCCCTGTGTTATTTAAATACCTATATGACAAAACTGCAGATTTAGCTAAATATGTTAGTACAGAGCATAAGGATGCTCATAATATTTCTTACGAATAGGCTTAGAATACAATAAATTCTCCGTAGAATAAGCAGAATAATAATCCGCAGGATTACACAATGAACTCTGGTGGAGCTTATGGTGGTGATACGTATTGGGATGTTATAGGTAGATAGTTTGGTTTGACAAAGATAAATCATTTTAGACCTGCAGACAATTAGAGGCTGTCTAAAACTCTTAGAGATAGAAATGTTAAGCCTTTCTCGATTACTCACGAACAATCTAACTATGCAAGAGAATAGATTAAACAGCTAACTGGAAGGGATCTTCCTTATGATATTGGCGGAGAATTGCTTGCAAGAGATTTTTATCAGGTAGATAAGTCTGACGGTGTATTTGCTATATCTAATATAACTAGCTCACAGAGAGCTGTAGAAGGCGGTACTAATATGGCTGTACAAGTTGGTATTAAATAGGGTAAACCTGTACATGTATACGACTTAAATACAGAAAGCTGGTATTAGTATAATCAATCTACAGGTAGATTCGAGGTAGAAGACACACCTGTATTAACAAAGTCTTTTGCTGGAGTTGGCACCAGAAATATATAGAACTATAAAGTTAATAAAAACGGATAGTGGGTTGATAGAGAAGGTTATGTAGGATATGATAAAGCTTTGAAGGCCGCTAATGCTATAAAGGCTGTATACTAGAAGACGTTCTCTAAAAACGACTATAAGGTAAAGAATGAGCAAGAAATAAAAGACGATCTTAAAGAACTCGGAAAGAGAAGATAGGACGACTGTAATAAATAATTATTATGACGTGTTTGTTAAGAAATAAAGAAAACGAAGTGTTGTTAAATGAATATGAGGGTATTTTAGGTAGCCGAGAGGCTGCCTATTATGCCTTATCATAGAACAACGGATATCCTTTAGATAAGGATTTAAATGGTAAAGACTCCGCACTGTATAAGGATTTATTACAGCGTAATGGAGGTAGTAGAGAAAAGGCCATATTGGAGAAGGCTACTATATTTACGTCAAAGTTTATAGAAGACCACTATGACTGGACACAGGATAGAGTAGAACCTACAATAGATGACTTAGATAACTATAATGGCGCATTGTAGTTTAATGCTAAATCATTTAGCTCTATGGCTCAAAATTATGGCTCTAGAAAGGATAATTTTATTCTTGCCTAGTAGTAGGAAGGTAAGACTCTTAGAGAGGCTACAGAGGCCTGGAATTAGGCAGAATACGAACGTTTACATACTGCTCTAGCAGATAGATTGGAAAAATCATTTGGTCTTACAAAATCTGTAGATAAAGAAGGCAATATACTCTTGTCTTCTAAAGATTTACAGATATAGTTCGTAGACTACATACGTAGTACATCATTAAAAGATATTGCAAAAGCTTCTGGCTAGTACATATCTAATAAGCTTAGCGCTATAGGCAATGTGATTAAAGTAGCATTTGGTAGAAGCTCTGCAAAGCTTAACACTGAGTCTCATGAAATTTGTCACCATTATCTTGATATGTTTTAGAACTCATAGATGGTACAAAAAGCTCTATCTGATATTATGAGTCAGTACAAGATAAAAAATGTAACAGAGGCAGAGGAGAAGCTTGTAGATATACTTGTTGGTAAAGCTAATGATATTGCCGAGCGTACAAAGGCAGCTGATGTGTGGGAATAGTTTAATACACAGGTTAGAGATGCATTCAAAGATTTAGTTATAGACGACTATAACAAAGAGATGCTGCACGAGTATCTGGCATAGTCATTCTTGCTTAATATAGATATTAACTAGGTTAAAGTATCAGCAGAGTTTAATAAAGTAAGACTTGAAAACAAAGCTAAGTTCTAGCTTATGGCTGATAACACACTTAGTAAAGATGAAGCCATACAAAGACTGTAGGATCTATTTGATACATACGACCACATCGTTTCGAAAACCCCATCATAGATAAAGATATAGGATAAGCTATTCTAGACTATGCAGAAAATGTAGAGACAATCCGATGATGATGCTATCTGTACTTTTGTAAACTACGTTGTAGACAGAATTGGTTATATGGACCAAAACGGAAATATAACAGATGGTTCTATATACAAGTTCTTGGAGAATGCAAGAAAGAATAACTTTAAAGGTATTACAGCCCAATAGCTCATAGATATAGACAAGAACTCTATAGGCTTCTTTAAAGAGGTGTTAAATCAAATAAATTCAGCTAAGGTGTTCGGTAACTTCCCTGCTATATTAAAGACTCATATAGATCAAATAAATGCGTCTATGCAGGACATTTCTGTACTATATAGAAATGCATTACATGCGCTTACAACCGGTATTGTAGATCAATACATAGACGATAACATGGGTCTTGGTAATATAGAAAATGCTAAGATTGTTGCAGAGGACTGGCTTCTCAGACAGGCTATGTACGGAGATATCAACTGGCTTGAGATGTGGGCAGGAATGTATGGAAGATCTAGTTCTCCTATACTTAGAATATTGTACAATAAGGTTAACGATATCGATTATGATAGATAGGTATTCGTAAACAATATTGGTCACCAAATAGACGCGCTTAGACGTAATGCTTGGAAGGCTATGAGTAAGCTTGTTCCAGGAAATCCAGAGATGGTTTTGATGGAATTTAATAAAGATGGTAAGGCTACAGGTAATTTTAGAACCGAGTACAATCAAGGACAGTATGAACAGGACCGTCGTAAAGAGCAATAGCGCCTGATGGAAAAGTACGGATATGAGCAGGACGAAGATACTGGTGAGCTTATTGATAAACAGACAGGTTGTAGTGTATACCAGGAAAAATGGAAGTATACTCCAGCTGGGTGGCAGAAGCCAAAATATTACAAATACCTTGATGAGATGGACGCATTTGATGATGGTAGAAGAATAAAGTAGTACACTAGAAAATACTACCAGGAGATGCGTTCTGCTCCTATATATTATCCTAAAACTAAGAATGATCCTATACCTGCTAACCCCCATGGTCACGGTTTGTCGCCAGATACTATAAGAGAAAAGCAAAGAATAGACGAAGATCTTAGATATTACGCAAAGTAGGCTACAAGAAAAGACGGAACAGTACATTACGAAGATCTGTCTCCAGAGTAGCAGAAAGCTTATTTGCTGGCAAAAGAAGAGGCTGAGTAGTTATCTAATCCATTCTATCCTAATGGAGAAAAGAAGGAGGATGACAAGTATAGGATGGCTATAGAGTTAAGATCATTCAATCAATGGGTATCCGATTAGACTGATTACGATTAGGATAATGCCGCTTTTGTACAAGAACTTAACGCAATTACAGATCCTGTAAAAAGAGATTAGTTTATAAGACTTAATTCTACAGTAGCTATAAATCCTTTGTTATATAAGCTTGCAAATATTGGTCAGTCTTAGTATAACGACCCTGTATTAAAATACTTGAATAGTGGCCTTCTTACTTTAACGAAAGACAACAGAAGTATATCTAAAGACTTCTCTAGATTACCACACGATTCAGAAGCGTTCTTTGCTAATGCGCAGTAGATTGAGCAAGATATAGAGGATTCTGGCAAAAATGGAACAAAGTCTGATTTTAGGAAGTACTTTACTTACAAACTTGCTATGCAGCCTGGCTTAAACAAGAGTAAATTAGACTTCTTTAGAGATAAATATCTTGATAGAGCAAAGAATGGAGAACTTAATCAATTCTTCGGTCAAGATATAACAACATTTTCTGATGCCGATTTAAGATATCTTATTGATAATAGATTCTTCTTTAAGAATACAAAGAAAGGTCCGTAGCCTCTTGATTGTTTCTACGAAATAACGCCAAAGAGTAGTACATTTGTTTATAATGGATATACATACAATTCTATTATATTAAAACCTACAGGAAGATTTTCTAAGAGAAGTAATGCTACTCCAAGCAGAATTTATGACGATAGGTATGACTTTTAGAGAAAAGAACCAGGATATTAGCTTACAGATAAATATAAGGACAAATACTTTGACTAGGAAATAAATTAGAACTCAGATATCAGAGCGCTTTATGATATGCTTACTGGTACGATGAAGTAGATGTATGAGAAAATACCAGCTATTAAGTCTGGCTATAATAATGCGCTTCCTTAGATAGAAGGTACTACAGCTATGCTTTTGTCAAGAGTAGCTAAAGGTCCTAATTCAGCTAAAGATACATTTGGATATATCTGCAAATCCATGGTAAGTATAATGCCTAGTGATACGGATGTCGAAGTAAAGGGTGTAAAACAAAGAGTTACACCTAGCGGAGAAGATGAAAGTACTGTTCCTATTAGATTTGTCGAGCGATTGGATAATCCAGAATACATAAGTTCATCTATCTGTAGCAATGTTATACAGTTTGTAGATATGGCTAAGAATTATGAAGGTAAAATGGAGTTGCTGCCGGAAATTCTTGCTATACAAAAATAGCTTAATCCAGAATATAGAGAGGATAAATATAAAAGCTCTAGATCAGGAAATGTTTATAAACATTTCAGGAAGATGGATAAGTATAGTAGCCAGAGAAGTGAAGAGGCTATAAATACGCTTCTTGAAACATAGTTCTATGGTAAGAACGTAGTATCTGGTCTTACAAAAAACAATGAGAAGAGCGATACAGCAAGAGCTTTGATATCTAGAGCAAAAAGATATGGTTCTATTCATATGCTTGGTCTTAATACGGCTTCTATGACAGTCGGTGCATTAGATGCAAACTTGCAGATATTTAAGGATTCTCTCGTAGGAAAATATCTTACAATGAAAGATTTTGGCTGGGCTATAATTAAATTACTAAGTCCTAAAACTATTATGAATAATTTTAGAGGATTAGGAAAAGCTTAGCCAACAACAAAAGAAGGAGCTCTGATGTAGATGAATCAAATAAGTAAGAATAACTCAGAAATATTTGAAAGCTTACATAAGGGTTGGTTCAGAAGATTTTGTCTTAAATATCTTATGATGGGTGGTTATACCCTCGGTGATTATATGAATAACTCTATAGTAATGATGTCATTCTATCATCATACAAGATTACTTAAAGACGAAGATATTGCTGAGTATGAAATATCTGGAGTTAGCGCAGGATTCTATACACGAAGCCAACTTATTAAAGCGCTCACTGATGCAGGGCATACTAAAAAACAAGCTAAAGCAATATATTCTAATTTGCATACAACGTTATATGATGCATATGATTGGTAGCCAGGAGATTATTTGCCAACTGTAAATAAGGCGTTTGCAAAATATTTGAATAATAAGATAGCCAAGAATGTAAAGAATAAAATTGCTCAAAGAACTGCTTTTTATAATGGTGTTATGCCAGCAACAGAAGTATCTAAGGCTAGACAAAATCTGTATACTGCAATGATGTTTATGATGCGTAACTTTATCGTAGGCAATATATATGAAAGAATGCAGAATGCAAACGATTATATAGTAAAGGAATTAGACGAAAACGGAGTTCCTATAAAGAATCCTAAGACAACAGAAGAAGCTTAGAGCTACGGATATTATAACTATGAAACCGGAGAAATTGAAAGAGGACATTATACATCTATAGCTAACTTGATTAGGAGATATATAACCAATTGGGTTTACGGATTACGTTCGTTACTGTCTAACGACTAGGTAAAGAAATAGGAATACGATGAAAAGAGAGAAAAGCTAAAAGGTATAACATAGCTTGAAATCGAGGGCGTTAAAGCAGTGTCTGCCGATATTGCTATATGTGCAGCCGCTACATTGGGTTCTATATTCTTAAAGATGAAAGCTGACGAGGATAAGTCGTGGTGGATACAATACCTATACTTGATATCATTACGTCTTGCAGAGGCTAGAGGTACAAACCTTGACCCAACAACTGTTGCTGACTTTGTAGGATCTATTACAACATTGTAGTCTGTATGGAATGACTTTGGAACAGGATTTACATATATGCTCGATGCCCTTGGTCTTACTGGTCATAATCCTACGGACACTGTAAAGTCTGGCGCGTATAAAGGGTGTAGCAGATGGTTTAGAGACGCCATGAAGATGGTACCATTTAGTAATTTGTATGAAGATGCTAACTATAACACATTGAGAGCTAAATAGAATTACTACAGAAACAAATACTGGTATTTGCATTTGTTCGGAAATGATTCTACAGGAAGCTCTTCTGGTGAACCTGTAATGCCTGACGACTATAACAACGATAACGATTCTTTTGGAGGAGGATCGTTTGACGCCGGATAGGATTTTGGAGGCGGATCATTTGATGCAGGTGGAAGTTTTCAGCCGTAATGACTCTATCTGAAATTCACCGAATTATCGACTACTCTTTTGAAAAAAAATAAGGGGAGGGACTGCTCAATTGCAATCCTTCCCCTTTTGTTTTGCCTGTAAATATGTCATCAATTGTGTATTGGAAATCTTCCAACGGCATTTCTTTATTCACCATTAATACACAGGGCATATGATTAATCACATTTATGACATTATCATTATAGCCCCAAAAAGATGCTATTTTCAAGCAATCTTTTAAGTCTAAATCATAGTTACCTGTAATAAGACTTTTCCGTTTTCCCGTCAGAATAAATCCATAAGCTACACAATTTGTACTATCAATCATTTTGTATCTAGTCGTATATAAGTTCTTACACTTCTCAATACGATTAATACGGTTAATAGAATTTTGCGTAACTTTATCACACTTGAACAACATATAAATTATAGGCATATCTGTCGGATGATCCAGATCTTCTGTAAAACACCCAACGAACTGCTCATCAATATCTGATGGCAGTATGTCTTCATCAAGTAGCGGAATTGCTACTTTGTCGAAATCTGTCATAGGTTTAAAGTTTCGCTACCGTCTCCAGTATAGTAATCATAGCTATGGTCCCAGTTGCCTGTTCCCAAATGCCATAGATAAATTCTCATGAAATCATATATTGTTACACCTCTAGAAGTAACTTGCGGTGTAGCCAATTTGAATACCCTTATTTCATTGCTACCTGTTGTGTCGATAGCTATGATGTAAGATTCAAATCTCCATTCGTTGATTTCATCACTACTTAATTTCAATTCGTTATTTAGATACCAATATACTGCTTCTTGGTAAAAACACAATTGCCTACAGTAATCAAATTCTTTCATACTGTCTTCAAAGTGCCATAATTTAGCTGTAGTTTTGATATCCATAATTGTACATGTCTTTGTGTCAAAGTTAAATGTACAACTATCAAGTAATGATTTACATGCAATAGGAGTAAGTGCTCCATGATTCAATTCGTCTTCGACCAAATAATCCCAGTTTATCTGGAACTCATGATATACGTGTATACTGCCATGCTCACCAGCTCTTCGTATTAGTTGTCTTGCTAACTTATGTTCTCCAACATTATGCTGAATCTTCATAAGCTGATCTAAGTCGTACTGAGATATAAGTATTTTCTTAGACTTAATAGCTTCGATATAATCCTTATACTCTACGCTTATTTTAAGCGCTTCTGAGAGGATTTTATCTTCACTCTTGCCAACTATACTATAAGACTTGCGATAAGCCTCTGAGAGCTGTTTATTTAGCTCTATTTCAACGGTATTTATTAAGTTTTCACAGAACTTTTGTGCTTGCGCACTTTTAGGCTTGTCGCCATCGAACAGAACGTAATCATTCCAGAATTGATCTGGCTGAAGCAGGAACTCATGTATCATAGTTCCTTTACGTAACTGTGGCAAATCTAAGCCTTTCTCTTTACCGTCCAGCATATTACGAAAATAGGCCGGTCCCTTGTTTAAGAACCAGCCTATCGCACTATTGCTAATACGCGACGAGTCCGAATAGTAGTCAATTTCGTACTTCGGAATCTTATATTCAGGATAAATCATATAAAATATCTCCACTTAAAGCCTGCGCAATGATTTCTACGATATGTACAACATGCACAAATATTAGCAGCTTGTATATTGCAATACTTAGCGGCTTCTGCTGCGCTATTCCAGCGCTTTATTTCATGCATATCTAAATCATACTGTATAACCATTCTGCAAACATTGTCTTGATTTCTTCTTAAGTGTATGTTTTTATAAGTATTATTATACTCATAAGAACACCATTCAAGATTATCAACACAATCGTTTTGTTTATTTTCGTCTTTATGATTAACGCAGGGTAGATTGTTTGGATTACTTAAAAAGTTTTCTGCAACTAATCTGTGCACTAAAAAAGTTTTGTGTTTTCCATTTTTAGATAAAACAACATATGAATAATTATCTGTTGTGTAGAAAAGTTTCCTAATTTTTTCAGAAACTTTCATAATTGTTCCATCTTTTCTTTTTACTACCCTCTCAACGGATTTTACTCTACCAAAATTACTTATTTGATAGTAACCTTCGAATCCGTTAATATCTTTCCAATCTTCTTGCATAATATTATAACGTATTATCGTCATAATAAGTTGCACTTATCGCGTATTTTCCGTGTATTATCTTCGTAGTATGGAATGTCGTATTCAGGTATTTTGTACTCTGGTGTCTTCATTAGCATCCTGAACAACAATCACAACAAATGTCTTCAGAGAACTTAGTCTTCTTAACGTTCTTGTGATTGTTCTCTTTACAAGAACGAGCATGAGGTTTTATGGTACCTTTTGAAGAAAGGTTCATATCCTCAAATAGCTCTTCGAATGTCGTAGTAGGATAGTCATTTGCCTCTTTTACAAAAGATGCAATGTTATCAAAACTACATACTTCGAAATTGTCCTTGATAAAGTCTGTTAAAGATTTAACTTCCTTCTTGTCGTTAAGCTTGTCATTCAATACCTCCATTATAAGAGATGGAGACATCTCATCAAATTCACGCCAATAGCGGATACGAGAACAACGATCTATCAAGTACTCTGATATTTCATCATCATCGTTACATGTAAACAAAATCATATGCTTACCCTTGGTATCGGAGCCATCCAATACCTGTAACAATACAGAATCGTCATAATCCGCAAGAACTTTATCAAGTTCGTCGAACAGGAAACAAACGCTTGTGTCACCAAGCTTTTCTACAAGATTTTTAAGGATATACGGACGTATGTTTTTGTCTATATTTATAATTGGGAGACCGCTCTTATTGGCAATTACCTTAGCCATTACAGTCTTTCCAGAACCCTTTAATCCTGCAAGCATCACACCAGTAAATCCGCTTTCAGACAAGTTATAGCTATTGATAACCTTATCTATAAAGCGTTCGTCACGCTGTGTACAATATACCTTAGAAGGTAAAGATAAGCCGCTAGACTCTTCGAATGAAATTGTGTCAGTATAACGGTCTACTCTAATATTGTAAACCATTCCTGGAGTTAAATCACACTCAAGACCTTCTGTGTTAAACTTAAAGTTTATGCTCTTACCTACTTTCAAAAATTTCTTTTCCATATTTACTGATATTATAATACTCAAATATTGGTTTTTATCTTTTCTATCATCTCGTCTACCTGATTTTGGTTACGTACGAGATAACATTTCATTTTACTTCGATGCCGCTTAAGATAACGCTTAAACAGTTTCCATCTAAGAGGGAATGAATCTCCCATAAAACCTTTACATTCTACTACAAATCCATTTCCTATGAAGTCAGGTAGATATGTTAAAGCCCTTATTTTTTCACCCAAATACTCGAATTTGTCCAGTAATACGAAATGCTTTGGCTCATATTTAACTGGTATCCCAGCTTTCATAAAAGCTTCATAAGTATAGCATTCGAGCTTACTCTTAAAAGAGAGACCATACTTATCGACTTTTGTCGCATTCCGTACTCTGCCTTTGGATTTCTTTTTAGATTTCTTGTCTATCATAATAAAAATTCTTTCCCCTTATCTTGGATACAGAAGTTCTATTAAAATAGACAATTTCGCCATCAGTTACTTTTTGTTCACCTCCATGATGGACACATACGCATATACATCCATCATCACTATAACTATTCCAGATAGTCATCTGCAATTTGTTTGGAAGATAAATACGCATAAATCCACCTTTGTCAAGATGAATTTTCTTAGTCAGCTTTTTTGTAAGCCATTTATGCAATAGAGGAGACATTACTGCACCTCCCAGCACACCTAATAGGCATCCTATTACTACATCAATCATATTTCTGTAACGTTTTTGTTAACCAGTCTTTCATGGTGCTAAATCCGTTGTCACGAACAGCATCTGATAGATCTTTGGCTTTAAATTTTTTATTAATGAAAAAAGCATCTATTTTGTATTGTTTGCTATATTGTCTAGCCTTAAGCATACCTGTTTGATCTCTATCATACAGTATAACTATATGTTTCCATTTGGAACGTAGAGACCTGAGTATATCTTCAGGTATAAATACTGTCTCACTAGCAGCAGCTATTGCATTAAAACCCATCTCGTAGCAACACATGACATCTTTCAATGACTTTGTTATTATGAGTAGGTCGCCTCCTTCCTTAGGCAATTCGGATAATCCCTGTACGTGCCTATTTGTCAGATTGGTACGCCATTTAGTAAACTTGGAAGCAAGTGGACGATAAATCTTAAACTTATCATACACTTTATATGCATACATAGGACTATTTTCTTTGTAGATACTTCGGACGATACTATTACAAAGAAAGTATTTAATGCTGAACACATTGAACTTTTTTAATGTATCAATATGTATTCCGAACTGTTTCCAGTACTGTTTGTCTACATTGGTAAACGGCTGTCGAACTATTCCGATATCGGTATCTCCTTTCGGTTTATCGTACGTATTTGTCCTTACGATTGTATTAGGATTTATTCTGCGTACGATTCTCAATAATTCTCGTTCAAGCTCTTCTCTAGTCGTTATACCTTTGTATTCTTTTAGGAACTTTAAAGCATTTCCACACTCTCCGGTTCCAAGATCCTTCCATAATAATCCTCCTGTTTTAGAATGAAATATTCCAAATGAAGGATTCTTATCTCCGGACCTTATAGGACTATTCATAAGTTTTCCAACTTTGAACTGTCCCAGACAATACGTATAGATGTCTAAATCATTCACTTTGTCCAAGATGTCTCTCAAGGACATAGTAATTGCTGTTCTAGTACTATACATAACTTATAAGTTAGTGGAAAGTATCGGATTCGAACCGATAAGCAGGGTAGTGTTTCTTTTAAGCTTGCACACATTCCAATCTATCAATGCCCTTGTTTTACCATTAGACTAACTTCCCTAAAAATGAGCAGTTTTATGACATGCTCAGGTCTACGTTGACGGACGTATAGCAGTTTACGGAGATGCTAAGCTCGGACTTTAGGTTATTCAAACCCGCACTTACGTAGCGTACACGCGTATGAAATCTGATGCCAGATGAACTGAGCATCATAGATAATGTCGGCCTTCACAGGCGGACAGAGCTATTACTTTCACAAGCTTTAACTCTTCTTATCATTAAGAATAATAGTGGCTCTGTTGGGATTCGAACCCAACTGGACTGTTTGTCTATATAACAAAATAATGATCAAAACGTCGATTTGGATAGTTTTCGCATACGTCCATGCTTGTGTCTCACGACACCCTGCGAGCCTTGTTGGAGGCATTTCGCCTCCATAGGGTAACTGAATTACCTAGCTCCACCAATACCCTTTCATGGCAGTATTACCTCCCTGGGGTGTATCCACTTGTCGTATAGTTTGACACTCCTGCTATGTAGACGGTATAAGAACCATCTACCGGATTTCATACAATCAAGTAGTATTTCTATTTCTTCAGGCGTAAATCCCTTAAAACGGAAGATCTGATGCGCCTGCTGCATCCGCAGTCTCCGGAGTAACGGTTGGTGGTACGTTAAGCGGATCGTTGTTCTCCTTATCGGCAACAACTGGTCGCTCCATAAGATCGTTCTTAAAGAGCTTAATCTGCGAATCTGTATTAGACATGTCTTCAACGAAGATTCCGAGCTTACTTACCTGAGTATAGCCCTTCTTATCATAGATAACCTTCAAACGGAGCTTTTTCTTAGTAGCAATCATAGGATCAAGCATCTGCTTTGTCCAGTCAATCATCTCCTTGAATGTAGAAAGCTCTGCATCTGGTCTCTGTGGGTAGAAACAATCAAGAATCTGGCAAACTCGTCCAAACTGAGCGTTATCACGCTTCTGTAAGTCTTCATCTGTCTTGATATACATTCCCTTTGTATTCTTCCACTCTGTCATAGTAGCTGTCTGACCATTCTCATTCTCAAATACGATCTCGAGAAAATCGAGACCCTGAGGAGACTTGTTACAGTTTACCTCTTTAAGAGTAATGTTCTGGTTGATGCCTACTGGCATATAACTACTATTACTAAATTCTTCGTTGTTAATTGCGGCTGTCTTTGTACTAAACATAATCTCTATTATTTTAATATACGTAATGCTAACATATCAAGTTTGTTCTCAGCATAGTATGCTGTTGATCGAATAAACCGATATATCAATTTACTTAAATATTCTATCCCAATGTGTTGTAAGTGTCCCATCTTCATTACCTTCTGCAATAACGATATCCTTTCCAGCTATGTGTCTTGCACGGGCTTCCATGATGGTATCAGATGTACCACCTTTAAAGGATATATGCGTTTCATTTCCTTTGCGATATACATAACCTACCGCATCAGCTAATCCACACACGATTTTACTCAGTTTACCAACCAAGTCTAGTTCTTTTGCAGAAACTTCAACACCGTCCTTTTCGGTTACGGTGTCTTTAACGTGACCTACAAGAATAAATTCGTCACACAAATCTCGGAACATATCAACTACCTTCTTTACTGCATCTCTAAGATACTTATAGCCCGCACCGTTAGGTAAGGTTGTTACGTCTGTGCCGTCCCATTTCTTACCCATTGGGGTTTGGCGATATAATGTACAAGCGTAGCTCATACAAATATCCTCAAGTCGTGTAGCATTGTCAATAGTGATATGCTTATAGAAATTATGACCTACTTCTTTATTCTTGGCACGAATGGCACTTGCTGCTTCTCCTAAATCATTGATCGTACGACACTGGATGGCCATCGCATCAACGAAGACAGAGCCTCCCTCAAGGTCTATGATAAGGTTATTATCCAGCTGTGCAAGACAAGATGTCTTACCAGCCTTTGGAAGACCATAGAGTATAAGATATCTAGGATTTTCAGAAACTGCAGGAATTTTACTAGTAGGTAATGTTAAACTCATGATACAATGATACTAAAAGTTTTAATTAAAGCTTAATGTTAATACTAATGATTGTCTTCTTAATCTCTGGACTAAGTGAAGAGATGAAGTTGTAATCACTAAAATCAGAGTAACTATAAATGTCGGTACCAATCTGAATCTCATCATTGTAGAAAATGATAGGGAGACCATTCTCAAGACGGTAAATCTTACCGAGCTTAATACCCTTCATAATACTCTTCTTCTTGCCATAGTTAGCAAGAATATCACAAGCCTTTGCGAACAAAGTGTCGCCCTTCAGAGGCTTGTAGATATAAGTATGATCCAACTCGTTGAACATGGCATCAATCAGATTATCGTCCTCCTTCTTTGTGTTAAACAAATAAGAGTTGTTCTTCTTTACAGTAGAAAGAATAATATCATCGAGAATCTGAGAATAAATGTTACCATTGTTAGTGTTCTTAATGTTGTTGTCAGTAAACTTAATATCGTATGTTGTCATAATTCAGCCTAAATTTTAATTGCTTAACTCTCTATCAAGTTGTTATATGCTAAGTCATTCTGGAATTCAAGTATGCAGGGCTTTCCTGCGTCTCGATTCTTCAAGATGTGTAGATATACCTTGTTCTGAGTAGGTAAATGGCTCGGGCCGTATTCTTGTATTCCAAGAATTTCTGGCCTATGAATAACTATAACATAATCGCTAGCTTGAAATAAAGCATCAGCAGATGAAATGTCGCTTCTCATAGGATAATGCGACAAAGGATTGTTTATTCTTTCTGGTGATTCAATATTTCTATTCATCTGTGCTAGTTGTAACACTGATGTCATAGGATACTTTTTGGCACTTATGAAAACCCTTTCGAGTTCTTGCATGGTTTCTATAACGCTGCCTATCGGCTTCGTCAATAGAGCATGGTCATACATTATCACAAAGTGCTTATCGGTACCCTTTATATATGTATTATAGAAATACTTAATAATGTCTTCTGCTTCCTTGGGAGTTGTAGGATTATCTACAAACCATATAGGATACTCCTTTAGTTGATTAGATACTGAGATGACTTTTCTGAAGGTATCGTCATCTAGGTCCGTTTCCGAACTATACAAAGTCGAAGTCGTTTTCCTAAGCTTACTAGAAAGCGTTCTTCCAACTTGCCTAAATCCAACCATCTCTAACGAGAAAATCAGAATCACTATTTCTTCACCAGGATTCAAATCAACAATATCAGTTGAGATCTCATTAGCAAATGAGCTCTTACCACTTCCTGAAATACCAGCTATGGTGTAAACGGTATTAGGTTCAATACCTCCCATACACTGCTTATTAAACTTAGCCCATCTAGTCTTTAGAGATGTTATAGAGTGATCTCTACGACCAGATATGTAGTTTATCGCCTCTTGGGCTACAACTGACATTGGTCTTATAAGATTAGATAAGTTCTGTTCCATAAGTCGATTCCTCAATTTTAGAGTTGTCTTGCATTTCTTCCTCAGATTCTTCCCATTGATGGTCTACGAGCCATCTCCACATCGTCTTCATGTAACTTAGTTTACCCTCGTTAGTCTTCTTCTTCATTTCGAAGTCGAGACACTGAATAAGATGTTGAGCCATAGCTTCGCTTTGACCTACGTAAACATTAAATAAATGTCTACACTTGTTAACGTTGGCTCTCAGATAGTTTTTTGTACCATCTGGTCGTAGAACGTATATTGGGTACATTTCATAGAACAGATCGAAATAGTCCTTTTTTGGGCGGACTACATCCTTAAGCGTATCTGTTGCATGATATGTAATTGACTTACCTCTCTCGATCGAGGTAATAAGTCCCTGAGAAATTAAGTTTGATATTTCTTCGTCGCTAACTAGGCTGACAATTTTGCGGACGTCTTGATTATAAGTTTTTTGATTCTTATCCAATACCAAACTTAGGAATATTAATTGATTTGAATTTAGTCCTGGAATATCCAGGAGTTTTGTGTTTAGTTCAATAATCATCTTATATACGTTGATAAACGATTAATCATCGAATATTGTCAACTGGCGGTTAACAAACTCACTAGCTATCTTTTTTGCTTTGCTAATGTAGTACTGGTAATCCAGATGACGTTTTTCTATTGGTGTGGCATCTATCTTATTAAGAAGTCGGACTCCATATTCTGTTATTTTTGTTTCAGAACGACTTTCGTACATTTTGTCCTTAATTCTTATAAGATAGTAGCCACTGCTTGACGCGTAGTATCTATTAATACGTTGAATGATGTTTCCACCATACTCAACTTTTAATTCCTTGTTTACGCTTTGTGACATCAAGAAATCACGGATATCTCTATCCTTCTTAATAAACTTGTCTATCGGTTCATTGTTTAAAAAATAGTTTATCACAGCTTTGGAGATAACAACTGGTGTCATGCTGTTGTTAAGACCAATTTCTGTGATAAACCTGCCTTTCTTTTCTATCAGTCTCGGATCTCCAGATTGAGAATATCCTTTGCGAACACCAAAGTAATTGTTCACGTCGTACTGATAAAACGACTCGTAATCATCGGATTCGAATGTTAACTGGGTTAATTGCTCAACTTCCTTAATTGCATCGGCTATTGCGAAGCGGGCGGATTTGTCGGCAATGTAGACGACACCATCTGTATTGACTTGTACAATCTTACAATTCAATTCTAGAAGCCTATCCACTAACATAAGTAGTATAAGTTGCCCATTTATACGTATCTTATATACGTTAAGTGGATCATAAGCCCAGCTACTTTCTTGTTGCATCTTTCCTGTAAGAGCATTAAGAGCCTGTTTAAATGCCTTAGACTTTAATAACTCTCCATTACGTTTGGCAGCCAAGCGCTCCTTGTATAGAGCACTGTACACATTCCAAAAATCTTCTCCTAAGTGAACCGGAAGCCAATGGTTTATAATGGCTAGCGAAGGATACATAGACGTAACGTCGGAGTGTCCTATAAACTGTTCAGCTGTAGGTTTGTAGACTCTAGGTTCGTTGATGGTGTGTATACCACCTTCGCCTATAGAGTAGCAAATGTTTGAGAGAACAAACTTCTTCTCATAGTTTTCTTGTTTCTTATCAGACTTACTTGCGTTGCAAGTAGCATTCTTTACATCCAATAAGACTTCTTTCAACTTTGGATTAGAATATTGTATAAATGGGAGTATAATGTCACCTAGACGAATATTTCCGACTTTTCTGGTACGGGTTTTTAATTCGTCTTTTGTAGTTTTGGCAATATCTAGAGTTTTTCGCAAGAGCACTTCTTCTCCAAATCTTACGCCACTCATCGACAGTGCATCAAACCCCCATTCTTTTTCCACTTCAAGACGTAGTTCTACATCTTCTTTTACTTTGTTAAGTAAAGTCTCAGTAGCTTCTACGTCGTTCACATTATACTCTATCATAGCGTCAATATCACATTCCTGGATCTGCAGATCAAAGCTTCCTTCATACTCTTGTACATTTGGCATATGTAAGAGTATTTCTATTTCTTTTAAGCTTTTCTGCTGTTTGGCACTATAGAGCATCAACATAAGATCAAACGAATAGAAGTAGTTTGAATACTTATATACTTTAATCTTATCAATATTTCCTGTTTTTTCCGAACTTATTATTTCTTTACTAAGATAATAGAGAGAACTACAAATTCTCGAGTATCCTAGTCGCTTCATTCTACTACAGAAATGTATAATGTAACTTATGATTATGTCATCATAATGCTTATTGTTGTAGCCGCACATTATATGATCAGTTCTGTTGGCGTAGAAGAAGTCAACTAGTTCTTCTAGTTGATTTTTACGACAGGATATCTCGAATTTATATAGTTTATGACTCTCTGAATCTTTACAAGTACAATGAAAACAGTTTGGAAAAACTTCTATGTCATATAGAACTACTGGTCTTTCCTTTACTATCATAGTCCCTAGTGAGGGTTTGCACCTCGCAGTCATATCCTTTCGGAGCACACTAGGGTGACCAGTGGTGTTCTGGTCGATTTTTAAGAAGTTACGCCTTAAGCTGCCATTCGCATCTTATTTGCGCCTGGCAACAGGAGTCGTCCTGTCTTCTTGCGATGGTCTTTAAGGTTTGTACAAACAAGATTACTGCGTTTTGCCTTTACCTTATTTGTCTCCTTACGAGCCATCTTGATGACTTTACTGCTTTCTGGAAGATTGTTTACTCCTCCATGTTTAGCAGTCTCGCCATTGTCTTTTATCTGAGCAACTTCCTGCTCAGTAAACTTGTCGTCCGAATGCTGGAATCGTCCTACAAGTTGTAATTTGTCATATTTAGATACAACTAAGTCTCTAATATGTTCTTCTGCGGCATTCTTTTCTGCTTCCCAAACCGGGAACTGCTGCGCGTAGAACAAATCGTCTTTCTTAACCGGGCACGGGTGCTTTCGCTCCCATTTCTGCAACTTGTGTTGAACATACCCTTCCATGAGCTCGGTATGGTTAAGCTTCGTAACCTTTCTGCGAGATTCAATTTTGATCGAATCACGCTTGAGCAGTATGAACCAAGATTTCTTCCGGGAAAGACCATGTATACAATGTTCTTTACAGAACTTAGAAGTAGTTCCGTGAGACTTATTAAAGTCTTTAAGCCACTTCTCTTTGATGTCACGATATTTTTCAACATAATCGTCCAAATATTGATTATTTTGGGTATTCATAACGTTGCCTCCTATAATTAAGCTGCCTGTTTAACTGACTTTTGTTTAATTTCTTTAACCTGCGTAGGTTTCTTGTTTACGGCTTTAGCCTTAACTTTGAGCCCACGACGAAGCTTGCGTCCTTCAGCCTTAGAGCCGTGACGGAAGTTATATGTGTTCTTCTCAAGAGCCTCCTTAGCCTTTTTCTTAGCTTTACGGAGATTGTAGAAGTTCACACTAGCATTCTTTGAGCACTCGATAGTATGAGGATCTCCTCCCTTCTTGTGCTTGTTGTGATTGCCTGACATATCTATGCCAGCCTCCTCAAACGGAGACTTATCATCAGAACGATACTGATAGAACGTAGCATTACCTACGAGATCACGCAGTTTTACTACTACGCTTGCTGGCACATCCTTAAAGAATGCTGTAGAGTTAGTAATGCATGCAGACTTAATGCCGCAATCCTTTACCAACTTCTCAAGCTCTTTCTTTTTCTTCAGAACAGAATCACATACAACTGTGATATTGTATACAGTAGCGTTGTCCCACTGTTTCTTTGCGATGTCTATCACCTTCTTAGTGTCTGCATCATTGAGATGCATACGCTTGCACCGACGGGTAACTGATGCGATATGACGAGCCATAGCGACATTACGACGCTCTTCCTGCTTCTTCAAACGGTCCTCCAGAGTGATTTTAACAAGCTCTGAAGCCTTTTCCTTCTTGGAGTCGATCAGTTTATCCATGATGCTCTTTTTGCGGGCCTTACGGGCCTCTACGCGAGCCTTAGAAGCGGCATATTTAGCCTCTTCGTGAGCCTTCTTTTCAGCCTTTTTCTTAGCCTTAGCATCGTCTTTCGCTGCAGCGATTTCTGTATTTTTTACAGCAGCCTTAGACTCTTCCTTCTTAGCTGCCTCAGCCTTAACTGGTGTAGTTCCTATCTTAGCCTGAACCTTCTTGAGGTTCTTCTTGTTATTCTTCTTTGACATAATTTTGATAATTTAATGTGTTAACAATGTTATTTTTAAGGCAAGGGATTCCTTATTGTGGTTCGTGTAAGCCTCGATCTTACTCCTTTCGGCGACCCTTATATTTGTCTCGAACCTATAGCATTAAGCTGCTAGATCCATTTCAAACTTATCAGCAATAGTATCATTAATCTCAATAGAAGTCTCATTGTTAAACTTCTCGAGATTAGCGTCGAACTTATTTGCTAGTAGCTGCTGATCATGGATAAGCTGAGCAATCTTAGCTGATGAGAATACCTCACGCTTAGGCATAGCTTTCAATCCCTTTTTTGCCTTAGTTGATGGATCAAGTGTCTTGATCATCTTAAGTTGTGCTATTGCCTCCTTTGCCTCACATGCTGCGAAAATACTATAGTTATTTGTCTTCTTAAAATCCTCGTAAGAGAATGTAGTTGTACCTGTATTAAGAGCTACCAAAATACCCTTAATCATAATACGCTTCTCACTAAGCTGTACAATCTGGTTATACAGGCTCTTGAGATCTAAGCCAGAACCCTGCTTTGCTGCAATTGCCTTCTTAGACATGAGGTTCTCTGCTCGAATAATTCGCCAATACTTATTGATAGTGATATCAATGTTCTTACGAATTGTAATGATGTTTGCTGAGTTCAATTTAATTGATTTCTTATTCATATAGTTTGATTAAAATTAAACAATTTACTTGAATCAGCCATTTACCTAGTTCCTATATTACATATAACTGTAATAAAGAATAAAAGACATCCATTGGCAATCCTGCCCCGCAGGGCGGATTACCTATTCTCCGCAGAGAACGTTTAAGGATGCCTTTTAATATAAACTAATAATATCGTCTTTGTATTTCGTTATAAACAATAACGGTAATATCATGCATGAATGTGTACTCTTCTGCTCGCAGTTCATACACCATTCCCGCGGGAATGTTTCTGTTTATGGCATTACTCGTTTAGCGTTTACAATTCCGTACTCCAACTCAATCATTGGTTTACCGATGCAGTCTTTAACCTGCAAAACTTCTTTACGTCCGTTGATATTGATAACAATTTTCTCAGGATACTCTTGCTGAGCGTTAAGCCTTGGCCCTGACACCCGGGACCCCGCAGGGTCCGCTCCTACGCCATCAGCAATGCTAGAATTCTGACATACTTTTGTCGCAACATCATACAGTCGTTCTACGACCCAGTTAAAGTTTTTGTCTTTAACTCCTTTCATCACAATTTCTTGTGATAGTCCTTCCATAATAGCTTTTTGGTTAATCCCTGTGGAAAGACTCACTAGTGCATCCCATACCTTGAGAGCGAAACTCTCAAATGGTAAGGTTTGCTCGCAGCCGATTATCTTGTTCCAGAAATGAAACTTAGTTGAACCCAGAGTAATACTACCATCATAGTTAATGGTATAGATTTTGTACTTCTCTGTATGGTCCAACTTTTCATAAACGGCTGCTTTAATCTTCGGTTCGGAGAGCATTACAGCAATAAGCTTAACACTCTTCTCAGTTAAAACAGCCTCCATGAATCCTACGCGATCTTATCAGCTGGTTTTGACTCTGCCTTCTGGCGCTCGTAATCAGCAATGATCTTCTCATTTGCTGAAATGGCAGATACACACTGTGCCTTAGCCTTCTGCAACTGCTCGATCATGGCGTCAAGACGAGCTATCTCACCACGGTTGAGGTCGTTAAGAATGTCACCCAAATCCTTAGGATCTGAGAACACAGCTTTAGAATTCTTGTCCTTGAGAGCGTTCTGGACAGCCTTCTCAGTGGTCTCACCAAACTTGGTGCAATTCTCACCGAGAGGAATATCGATCTGGTTGTCTGTGCCTTCATTGAGACGGCAAACGACATCACCGATTGCGTTCTGTTTTGTTGCCATAGACTCAATCGTGATATAGCCGATCGAGAAGCGACGAGGCGAACGATTGAGTACAAGGTTTACATTGGAGCTCTGTTTAGCCTGCTCCAAAACCTTGTCATGGTCTGGGTTAAATAAACGAGTTTGGGGGGTGAATACATCCTGACCAAACATTTGCGCACCGAGCATGCTCAGTGGGGTACGATTTGACTTAATAGTTGTTTCCACGATGTTTACATTAATTTCTGACATAATCATATCCTTTTTGATATCGTTATTGATTAACTAACGATATGATTGAAAAATATGGTGTATTTTGGCTACACTTTTGCCGTTGTTTATTGAATAAAGCAACGCTGATACGAAGATACTCGGTTACTACTTTGCTTACTTAGTTTCCTAAAGGAAGTTCTACTATTGTAGACGCTTTATCTAGACTTAGCTACACTCTTCCTATTGCAACAATAGGGCAATAGGCTTGCAGCGGGAATTACATACATATGATGCAATTAACATTTACTGGTTTATCCAGGCCCATCGTCTAAAGCTTTGAATGCTTCCTTTGCATAATCAAATGCTGAACTGTTTTCTGCTATTTTGTTCACGTTTTTTCTAACTTAACTATTCTAATCTTCGTTGGTGAAATTTTGCAGAGCAACTAACACTCATAGAATCTTAGAATTCTTATAACCCACGAAAATATGTAGAATCTCGGTCGTATTTCCCTTACTATACTTACAAGATATTCCTACACGATTGTTATTAAAGCAGATGATCTCTACTGCTAACTTAGAAGCGACTGTCAGCTAGGTCTCCTTACTGCGGTACTCGGCTTATGGCATGTACCCAGCGGTTGGTTATCGGAATGTCTCAGGATCAAACCCATCGCAGACTTTACGGCTTTTTGTATCTTTGCTGATATTTGCAATTTTTCTGTACCGGTATTACTACCTCCTATTTATAGTGCGCGAATATTGGGAATTCAACCCATACATTTCATCTTGTCACCCACTTATAAACGTAATATACATGTATAGAGACAGTATACACATATAATATACACAGTCGTTTTACAACATAGAATATAAGCTGCCCATCAATTTCCTGTATTGCTTCGAACCTTTATGTTTACATATACTGTTGCGCAGTATACTTTAGCACGGTTGGCATATCGGTTGGCACTCGATTTCTTCACCTCAAGCCCTTACTTACAACGTAAGATCCACTCTATGAAGGGACATCAATTTTTGTTAAACATGTTATCTTTTAAACTTTCTAGGTTTTCATAGTTTATATCTCTTGCATACAATATACGCATACATAATATACCAGCTTACTACTCTGTAGAGACTATATAATATTGTATATCATAGTGCAAATAAACTATTAGTCTAGATTGTTTTGGATGAAAGTGGAGGTCAAATGATCCTGGCTGGATATATCTCGAATCAACTTTCTACCTGCTTTGCTATTTCTTATTCTAGGATAGCTCTCCATCAATTTTCTTTGACTGTAACGGAGTCATCGATCATAGTCTCATGAACGATTTAATTTTCATGGAAATTGGCTGTAAGTTCGGATTGCCTAACATCCTAATAATACAACTGGAATAGATTTTCACCGCGATCTTCACCCGCGTACGATACTCCCGTAGAGCTTCGATTAAGGGGCTGCCCAACCCTTGCGCTTGTTTTACTTTTGTATACCGCATAAACAAGAAAAGCCTGGCGGTCACAATCAGACACTTCTACCCCATCCCTGGCACCCCTTCAACGGAGTTGTACTGAATCGAACAGTAAGGTTTTGGTATAGTCAGCAAACTCATTTAGTTTACTCTGTGTGGTATTACTCCCACAGTATTGATGCAGTTTTTCGGCCTTTATACTAGCTTTGGACACTAGAAACACTACCTACGGCTAATAATACTTCTATATTGTTTGGGATATCCTCGGTTCTTCCAGCACCATGCACCATACCATGTATGCAATTCTGTTCACCTACTGGGGACCAATATAGTTCGTCTCGTGTAACGTTTGTATATGCTTAGTATTATCACATATAATTACGATACGGTTCATTATGCCCTTCTTGGGACTTATGCGTTTTTAATTACACTACATCTTTTTAAGGTGTATTCAGCCTCATCCAGCTTGTCTCCAGACGGTTCTCACAAGTCCAGCTGTGCAATTATAGGAGTTGATACAACGCTTCTCCTACCTATATCAAACTGTTTCAATGTTTGATACATTTCATCCTACCTTTTGAGTGATCTCGCCCTGCAAGACAGGGTTAACATATTCTCGGATCCAGTTAATATTCGTACACAGGCTAATGAGACCTGCTATATGTACTTACCTAATTATAGTGCGTAGGGTTCTTATGTTTACTTACGCACATTAGAGGCGATTTGAATATAATCACGGAGCTCTCCCTTACGAATGGCAAAGTCATGATTAGTGGAGTCGACCTTATCTCCAGGTTCCGCAATATACAGAAGTGGTACATACGACGTATCTGTCTTCTTAATTACGGTGCGTTTAACAATTACCTTTGCAGGTAACTGTTTATGGTTACAAGGTACAGTCTTTTCTACCCTAACGGTATCATGGACTGTATCAGGATTAGCACGATTCACTTGACCAAACAGATGGTCCATTGGTTGCTGTACAGTAGATGCTGCTACTGTTTGCACTGTCGTTGGAAGGGGAACATTCTTAAGATCGGCAATATTCATGCCGATAGTAAGAAATACTGCTCCTAACAACGTGATCACTAATTTTTTCATACTTTGATAGTTAAATTATTTGCGTTCACTTTGCCATTGGATGTCAAAGGCTCTTTTAATGCGACCAACTAGTTGTGAACCAGTTTTCTTAATTGGCCGTATTATTTTTTTACCTGAGCCTTGGCTTTACCTTTGGCTTCCTTTTTCTTATCCTCGCCTGCCTTCTTATCAGCTGCTTCCTTAGCAGCCTTGGCAACAGCCTCTTCCTCAGCCTTGATCTCATCATCGGTCTTGAACTCCAAGTCGACGATATTCTCCTTGGCGTAACCTACGAGCGGATCAGAAGGGTTGCGGAACAGATTAGAGATGATACCTGCATACTGTGTAGCGTTATCCAGCATAGAATCAGGCTTAACCTTAGCCATCATCTCAGGAGATACTTCACGATAGTATGCACGCTTAATGGCGATAACAGTCTTCTTTGCGAAGTTGTTACCATCCAAGAATCCCTGCTTCAAGCCCTCAACGAAGCTACCAGGCGCTGCAAGAACTGCTGCAGTAGCCTTGTCGGCAAATGCGATATTCTTGTTAGCTGCATCAATGTGCTCCTTGACACGATCCTTTTCTGGCAGCTTGTTCTCTGCTTCGAGCAAAGCTTTGCCCTTTGAGCGAACATCGTCTGCACCAATGATTACGAGACACTTTACAGCGTCTGCAATCTGATTATCGGTATACTTGCATACGCCGGTGTTCTTGTCAGTAGAATGGTCGCGAAGCTCACAGAACGCAGACACAGGAGATCCTGACGTAGCGGTAACATTGAAGAAGTGAGCACCAATTCCATAAGTAAGCGTTCCGACACGACCCGTAAGCTCAACAATCTTGCGAAACGTATCATGGAAGTTCGTGTTCTTGATGCGCTCAAGATCATTCTTTGCAGAAGCAAGAGCCTTCTCAGCGTTAGCCTTATACTCCTTATCCTTAGTCTCTTTGAGTGTCTTCTCAGCAGACTCGATAGCACGCTTAGCCTGAATAGAGCGATATGCATTATAGAAGTTCACACACTGCATGATGCTATCCATCAGCTTAGAATCACGATTCATAGCCAAGAAGCCAGACAAAGCTTCCTTGAGCTCTTCTTCGTCCTTGATCTTTGTAGGATCAAAAACCTTACCTGCTGTTGTAGCACGAGCCTTAGCATCCTTGTCAAGACTCTTTGCAGTCTCCTCAGATACTGTTACAGCTTTGGCGGTAACCTCAACTGCTTCAGCATCGTCTTTTGAAGGCAAGAGCTTTGTATCATCAAAGCTTACGCCGATCTCCTTCAAGGCTTCAGTAAGCTCTGGGAGCGCAGACTTGCGGATTACAACAGCGAAATCGCTGGTACCATACTTGACCTCGTTACATACGCACACTGCGATGCCGAGGGCATTAATGTGGTTGAGTTTGTCGATGGTTCCCTGTGGGAAACCAGTGTGCTCAGCAGCCTTCTCATCCAAGAAGAAGCGATCGTGAGCCATCTTCAACAAATCTACCTGGTGGTTACGGTCCATGCTTGACCCACCTGTTGTTGTGAGCATAGCTGCAGCATCAACAGCTGCATTTGCATTGTTACCACCATTGTTATTATTCTGAGCAACTTTTACATTGCCCTTTCCATTCTTTTTTGCCATTTTGATAATGTTTTTAAATGTTATTTACTAAAATTAATTAATACTTTTCTGGGCAACTAACTTAAATTCAACTTGTGTCGAATATAAAGTTCGTTTTTAACCAATCTCGTGGAGGTTTAGTGAGCACGTTAATATGCTCGTCTTCACCCAAGTTAAGCACAGTAACAGTATCTACTACAATTGCATCCTTACCTGCTGGTTTTGTCTCAGCACATGTACCGGCGCCCTCTGAGGGTTCCAAAGCCTGAAATGAGCACGTCGGTGCCAGCATGGGATTTGCAGAAGATTTAACTGTACCGGCTTCACTTTTATGGTCAACAAAGGCATAGTTGACCATACTCTTACCAGTAAAACCGAGCAAGAGACTTACGAGAATGATCCAGAACAACTTGTTGCTCTTATTGTATCTTGCGAAACCAAGAGCTACAAAAATCGAGAGAATCAATAATAAAAGTGAAGTCATTTTTGTTAAACTTTTAAGTTATTTTTAATTTTCCTACGAGTGCGACTTAACGCAGCTTTTATAGTGCCTGTAGGAATTTTCAGCACTTTGCTAATTTCATCAACTGTAAGATCTTCTACGTAAAATAAATTAAAAATCTTCTGTGTCTTCTTTGGGAGTTTTTCAAATTCCTTTAGAAGAGATTCATACTCAAGAAGATTGACAAGATCTTCTTCTTCTGAAGAATTAGTTAATTCGACAGGTAGTCGGCCTGAGTCTTCTCCTAATTCCATGGATTTCTCCTTTACTTTTCGTAGATAATCTATAGCTGTTCGATTAGCTATAATTCTCAGCCATCCGCCAAAAGACGAATAATCTGTGAATGTCGAGAGTTTTTGGTGAACCTTAAGAAATACAACATTTGTAAGATCTTTAGCTTCATCCATGTCATTCACGTAACAAAAGAGCACGTTGTCGACGAACTCTTTGTAACGGTTAAACAATTTATTAAACGCTAGCTCATTTCCCTTTTGAGCTTCTTTTATGGTCTCAATCTCAGATTGAGTGATACGCTGATACTCCATATTGTGGGGTAGGGGAGATCTCTCTCACCCTACTCCTGATAAAACGGAAGATCGTACACCATCTTCTGACGGTATAGCGACCAAACGTTGTTGACGAAATTGTTGAAAATAATTATTTTCAAATCCTTTCCTCCTGTTTTCATTTCTACCTTTTCAAGTAGTCCTGAACCAATACGCATACGAGTTGTAAGTGTTTTGAACTTCATAGGGCTGCTTAGGATCATTGTTTTCATAATCCAATCACCAACTCTACGCAAATGCTCGTTACACGCATATTCATACAAACAATTTTCGTCTAGGCTATCTCCTGCACAGAATATATGTGGTTCATAAGTAAAGCCTTTTTTAAGGTTATTATGGAACCAGTTAATCACATTTTCTATACCTTCTTCTTTATAGCCTAACAGACTAGCTCTGTAAATTAGCATTTTAGGGAAATACTCCATTTTTATTTTGTTTAATTAAATGTTTTCTTAATAAACTTAGAGAAATCTTCAAAATACTCATCTAGAAAACTAGCTTTTTCTGACAATGCGTTATCAAATAAAGCCATATTGCCACATTTACATGATATGTTATAATAGTTTTCTAGGTACTTATAGTTCTCTTGAAACCATACTACCCAGCTATTAACCCATATCCAAAATGCTCGTTCTCCAGAGTTAAATACTTTGTTGATGCCATCCAAATTTATAGAGTCTGCAAAATTAAAATTTTGAGACCCCTCATGTATTCCAAGAGCTTTTCTTAATGATGCATTCTTTTCATCTGTTCGAGGTGTTCCTCTTCCAGTATTATAGATTGCTATATTTTCTTGGTATACACGGTCTATCCATCGCGTTTTTACAGCATACTTAATTCTTTCGTGTGGCTTTTTACCTATATTAGATAATCTGCCAAACTCTGTACACCATTTAAACGCGAGGTTGACGACATAAGGACACCTGTCCTTTATCATCGCTTTATATCCCTTTGTCATAACTAATAGAAAGGAAATGGGGAATCGAACCCCAAATCCTTTTCTCCACTTTGGTAGGAAACACCTAGGCTAAACTTACGCTACGTTAGTATAGTCTACAATGTTATTTACATTGCCGTTTAATTTATAGTATAGTGCTTAATGTATTTATCTCCTCTGTCTGTCAAAACCAAACACGCCCGTGTAGGCAGTTTTACAACATGTCCAGGTTGTTGTTCAGATTGAACACCCCTGAGGGAGGCGTGGACGTGAGGGGAGTCGAACCCCTGTCCAAACAGATTATTTCATACACACTGTACATTCTTGTAAATGTTCCGATGATCAGTCAGAACATTTGATTTAAGCCACTTCAGAGTCGTTCTAAGGCGCTTTCGGCAGCATCGTGGTTAATTACTCCACTTATCTCCTACGGCGCCTCAGAACGCATTAAAACATGGCTAAAAATATATAGGAATCCTCATGATACGAAGATACTTAGAGGGCTATATTCAGCATTTTTGATATATTTTGCAGGGTTCTAGTAAATACTTTTTCATTCTTTACCTGAGTCTCCCCGATACAATGATACGCACAAAACATATTGTTTGATCTACTGTCCCAATTTATTGTGTGGGTTCACATCTCTTCTTCTCATCGTGATACGAAGATACTTGATGAGAATGTTAATTCATTCTAAGATTCCTTCACCGTCGTTCTACAAAGCCCATTGGTACCTGAGAATCTATGTACGTGATACGAAGATACTTGTACTAGAAGAAGAATTAAAAACGATCGAACTGGTAATTGCCATAATACCAGCAGTTAGGGTACTTGTTGCGCAACTCACCGTCGTGCTTTTCGTACTCATCGTTCAGATCGTTCATCTGCTTACGCTGATCCTCATCGATCTTCTGCGAAAGTTCACGGAACTGATTTGGAGTAATCTTCTGATCGTCAGGAACGGCGGTACCATCCTCCTGCTTGCCCAGAAGACGAGCCAACAATTCTGTACGCTTCTTCAGAATGTCGAGAGTGATCTTTGCCTTCGCACGGTCCTTACGGACATTGAGAAGTTCCTTGATTCTAAGGAAGTCAGCACACTTGACAATTTCTTTGACCTGGGAGATCTTGCGTTTCTCCTCATCCTGGCGGATTTCTTCTGCCGCCTTGTCTGCGATGTCTGTGACGAGGTTACCCTTCATCAACTTCTCTACTACGTTGTCTGCTGACACATTCTGCTGCTCTTTAGCAGCGCCTTTTGTTTCTGCTTTTGCCATTTTGATAATGTTTTAAATGTTTGTAAATAAAATTAATTAACATATTGTTACTTCTCCCACACTCCAGGATGGATTCTTAATGAATACTGCGCCATTGTTATTAATGGTGATATCGCATGGAGCGTCGTGAGAGCAGTTAGCCAAATGAATGAGTGCGAATCTGGCATCTTTAGCCTGATCCTCGCTAGGGTACTTGGATTCGAATACCAATGTTTTTGTATTCTTACCCTTTGCTTTACCCTTGATCGTATACACTGGGATCTTCCACATAGTCTAAAGGATTTAGCTTGTTTTTAAACTTGTCACGCTTATATGCCTTTGCTTTGGCTTCTGCATGACGTTGATGATACACTTTCTTAGTATTACGTTGTGTTCTGCACATAATTACATGTTATCTTGAACTGTTTTAAATACACAAATAACATCGGTAGAAATACCGTAAGAATCACGCATTCTCTTACTTACGCCACCAGACATAACTCTGATAGCATTTGTAAGAGATTCATTGTCAGACTCATTAGTTATAGCCTCTGACAATGCAAGCAACAGCTTCATCTTGGAGCGGAAAAACTTGCCAAATCTTCTTTTCACGTAGATGCACGCAGATTCCACAACAGAAAGTTCTGTAGCGTTCTTGGCTTCTACATGGCCGATAATAATGGAATTAACTTCCGTTTCATCCATTGTAGATGCATGCACATCTTTAACGTCGGGCTTAACTGTGTTTAACTGTGAAGCTATTGCCATAACTTCTGATGCACTCAAATTAGCACCGTCATAAGAGATAATAATGTACCGCTTCATAGCTAATCCTCCTTTGTCGTTATGTTTGTACTGGAGGACTGCACGATCTGCACATGCTTACCGTTGATAATAGTGTCAACGACTTCCGTGTTGGGAATATCAGGAGGAGTAATAGCATCGTATTGATCCTGTTTATCGGGAAGATTCAGATACACATGCTTGTTCATCTCGAACTCGTTCGATATACTCATCTTAGTCAATGGTTTCCCAGATTTTTCTAAGACTGATACCACATCACGCATAACCTTTTCAGGTATGCTGAAGAACACTGAGTCCTGATGTCTCCATTGACCTTCCGATCTCTGAAACTCTATAACGTCAGAACAGCCGGTAAATGTAGGATTATCAATATCCTGCATCATTTTTGACACCATGAGTGAGTCATCGTGTTTGATCTCACTCTTCGTCTGCTTCACATAGTCACATGATGACACTGTGGTAGCTACAATAAGCATGATTAAGCACATGCTAAGCTTTTCGAATAATCTCTTCATTTTGATAATTTATTAGAGATTCAACAAATGTTAACTATCCTGTTAAGCTCAAGGAATTGCACTAGTCTTTGCTAGTAGTCAATGTAGCACATATGGGACTCGAACCCATGACTTACGCGGCCTGATACAGTCACCGCAGCTCTAACCAGCTGAGCTAATGTGCTAAATAGGAGAGAATATTCCTGTATGTCCCTGGCTTTTAAACTATACTCCACCCATTCCATCATAACATGAACACCAGTATGAATCATGTATTCCTCTTCTCTCCTAATAATTGTAAATTGTGGACCAGCTAGGGTTTGAACCTAGGACCTCCAGATTATGAGTCTGTTGCTCTAACCACTGAGCTACAAGTCCAAATATGGGCAATTTTCACTGGTTATATTTAAACCATTCCATTGTCTCCTACTATCTAACGTTCTTTTTCTTTCTAACCCAAATGATTAATTTTAAGGTAATTACGCTATTTAATAGAGTTGTAGGGAGTTGTTTGGTACCCATTTGTGATTTTATACAGACTTGAACTGTTATGTAGGCCTTTAACCTAATAAATCTCGGGGACGGTATAACCCGCCCCCTTGAAATGCAACTTAGTTAAATTTTTCCGTCCAGTAAGATATAAAATATATGAGACTGGAGAACAAGATTACTATCAACATAATAACTATTATTGCTAGCGAAAAAGCGCTGACATTAATTGTGCTATCTATGTTGGATAGTATATCAAACAACGGGAACGCTGAAATAATTATTAACACTATTGCTACGAATAGTTCTGCATATTCTCTTTTCATAGATATAATGCTATTTGTGATATCTCATCATAGTCGTCTTCGCTGACAAACCATGAATCGTTATCTGTTGTTAAATAACTCTTTCTTGATCCCAAATCTACATCTTCTAACGATAATACACACATATCATCAGGATTTGCAGATTCGTAGTTCTTTAAAACTACATTTGAATTGCTACAGTGCGATTTAAGTCTACGCAATGAAGCATGATGGCGTCTAACTTCTAATTCTTCGTCAGACATTTGTCCGTTTTTTCTACGTTTTGCCATAATTAAGGACTAATAAAAATTATTCCGTCTTCAATGCATGATGGTGACTCTTCGTTTAAATTCTTTAAATCGTTTACTCTTGGACAAGAGAAAGGATTATTAAAGATACACCCATTGCAATTGTATTGACGTTTAGCCCTAACAACAATGCCATTTATTTTGTAGATTCTGCCAGGACTAAGATTTTTAATCATAGTTCACCTATTAATTGTAACTTGTACATTGGTTGCTTGACTGGAACCATTTCGTATCCTTTACGAATTTCGTCAACTTTTCTAAGCACTCTAGATACTTCTCCAAGTTTAAATACTCTATGTATGGTCTTACCCTTGTTAGCTAGTATAAAACATACAAATTTTGATGGATTAGCATATAGCTTATCATATACAGGTGATACGATATGATAGAACGCACCAACACCTTTCATTGTGTCGATTTTATTCATATCACCTTCACTAATCATAATCTTTGTTGTTTCTCCTTCTTTTTCCAAATGTTCAGACCTATATATATAGTATTTTCCAGTTGATACATCTCTGACAGTTGTACATACACCGCCAATGCTCTCGACTACAACCATAAAGCTACCTATCATTATGCCACTAGGCAATACTCGGCACACTACATCTCCTTTACTAAACTTCATTTGTGTACAAATTTAATTTTATACCTAACGATAGATGTAATTACACCATTTCTTAACCTAATGCCAAGTGTAGGCTCAATAGAGAATTGCTTGCATGTGCTAATATAGTCAACAACACTCTTTGAGATTGGAATAATCTCTGAGAATCCTGCTGATTTATCAACATATACAGCCATATACTTAACGGTTTTACCGTTAACACTAGGTTTTTGTACTATTTGCTTAATACATTCAACCTTACACGTCATAGTATCAATCACAGCTTTTTGTTGCGCCTGACACTTTGCAGTAACGAATAAAAGCATAGTTATTATAACTACGGCTATAACCCAATCAGTTCCATGATTGTCTGGTTTTTCACAAAGATTTATTGCCATCCTAATGAATTGTTAAGAATTTAACACTTGTCTTGCCAGCTCCTGGAACATTTGAATGCTTGTTATTAATATAACTATTCAAAGTATTTTCCAAAGATTTGGCATTACATTTACTTAATCCAGAAGAGAGGATCATTGTAGATCCTCCCTCCTTAGCAACTACCTTGTAGTTAAGATATTCAGCATCTGGTTTTCCTTTTGCTGACTGTGGCTTAACTGCCTGGTTATGCGTCTGCTTGTGCTTCTTCTGGTTCATCGTTTGTACAAATGAATGGTTTACAATCCAGGCCAATGTTCTTAACTGCGTTAGGCTCGCTGAGTCTATCTTCTGCGATTTGGCCAATTCTTTCGGCTATAAATTCAAGATGTCTCAAGTCATCGATGCTGTTGAATTTACCATCAACTTCAACCGTCACTTTGATGGTCTGTTCCTCTGTTACGGCGTCCAGTTCAACGTCAATAGATGTCAAGATTGGAATGTGTTTCTTGAACTTAGTCTCCACATAGCTAGGAGCATCTAAATCAACATGATCTGGAGACAGTGTACGAGATACTGTTACGATCGTTCTGTTACCGTCAGCGCAAACTGCTGACCTAAGTTTTGGGTAATTATTACCCAGCAATTTCTCTAAAATGTTCATAATTTTGATAATTTAAAATATTATTTACTTGTATAGGACTACTTCTCACCTATACTTGAGTTTTATGTTCCATGTGTTTTATTTGATTAATTTAAAAAATCCTTTTGGATCACACAGTCTACAGGCTACATAACTTTCTGCCCATAAATTATCATGTCCAAATATACAACAATCACATTTACAGCAATTTAATCTATATTTAATGCATTGATAAACATGGCCATTTAATGTTACTAATTGACCAAGTTTTATTTTATGAATACCAGATGTCTTCTGTGTGGTCTTCTTTGTCGAATTCATTCATACTACTTTGTAATTAGTTCGTCAACCTTAGACTTTGCTTCTAAATAATCAACACCATAATCTGTCTCAAGGTCTGTATCCATTAGATCAAGATTACGTGTACCGTCGAGAGAGTCAAGCAATGTTTCGACACATGTATAGTATCGTTCATACGCTTCTATTCTTTTCTCTGCTTTTTTGTTCTTACCTGTATGGTAATTTGACATAAAGCAGGCACCAATAATTCCACCAATAACTACTCCAACAAGGAGTAAGTTTAATTGGTCCATGAAAGAACGTTTATTGTCATCCATAATTATATAAAGTTTTGATTAATAATCAATAGAATGGCATATCTATTCTCACGAACCAATATGCCTGCATGGAAATAAAACCTTTTGTGTAACTAAAAATGATGCAATAAAAGATGTGTAGTGGTTACTGGACTCGAACCGTCGCCATGTGTGCGCTTTACTAGCCAAGTACAATACCCATATAATGCGCTTGTACATAGTATACCCTCTTACTTCAGTAAGTGTATAATAACCACTATCCGTCTCTCCGGATCGTCATAGAGAATTAAGTCGCACTTTGTCTTCACCTGTATACAATTCGGCCGCGTTAAATAACTCTCAGTTTTACATGTAAACCCATTCCTAGGTTAACCCTCTGTGTCCTACAAGCGACCCTCTTATAGCTTTGCAAGTACCATAAGCACATGTTATAGTGCGTGGGCTTGGGACCACGACTGCCACATTACTCCTACGATTTATCACGTTAGCGTAGGCGCTCCGTCATCCTGGTTTATATACCGCATGAGATAACGGTTTAATACAACTATCTTCACAGACAATTGTAGATGGGGTCTAGAAAAATGCTTATGAATAATGAATATCAGACTACACTATGATGCAATGTGTAGTTTCGTCTAGGTCTCATCAGTGATTATGTTATTGGAGTAATACGTAGTATTACGTAATACTCACTCCTCTCCCTAGCTGAGTTTAAATAAAAATGTACCACTATCTTCACAGACCATGGTATACGAAACAATCTACTATTTACCACTCTTAGCAAAAACCTCAGATTTGTGCAATCAATTGTATATGGAGTCTTAATGTCTATTTGTCTTAAATAAACATATCACTATCTTCACAGACAATGATATGTATCATGCCAATGTTGCTACGCTTAGCAATTAGTAACCTATTGTAAATGAGCATATTATCAATTATATGGAATTTTTCACCTTAATAAACAACTACCGGATTGTCCGGCACGCAGTCCTTTCTACGTATTAAGTTATACAATATGTCGTTCATTTCCGCAAATTTATGACTTTACCATTTTATGGGTGGTTCAAATATTACGTCTTCAACTGTCTTGCCAATCAAAGATCTTTTATATTCAGAGTAATTTATTGTGTTAGGATACTCTACAATATATCTGATAAATCCTGCTAATTCTTTAGAATATGGCAGGTTGATCATTACCAATAAGTCTTTTACAACTTTTTTGGTAAGCGCGTTCACTCCTCCCCATGTATTAGGAAAGTTGTTCCACTCTTTTTTCCAGAGCGTTGGTGTATTGTTCTCGACTAAGCGAATAACGTCCAATACATTTGTTTTATAAGTTATTTTCATATTGATTATGTTTTATTCTATCTGTTCTATCTGAAATTTCACCTGTGGCTCTTTCCATTTCCGATCTCAGGCAAGCTTTAAGCTAATGTCTGAGCGAAGCGAGTTACATTTGTCAAAGAAGCAAGGTAGCGCCACGGGGACGCTACGATGCAAGTTAGAAGGATGCAGGAGGCACTGCTCCTGGAGCTGGTTGCTGAACGCCTGACTGTGCCGCATTCGGCTGCGGAGCTGGCTGTTGTGCAGCTGGCTGTTGTGCAGCTGGTTGCTGTGTAGCCGTATTCGGCTGAGCTGTAGCTGCTGCCAATGGGTCTGGAGCTGGCTGTGTTGGCTGAGGTGCTGCACTTCCTGCTTGTGTAGCTGGCTGGTTTGATACAGGTCTGAAGAACTGACGTTCAATAGAGCGTACTCTTGAGATAGGGTCCCAGTTTTTGGCATAATTTGGTGTGCCATCAACCTTTGGTGTCTCGCTGATGAGGATACAGAATACAAGAACAGAGTCCATGGTCATAGGCTCATTTGTGTTCTTGTTCAGTCGAGGACTGCCATTGTTATCCAACAAATAACTCATACCATGCTCAAGCTTCTGGCGTACGAATATACCATTTAAGAAGCGATAGCGTTCTGGAATTTGGTCTTCGCTAGATGTTTGAGCTGTACCTCCATGAGCTGTGTCCAAATATGGACGAATAGCTGCAATGAGGCCATCAACTCCAAACATAACAATGTTTGTATTCTCTTCAAACACACACTCCTGGTTCTCTAGAGTTCCAGCTACATAGTAATTACCTTCAGTTTGTCCTGGCTGAGGCTTAGCCTGCAGCACTGACATGTTAAATAAACGATACTTTGACATAATTATATATAATTAATGGTGAATAATCATTTATGAAGATAATAGCTATAAAGCTATATATTAAGGAAGAGATATAATAACAAACAACATCAAATGTATAAATACATAGGTGTGGAGACTGTTTAACACATCCCCACATCAACATATCTACATCTTTCTCTCTTCCCCCTGCTAATAAGTTAGAAGTGTTTTTTATGTTCCCGCAAGCAAAGAAGAAGCAAGAGGGTAAGGCGCAAGGCCTTACTCCCCAAGCTGATACAAACTGTCAACCTTATGAGCTAAATCAAGATACTTGACCATTACATCACTGCCATCAGTGTCAAACAACTCATTCTGACCCATAACGCGGTCTGCCGCATCGAGCGCAGCACGCTGTGCATTGATGAGCTCAGTTTTAGCGTTGTAATCATTGTGTAACAACCTATACTGGTTAAGTATAATATTCTTACCATTCTCCTGACCAGTAGAATAGCCTGCAACAAAACCACACACTAAAACAACAACGAACAAGATAATCCTACGAAATGTTTTCATAATTGTAAATATTTATTGATTAAACATAAGCTAAAGATAAAGAGAGCACACCATTAGAGTGGCGATACTCTCTCACGAAACTGCTCATTATCGAAGTACTTGTCATATACACCGAATGATACATCATGTATAAGATGCTTGTACATAGCGTCTGCAAACTCAAGCTCAAGTAAATCAGCACGTGATAAGATATCACGTTCATGATCAATTTCATTGATTACATCAATAATTGAGCAATCAACCATATCACGTTGAATAGCAAACAACATGATAGCTACTAAACAGAATTTATCCATATTGATTATTTTTATTGTTACTAATAGTAAAGAATTGTTCTTTATGTTCCCGCGATTAGGATAGCAATCTATCAGTGATGTCATTTAAGATGCCGGGGGTAGTCAGATCCGAAACGCGAGCCGGGGGAGGCAATTATTACTGTTTCGCGTCTTTGCACTTGTAAAACAAAAAAATAAAAAAAATAAAAAAGCCGAGGTTATAAGCCCCGGCTAATAATACGAAATATTCTATATACATCATTCATGAATTCTCTATTAAACATTAAGTATAGAGTTATTTCATACACTTTGTCTGTTACGCATGGAAGATGCTTATTTTGCTCTGTTGGAATCATCGTCATTTTTAGAATCATCTTTCATCAAGCTGCAGTGCTAATTGTAGTATCTGTCTCGTTGGGTCTGCTTCCTCCCCAAAGTTCTCCAGTTCCTTCAGCAGTGTCTGATACGCATCCCTCTGTGCCGGATCCATCTTCTCTTGTCTCTTCATCTTTTATATCATTCAAAGCGTTTATAACTTCAGCTTTTGTAGTCTTTGTTTTAGACTGCTCAATAAGCTTCTGTATAAGTTCGTCTCTATGAGGATTACCTTTTTGCTCATACATATGCATAAGGATTGCTGTGGCATTCGCAAACTCTTTAGAGTTTTTATCAAGCGTATCTATAAGTTCCTCAAGTTCTTCAATTGAATAATTTCCTGGTTTATGCAAGAAGTTACCATCTTTATCGTACAAATTGCTATATTTACTAATCTTTCCCATTATTTTTACTATCTTTAAGTATTATCCAACATGTTGTAGTAGCTACTATTGGAAGTATCAAAAACATGAATATTATATCAAATGGATTCATCTTTATCTGGTTCGTAAAATCCTAATCTTCTACCGTTTTTCTCGGCCTTTTGTATTATTTCTGCCGCTCTTAAATATTCTTTATCTTTTGCTATTTCGCTCAGCATGTGCTACATATTTTGTGCACTCTTCCTCTACAATTTCACCATCGTCGTTATGTATTAAGTGAGTATATTTTGCTTTTGATCTGTTGAATTTAAACATTCTAAACGCTTTATCTCGCTCCTATTTATCGTCATATCTATGGATGTATTTCATCATTTGTGTAGCATTTACAGATCCTGCCACCCCTAGATTGCATAGGTTCTTAATAAAGCTCATAGCTCCATCTTCGCCAAACTTATGCTTTAGCATACTATATTCCTTAAGGCTCTTCTAGAACCATTGATTATCAAGATCGTATATTGGTTCCTATTCTACAATGTATGCTATATTTACAGGCACTCCATGTATAAAGAAATATTTACACTATTCTGTACACGGTTTATTCTAGTATTGTAGAGATAAGAAGTCTGCATAATATAGTACAGCACTCATCTCAAACTAGTTCATCGTTTATTTGCTGTTTTGTTTACACATTCAGTAAAGTATCCAATTAAGTATGCGAATACTTCATTTGTATCGTCAGATAGCTTTATATGGCATGCCTCAAGTATATCTACAGCTGCATGAAATGACTCATGAGCAAAGGTATTTATATCGTCACTAGAATCCTTTATCTCGTTTATTACTATGATTTCACAGTCTTCATTAGTTAGTTTATCATATGCGCCTCTAGTGGTATAGGCTGTATAATCTGACCATTCATCATCAACTATAGATGACTCGTATTTTCTAAAGCCAAATCTTTTATCTACTATAGACTTATCTGGATTAAGTATAACAAATAAGCTAAATCCATATACTGTCTTATATTCGTCTATTATACACTTTTTCTTCTTATCCATACTATTCTTATTAATTTTACTATTCTTGTTAAGCTTATATATAGCTCTACTATACTGTAATAGCTTATTATACTATATAGTCTTACTATACTGTAATAGCTGTACTACTAAAGTAGATCTCCTAAAGAGAATATATAAGAGAAAGGGTTCTAGCTGACTAACCCCCTACTATCCCCCTAACGTAAAAAAGCTAAAAAAGTTGCATATCTGCAAGGAAAATGCTATTTTTACAAAATTTATGCCATATTTGCAACCTTTTTGAAAATTATTTCGTTATGGCAGCGTAAAACAATAAAAGCAATTGGATATGACAAAGATTTTAAAGGTTATTAAGCCTTTCTTCGTAATGGAGAATGGTGATACATTTGAGTACAACGCTAATACAGATCAGTACGAAAGTGTATATAACGAAGAGCATAATAGCTCAAACGAAGACAATTCAACGGTTGTTTCTTCTTACAATTCTGTTTATAGAATCTCAAAGGAATATGCCAAGATGCTTCTCGATAATGGATATGTCGAGGAAGTTGATGATAAAAAGAGATTTGTAAATATCTTTGACGAGATCAACAATAAGCTCTCAGAATATAACGAGGAGCTTTATAATCTTAGCAGAGGAAACAACGATGACACTCCTCAGTGTTTGCTTGTTGAGAAGGAGACGGTATTGAGAAACATGATTAAATTACTTGAGTACCTTAAAGGATTGAAGAAGTAATATGGATGATAAGATGATAGATCAGACTCAGTTGGCTGAGGACTTGAGCTCAAAGATAAAGTATGAGTTCAGACAGATGTTCTTGGTAAAACCGCTTGAGCCTGTTAAAGTTAAGAAGAAGATCTCCGAACCTGTGGCTAAGGATACTAAGCCTAAGAAGGATAAGGATGGGATCGAGGCAGTTGATTATGATGAAGTAAAGACAGAGGTAAAGGAAGTTGATTCAGATTTCTCTAGAGCTGTTGTACTTAAGTTGCCATATGAATATACACATCCATATGTTGATGAAAAGATACAGCAGATGCCTATCAAGGTTGGCGATATTGTAATATACAGATCATCTAGAGGTGCTATGTATTTCGATTTGCTTAAGGACTCTCAACTCGTATCACTTTACGATATTGTAGCAACTGAAACAGTAGAAAAGTAATGAATATAGATAAAGTTTGTAGATAGATTGGACGTACATTGAACGATGATCCAGAGCTAGTAAAACAAATAGTTATGCATTAGTTTTAGTTCGTGGTTGATGTTATGAAAGATCAAGATGATACTAGAGACGTATTAATAAACAAACTATTTAGATTCAAGCTTAAGAATAGATTTAAAGATAATAAAAATAAACCATTAAGCCCATATGAAAAAGATAATAAACATTGAGCGTAAGCCTATTATTGCTGATACAGATACAGCTGAGGTTTAGGCTATTAATAGATCTGCAAGAGCAATTGATGACATCTACATCATCCCAGAGGACGCTCATATTGAGTGGACATCAAAGCTCTCCCCAGATAAGGTTATTGAGGCAGATGTAAAGAAGAATGATATTCTTGTTACATTCTACGATAGAGATCTTGGCACAGACTTCGTAATAGTTCAGTCTGAAGATTGGTTGAAAGCTCTTAACAATGCTAAAGAAGCTGACCAGAAGAGAAAAGAAGAGTGGGCAGCTAAGCAGAAGGAGAGAGGTTCTATGGATCTCGCTTGTGGAGATGCATGTTGTGAGTCACGTTAATATTTAAATTATGAAGAAAGCTATTAAAAAGACAGTTAAGGTAAAGAGACCTAAGTATACAATCTCTATGCTGGATGTTGCTAATGCAAACGATGTTACAGCATACTTCATTGGCCAGAAGATTTCGGCAGGTATGAGAATGACTGATTGTGACTATGATACAGTTATATCAATCCTTACAGACGCTTTGCTCGATGAGATTCTTCCAGAGAACGGCTGTGCTGTAGTAAAGGATGACTGCGTATACTTAAGATGTAAAGCCAGCAAGGTGGAAGAGAAAACTAAGAAGCCTTGGTACAAACGCTTATGGAATTGGATTACTCGTACTAAGTAATCACCTTTAGAGTCTATTAGTCAAACGGTAAAGACGGCCCGATACAAAGGGAATAGTTAGCAGGTTCGACTCCTGCATAGACTCCAACACATTCTTTTTAAGAAATTAAGATTGAAATAATTTTTCATTTTTTTTAAGATTTAGATTTGATAATATGAGTGGCATCCCTGTGTGTACACTATAAATAAAAGGCTACCATGGTAAGCTGACGCAGGGACCCAATACTAGTATGCGTCTAGTTAAAACGTAAGTGGCCGAGCTGATGGTACACTATAAATAAAAGGCCGAAATTAGCACGAATACTGGTTATAAGTCCAGCTAAAACTTATAAGAGTCAAAGAAAACGGGCGAGAATATAATCGCTGAGAGGTTACGTAGTTTCTCAAATCTCTATAAACTGGGACATCCGGGTGAAAGAAAAGCTTTCTGCCCTAGCAGCTCTTTGAGCTGCATGGTTCAAATGGCGCCAATACTGGTTCTGTATAACTCCAGTTAAAAGTTGTACATTTATCTCGTCATGGTGTAGTGGTAGCACCCCTGTGGTAAGGATCCTAAGCCCACAGAAAGCCGTAGTTCGATTCTATGTGACGGGGCCAATAATTTATCGCGGGATGGTGAAATGGTATCACATTAGGCTCATAACCTAACTTTGCTAGTTCGACTCTAGCTCCCGCAACAAATTAAGATTTACCACGATTTATCGTGAGGTCAGTTAAGACTTTAAAACATAGTGGTTGGGCTTGCCACGCCAGACAAACAAAAAAGCAAAATAATCTTATGCGTTAGTAAGAGTTTAAAACGCTTCGTAGACATGGATTCGTAAACTCCATGTATATTGCCCATTCGCGTAACAGCTAGCGCGCCGGGCTCTTTTGTCCAATGAATAATTGAATATATAATAATGGAAAATAAAATATATAAGCTCTCAGACGAACAGTTTGTTGAGTTGCTCAAGAAAAGTTCAACAATATCTGAAGTGTTGTTTAAACTTGGTTATACAGTTAAAGGAAACTCTTGGGGATACTCTCAAGTAAAAAGAAGAATGGATGATCTGAATTTAGATTACTCTATATTTAAAGGTAAATCCGCTGTCATAAAAACAAACAAGTTAAACAACGTAAAGAAAGAAGATATACTAAAAGAAAATTGTAAACATCAGCGTACAGTATTAAGGAGATACATAATAAAAAACAATTTAATTCCATACAAGTGCGCAATATGTGGATGTACAGAATGGCAAGGGAAGACGCTAAGTTTGGAACTTGATCATATAAATGGCATAAACAATGACAATAGATTAGAAAACCTTAGGTTTTTATGCCCTAACTGTCATAGTCAAACATCAACATATGGAAGCAGAAACCAACAGCTTAATAGTTCGGAATATGATATCCCGGATGATTTGAGAAAGATGGTTGAAGAGAAGTACGATGAAGTTAAAAGCGTTAAAAGGGTATCGTCTATACTTGGAGTACGAAGATGCGTTGTTACAAAAATAGTTAACGAATCTGGTCAAAAGCATTCTAATCAGAAGTATATAATAAGGTATGATAAAGATTGGAACGAGCTTACAAGATATGGTTCACTCGTAGAAGCCGCTAAAGCTTTAATAGAAGATAATGAGGTTAAAACTAAGAGGGTGAAGACTTGCACTAGAACTATAATGTACAATAAAGATAATTTTTGGTTGAACAGTCATTGGAAAATATTGGATGGTAGCGGGATAATAAATAATCCGCTATTAGAACCTTCTCTAATTGACTCGGAAGACACTGTTGACGAGGCGCAAGCGAAAGCAGCGTGACAGACTAAACGAGAAGGCTGACCTTAGGGTTGGATGCAATAGTCGAGCTATGAACCCCGGAGGAGTGGGGGCAGCACCTACATGGGCGACAATATAAAAATATAATATTTAAATACTATGGAGTTGAAATTTAAGAGACTTGAGGATAATGCTATCCTCCCTATTCGTGGCACAAAAGGTGCTGCAGGAATTGATTTGACTTGTACTAAGATTGAAACAGCTCTTAATGAAGCAAATCAGCTGATGTTGGTTTACCATACAGGATTGGCAGTTGAAATTCCTGCCGGATATGTTGGTTTACTTATACCACGCTCTAGTATTTGGAAGAAGTCATTATGGCTTACTGACAATGTCGGTGTTATTGACAGTGACTTTAGAGGCGAGATCGTAGCAATTATGAAAGCTACAACTGATACAATTCCTGCTGTTTATAAGCAGGGTGAGCGCTTCTGTCAGTTAGTCATCGTTCCTATACCAGAGTATACAATCACAGAGGTTTCTGAGCTTTCTCCAACAGAGAGAGGTGATGGCGGATTTGGTTCTACTGGCACAGGACATGAAAACGAATCTAGCGCAGCTGCGGGAACTCAGTCACAGCTTAAGGAACAGGTTGAGTCCGAACCAGAGCCAGCGGCGGCACAAGAAGGTGCTGAGGTAAGCGAAGGATAGGCCTAATTCGCTTACGTAAAGGGGATTACCGAAAGGTAGTTCCCTTTTACTGTTTAAACACATATCTAATTAGACATTATATATAATGAAGAAAAGATTTATTAAGACACCTTTGGTAGGTGTATAGGTGCACAGTGCCAAGGATGTTGGTACAAGAACAGTTAACATTTTGATGGGCGAGCATGCTGGTGAATATATACGTGGTGATATTATGGATGCAAACGCTGTAATCCAGGCATTCGATGAGATTAAGGGTAGCGTTGATACTGACCACGATTCTCTTGAGGAAGTTGTAGATGAAATTCGTAACCTTAGAGATGCTACAGATTAGAATTTTGAGGTATTCTAGGAGAAGGTAGAGGAAGAGATTACTAACAGAACACAGGGCGATAACGCACTTGACGAGAAGATCAGTACAGAGAAGCAGGAGAGGGTAAACGCTGATACTCAGCTTCGTAATGATCTTACAACTGAAACTAATCGTGCTAAGGCTAGTGAGAATACTCTTGCTTCAAATATACAGGCTGAAGCTACAAAGCGCGAGAATGACGACAATACAATCAAGGATAATCTTAATGCTGAAGTAACACGTGCTACAGCTAAGGAGAATGAAATCAAAGCAGAGGTAGATGTTATTAATGGCGATTCTACAACTGAGGGTTCATTTAGAAAGGCTATCGCTGATGTAGTTGGTGCAGCTCCAGAGGCTTATGATACTTTGAAGGAGATTGCAGATAAGCTTAGCTAGAACGATGATCTCCATACAGCTATTAATGAGGCTATTGCTACAAAGGCTACTACAGCTTCACTTAACGAAGAGGTTACAAGAGCAAAAGCAGCAGAGGCTGAGAACAAGGCTGAGATTGCAGCACTTGAAGCGCGTATTGCAGCACTTGAAGCTAAACATACAGAAGTTACTGCATAAGGCTAGGTCTTAATGAAAGCATGACGGGGTTCATTGCCCCGCCTAGCACAATCCGTATCATTTCTTTGATACGCATAGTTACGGCACCTCTTTTTAAATGTGACCAGCGTAACTTTATTATCCCCTAGATGGAATATACTAGGGCTCGCGTAGTAATACGCTTATTAGATTAAACGGGACTAGGATTATTCCAGTCCTAATTCCATATTGTTTTACTATAAAACTTGTTAATTATGGATACAATCGAGAAAGTTTATTGTACAGGACACGACAATAACGACGCTTTAGTAGCCGCTTTGGCTTCTAAGAATAACTGTGATCCAATGGCTATGGCAGCTATGATGAACTAGAATGATTATATGAATAACCCATTCGCTTACCTTATTTGGATGATCTTCGCTATGCGTATGTGGAACAACCAGGATGGTAACCAGGGCAATGCAATCCAGAGTCAGCTCGACGCAATGCGTTCACAGATCGCTGATAATCAGAATAGTTCATTGGTAATGGATGCCATAAGAGGCAACGGTAACGCAATTACTCAGTTAGCCTCTAACCTGAACTGCGACTTCAACGCACTGAATAATGCTATTTGCTGCGTTAAATCCGGTATTCAGGAAGTAGCAGGTAATGTAAACTTCTCTGCAGAACGCGTTATCAACGCTATTAATCTCGGAGACGCTAACCTTACATCTGCATTGCAGAACTGCTGCTGCCAGACACAATAGAACATTATCAAGATGGGCTACGAGAATCAACTTGGGCAGAAGGATATTGTAAACCAGATGCAGACAGGTTTTAGCTACACAAACACAGGTTTGGAGAGAGCTACAAGTAACCTTGGTTTCCAGATGAGTTAGATGGCTTGCGATCTTAAGACGAACGCAAATGTTAATACTCAGCGAATAGTAGATGTTTTGAACAATCATTGGCAGTCAGATTTACAGTAGAGATACAATGACGCACGCCTTGAATTGTCACAGCAGAAGTAGAATGCTACTTTGATTGCTGCGCTTAAGACAACTGCTGCAGCTTAATAAGTTTAATTTATGTGAGGGCTCCTTCGGGAGCCTTTACATATAAAAATAAGGCTTATGGCATTTAAAGATGTAAAACAAAATTATTCAGTATATATACTGAATAAACAGGATATAACTATTACCGATGGCAAGGTTATATCAGTTGGATTTCCACACTTAGACTTAAGTACGAAGCCTGCAATGGGTTAGTCACAAATGGTTGTAGATGTAACTATAGAGGCTAATTCAAAGACGGCAACATATTCAATCCCAGAGAACTTATCTGTTACATATGCAGGAGACGTAGTATTGTCTACAGATAAGCAGGGTCTTATGGCTGAAGTAGAGCAGATGAAGAATACTGCTGAAAAGATACTTGAGTCAGTTCCAAAATAGAAGGAAGTAGTAGATAAGACGACTGTATTGTTGTCTGAGCTTAATCCTGTCTATAAGGAGAAAAAGGAGACTGAATAGAGATTCTCAAAGATAGAAGAATCTATAAGTAGAATGGAATCAACTGTTAATAACTTTATTAATTCTTTCAACAATGCAAAAGGTAATAGTAATACGGCACAGTGACGAAGATAACCAGAATTCTAAATACGTTGCAAATCTTTAGAAGAATAAAGATGGCAGCTATTCTGCTAGTGTTGGAGTTGTAAAGGAAGATGGGTACAATGAATATGTTAGTAAACATGGACCACATTTTACGAAGTCTTTACAGGAATACGCTAGTAAATAGATGGTTAATTCAAATAATTGGGAACATACATGGACTTCTGAGTAGGTTCAAAATGTATGTAATGTACTTAATCTTAAAATTCCAGATACTTCTACAATAGAAGATGTAACATATACAGCAAACATGGCTTATGCTGATTTTTATCCAGAATTGCTTAATGAACACCAGTGTATAAAATATGCAGCAGCTGTAGCTAACGATAAAGATGGCTATACAGGAATTTAGTTTTGCAGATGGATGGCAGATGTTGCTGGAAAGAAGGAACATATAGATTGGGATAAATTCAAATAATCTTTAACTGTGGCGTTTTAGACGTGGTCTTCGATGACACCACAGTACAATAATTGTTAACAATTTAAACGAATTAATATGATTAATTTTTGCGTAGAACCAAAAAAGCCTTGTCGCAAAAATCCAATCGGAGAATTAGATTTTAAAATAGACAAGTGTTATTCGTCAATATATTCTAGATTATGCTGCCATGAAAATGATTCGGTCTCACATATATCTTAGGAAGAAAGAGATGAATGGAATGGAAAGGCTAGCAATTCTGCTTTACTAGATCTTTAGAATCAGTTAAATGAAGTAGCTGGAGACGGAGATAACTCTATAAAGAAAGAGATATTGATAGAAGTGTCTAGGCAGATAGCAGGTGCTATTACTGATTTAAATATTGAAGATTATGCTAAAAAGAAATATGTTGATGACGCTATTAGTAATATCGACTTTGATTAGTATATTACAAATACCAAAGCTGATTCTACGTATTTAAAAAAGGCTGACTATATAAAATTAGACCCAACAAGCTATTATACTAAAGCTGAGGTATAGAAGATAATTGAAGACTCTACTATAGGGAAAGATTATCCTATATAGAGCTTTACAATAGAAGACAACAAGCTTCTTCTCACATAGAAGAATGGCGGCTAGTTTAAGGTTAACCTATCTGGAATAGGATCTGGTGTTGGAGTAGATACCGATTATGTATAGGAGTAGCTTTCAAATTATATTAAAAAGAACACATTATCAAAATTGATAATAAACGATAAGGCGTACTCTATTGAAAGTGGGCGCGATATAAAAATCCCTACTAGCGGCGCTGGTTCAAGTATAGATTACACTAAATTTGGATACAATAAATCTTATTTCAAAAAACACCCAAGTAATTCTGTAGCACCAAGTAAACCTAGTGCAAATAGACCACCTGAAGACGGCTCTGGATGGATTGATGATGCTCCAAATTAGGAAGCTGGATATTACATATGGATGACACAGGTATTCATAAACGGTAACGGATAGTATGGAGAATACACAAATCCAATATGTTTAACCGGAACTGCTGGAGAAAGCGCTGTATCATACGATATTAAAACATCTACTAGTACTATTAATTACCAAGATGGAACAATGTATCCGAAGACTATTAGCGTATATGTTGTAAAGAGCAATGGTTCACAGATTACAAATATTACACCATCAAATAGTTCTGGTTGGTCGTTCTCGTATAGTGTTGATGGCGGAGATGCGTGGACCGCAATATCATCTGATTAGATTCAAACTGAGGGTGATAATGGAATGTTGTTTAGAGCAACAAACGGAACAATGATATTAAGTGAATATGTTACAATTGTTAGGTCTGGTATAAATGGATCAACTTATTCGTTACAGCTTTCAAACATATCGTTATCATACGTTCCAGCAGATTAGAATTACAACTTACAGATGAGCTGTAATGTTAATCTGTATAAAAACGAAAATGTTGTAGATAGTACTGATGTAAATCTATACAATCTATATATGTAGGTAAACTCAAACGATAGAACAACCTTACAGTATAGCACAGACCATTGGGATGCCACAGTAAATACAACTGTACAGTCTAAGTCTAGCACCATTACTATATACGCATATAATACAAACGGAGCTTATCTTACATCCATGACTATTCCAGTATCAGCTTCTGGAGACGCGTCTACCGGACAAACGTTCAAAGGTTCTCCTTTAAGAATTAAAAGCGAATGGCAGAGCGGCATAAAGTACTATGATGGAAAGAGAGACGCAGAAAACGGTATATTCTATCAAGACGTTGTACTTTATAAAAATATATATTACGCTTGCATAAATACAGATTCCGGAGAATCTGACAATTGGAACACACCGCCAACCACTGCTACATATTGGTCAGCATTTTCATTATCCCCTAATGTTGTAGCTGATCTTGTTGTTGCCAATAAGGCGTTTATAAAAGAGCTTTCATCTAATGAGCTTGTTATTTTTGATGATTAGAAGATTGTCGCTGGTATGACATCTAGCAAAGCCGTAGATGACTCGTCACCATTAAATGGTAAGGTTACAACTGAAGGCAAGGGTGATGTTCGTATATGGGCTGGCGAAATATCTAATGCTGATTTAACAACAGCTCCATTCACAGTTACAAGCACTGGTGTTTTGAAAGCTAATGATGCAACGCTTAACAACGTTGTTTTAAAAAAGGCGAATTTAACAGATGCTACGTTTGCTAATCCTTACGGAGAAACTTGTATAACAACAAAAGAACAAACTGTTTATACAGATATTTCTACTAGTATAAAAGCAATATCTTCAGGAGTATTTATAAATGATACGACTGGTAAAAACATGGCGCAACTCTATTATTTGTCAGAAAATCACTCTGATTCAAAACCTTAGTCTGGATTAAGGTTAGCAACAGGTAATAATACTAAGTTTTTTTCTAATGTTAGAGATAATGACGCTTAGTTGTATATCGGTAGCGGTGTTGGTAGCGACATTGGTATCAGCTCTAAGATTTTATCATATTTTTCAACATATGTAGTTAATGGCAATTTGCTTGTTGATTTTATTTCTAATTCTATTTGTAAAATATGTGTAAAAGGACTTCGTTCATACGCTTTTGTAGAAGACGCGTATTCTGATAGCGCTCTATAGAAAAATGAAATGTTTTTGATTAGTAATACAGTAGAAGACAGACAAGGCAATGCACATACAGATTATACCGTTCATATTAAAGGTGCCAAAAATTAAAATGAAAATAATTAGACAAAATATACTTCCTCCAAAAGGTTTTTTAGCAATTAATCTGTTCGGTTATCTATTCTATAAACCAAATGCTAAGATAACTGATGTCACAATTAATCATGAACAAATACATACAGAGCAGATGAAAGAAATGCTGTACATACCGTTCTATTTATGGTACGGAGTAGAGTGGCTAATTAAACTGTTCTGTAAAGGAAATGCATACAGAAACCTTTCTTTTGAGAGAGAAGCTTACGATAATTAGTATAATCTAGATTACATAAAAACAAGAAAACATTATAGTTGGCTTAAAAGACTATTTAAGTAATGTTTGACATCATATAGAATAAAATACAATTAAGCACAGAGGATTTAGCTATACCGCCTTTTAAAGACTTCTATAACAATGCTAAAGATAAACAAGACGCATTAAAGAAGATCGAATTCATAGTGTGGAGATATAAATGGAATAGCCCATATGAGGCGTATCCAGAGAAAGAACGCACATGGAGAGTAGCTAAAGATGTACTTAATAACGAGAATTATAAACCTGATGACGTTGTAAAAGAATTAGCAAAAAGGTTCCAGGAGTTCCAAGAGACTCCTGCTACCCGCCTGCTTAAATCTTCTAAGAGCGCAGCAGAGGGCATTATGAACACGATGGATAGCTATGCTGAAGAAGAGCTTGATATAGATACAGCCAAGAAACTTTCAGCCATATTGAAAGATGTTAGTGGTATAATCAAGTCATTAGACATGGCTATGAAGTAGGCAAAAGCAGAACAAGCAGAAACCGGTAGAGTCAAGGGTGGTGGCATTATTGGTATGTACGAATAATTATGATAGACTTTAATTAGAGACTCCATGATACTGATAAGTTCAGATAGGCAGCTATCTTCTTTCAGCAACATGGATGCTATACCTTAGCTCCTAGAGGTACTACTGATTATAACAAATATTGGGAGCAAGAAACAGATAGATGCCTTAATGGTTATACGGCTCCAGACGGAGAAGGTATAACAGGATATAACTACTTCTATCTAAATTATAGTCCAATCATGCGACTTAAGGAAGAAGAGTATACCGATAGAGAGGGTAACCTCAGAAAGAGAAGACAGCGTATACTTGAGTTTCCTAGTTTTTGGGACTATGATTACTATTATTTTTGCGCTATAGAACAAGCGGAGTTGGAAGGAAAGCATATGGCTGTGCTTAAATGCAGACAGAGAGGATATTCGTTCAAGGGTGGATCTATGCTAGTTAGAAACTATATGCTTATACCAGGCTCTAAGAACTTTGCTATAGCATCAGAATAGAAGTTCCTTATAGGTGATGGTTTGTTAACTAAAGCCTGGCAGATAATGGACTTCCTTGACAAACATACAGCGTGGGCTAAGCAAAGACTTGTGTCCACACGTATGGAAAGAACATCTGGTTATAAAATTACCGATGAGTTTGGCAAATAGACCGAATAGGGATATTTATCTAGCATAACTGGTATAACACTTAAGAATGACCCAGAGCGTGTGCGTGGTACTCGTGCTAAACTTGTACTATGGGAGGAGGGAGGTAAATTCCCAAGCCTTCTTGATGCATGGCGTATAGAACAGCCTTCAGTAGAAACCGATGATGGTAAGGCGTTCGGATTAATGATAGCCTTCGGTACCGGTGGTACAGAAGGTGCTAGTTTCGAAGGATTGAAAGAGTTGTTCTACAAACCTAAGTCTTACAATGTTCTCAGTTTCCCTAATATATGGGATGAAGGCAGAGAGAATACAGAATGCGCATTCTTTGTACCAGCTTATTCAAACCTAGAATCATTCGATGATGATGGTAACTAGGTTTACATGGATAGGGATGGAAATAGCTATAAAGAGAAAGCTATACAGAATCTTATAGACCAGAGAAACAAAGTAAAGGACGGTGGTGCTAGTTAGCAATCAATAGACCGTTTTATATCAGAGCGTCCTATAAGACCAGCAGAGGCTGTATTAGAGCTCGGTAAGAATATATTCCCTAGAAAGTTATTGATGGACCAGCTAACCAGAATAAGGACCAATAAGAAGCTTTAGAGCATGAAGCATATAGTTGATCTGGAATGGGACGGAAATGGTCAGGTAAAGGCTACAGAAAAGCCTAGTGGGGATATAACTAATTACCCTCTTAAGAAAGGCGACAAGCCACATGGCTCCGTAGTTATATGGGAGTACCCGGTAAAGGATCCCCCGCATGGTTTATACATAGGAGGATGTGACCCTTATGATCACGATGATAGCTTTACAAACTCTCTTGGTTCTACATTTATATTTAAACGTGTAAGAGCTGGTGAGGCGTGGACGGATGTAATAGTAGCAGAGTATTCCGGAAGACCGGATACAGCAGAAGAATATTACGAGAACGTGCGCAAGCTTCTTACGTTTTATAACGCTAGATTATTATTTGAGAATGAAAGAAAAGGAATCTACCCTTACTTTACGAATAAACACTGCGATTACCTCTTGGCTGATTAGCCAGATAAAATCATATCTGAAGTCTTTAAAGACAGCAAAGTGCAAAGAAGAAAAGGATGCCACATGACCAAGCAGATTAGGGCGTATGGCGAAGGATTAATATTAGAGTGGCTGTTAGATGAATTTGAAGAAGGCCATCCTAATGTAGAAAGAGTATACAGCGAACCTCTAATAGAAGAACTTATAGAGAATGATGGTGTACGAAATGTAGACCGCGTGATAGCTTTGTGTATGGTAATGATATACAGAGAGGAGCTCTATTAGGTAAAGGTGTCGTCTGCAAAAGAACAAAACAAATAGGTTGAACTCTTCGAGATGCCGTTATTTAGCAAACAATGGTTTGAAGAAGATAGCAGCACAAGTGAAGACGGTATGCCGATATTCACATTTTAATACATGGAAGATAACTTATACAATTCAGCTTTCCCCAGACAAAAGCTTCCTCTTTCAAAGAAAGGAAAGAAGTGGCAGGAGGATTGCGTTAACTATATTATAGGTGAAGGTAACGTAACATCTGGAGGAAATAGTACATCATATTACGGAGAGCTGTAGACCTATTATAATTTATATAACAGCATCTTCGACGAGAAGGATTTTAAATCAATTACAAACCCATTCAAGGTCGAGGATGGTTTTCCTGCTACTCCTCATGACTTTAATATTATAAGACCTAAAGTAGATTTGCTTATAGGTGAGGAAACGAAAAGACCTCTTAATTTCAGAGTTATCAGAACTTCGTAGGAGGCTACATCAGAAATGCAGGAGAAAGAGAAGTAGATGATTCTACAATATGTAGAAGCAGCTATCACAGCTAGAATGAGCCCAGAAGAAGCTCAGTAGTTCCAGCAGTAGCTACAGTCTGGAGAGATTATGCCCCCAGAGCAGATAGCTAAGTATATGGACAAAGACTATAAAGATATTGTAGAGAATACTGCATATCATTCTCTTACCTATCTGAGAGAGAAGCTTGATCTTGACAACGAGTTTATCAAAGGCTGGAAGGACGGATTGATCTCAGGTAGAGAAATTTATTACGTTGGCGTACTTAATGCAGAGCCATATGCGGAGAGAGTTAATCCTATATGTTTCTCTTACGACAAGAGTCCAGACCTTGAGTTTATTGAGGATGGATCATGGTGCTGCAGAAAGATGCGCATGCCTATAACCGAAGTATACGATAGATATTACGACAAGCTTGAAGAGAAGGATCTTGATAAGCTTGAAGAGATGATTGGTTCTACTCCTGGTAGAAACCTTGGAGATAGAAGCCCTGTTGATATGGGTATACAGTTACGTATATACGATAATCCTATATTTGAAGGATCTGGTAAGTCGCTTGTAAATGTATGGCATTGTTGCTGGAAGTCTTTTAAGAAGATCTTCTACGTAACTACTACAGATGATGCTGGGCAGCCTCAGATCAATATAGTTGATGAAACATATCAGCCTGTTGGTAATGAGGTTAGTATTGAGCCAGATTGGATTATAGAAGTATGGGAAGGATACAGGGCTGGTAGTGATTTGTATTTTGGTATACAACCTATTGAATATCAGCATGTAAGTATCGATAACCCTAATAGCCAGAAACTTCCTTATTGTGGTGCTATTTATAGTAATACAAATAGTAAGCCTAGATCATTGGTTAGTATTCTTAAGCCATTACAGTATATGTATATTGTATTGTGGTACAGACTTGAGTTAGCTATCGCTAGAGACAAAGGAAAGGTTGTAAACATGGATATTACATAGATTCCTAAATCTATGAATATTAGCCCAGCTAAATGGATGCACTACCTGTCTAGTGTTGGCGTTAATTTCATTAACCCATACGAAGAAGGCTGGAATATCCCAGGAAGAGAAGGTGGTAAGCCTGCTCAGTTTAACCAGATAACAGCATTAGATCTTACAATGTCTAACGTCATAGCTGAATACATACAGCTGATGGATAAGATAGAAGAGCTGGCTGGCACGATCTCTGGTATTACATAGCAGCGTGAAGGAGCAATAAGCTCATCAGAGATGGTAGGTAGTGTAGAAAGATCTGTTGTACAGAGCTCGCATATTACAGAGCCATTATTCTGGGTTCATAACCAGTGCAAGCGAAGAGTGCTTAATATGCTTCTTAATACAGCTAAGGGTGCTTGGGAAGAGACTGGTAAACAGAAGCTCCAGTACATCTTTGATAATGGAGAAAGAGCATTCTTGGATATTACTCCTAAGTTCTACTATGAGGATATGGATGTATTTGTAAGCGATACATCTAAGGATCTTGAGAACATACAGAAGCTTCAGCAGCTTATACAGCCAGCTATGTAGAATGGTGCTAGCTTACTTGAAGCCGCAGAGATTCTTACAAATGATAACTTCAATATCATTAAGCAGAAGCTTAAGGATATGCAGACTAGATAGGAGTAGATACAGCAACAGCAGCAAGAAGCAGAAGCTCAGCAGCAACAGCAGTTGCAGCAGATGTAGAATGAATCTAAACAGCAAGAGCTTATGTTGCAGGAAGCTCAGATGGATCTTCAGAGATATCAGATTGATCAAGATAATCAGACAAAGATAGCTGTAGCACAGATCAACGCTTATCGTGGAACAGAAGATATGGATCAAAACGATAACGGAATACCGGATGTTGCAGAACTTGGCAAGCAGGCTCTTGAGTAGCAGAAGATTAATCAAGAGGCTTATAACAAGCGTTATGAAGCTAAGTAGAAGCGCGAGATAGAAGATCAAAAGATTCAGCTTGAGAAGGATAAGATGAAGCATGAGACAGAGCTATAGAAGGCTAAGGATGATGCTGCTTATGAACGCGAGAAGCTTAAGGCTCGCACGGCCCTTAAGAACAAAACGATTGGCGAGAAGTAATGAAGTTTGACAATAAGACATTTTAGCAGAAGTATGAAGCGTGGAAGAATGGCGCTGATTACTGGAAGGATATTAGAGGAATCAACTTGGGTGGAGACACCCAGGCTGAGGAACCTAGTCCAGAAGAGTAGTAGTAGATGGACCAAGATGTATAGTCTATACTTAATGCTTACAATGAAGGGAAGGATGTCAATATAGCTGAAGACGTTATTGAGCCATTACCTTTTGATACTCCATTAAACGAAGAGCATCCTATACTTCATAAATATAAAGGTGGAAAAGATGATTCTATTAATACTTTTGTTAACAGAATGGGCCCTCTTGTAGGACAATAGCTAAACAGATACGGATATGGTGATGCTGCATACTATAATGTAATGCGTTAGCTTGCATATGAATCTAATTACGGTAGATCCAGAGTTGCTAGAAAATAGCATAATTATGGCGGAGTAGGCTGGAACGGCAAGACCTATACTACATACAAAAGCGATGCAGACTTTGTTAAAGATTATGTAAGACTTATGCATACACGATACGGAGCAGCTCTTAGAGCTAAATCCACACAGGATTATGCTAGAGCACTTAAGTAGAAGGGTTATTACGAAGATTCTCTTTAGAACTATTCTAGAAACCTTAATAGCATGAATAGCCTTGTTAGAGCAGCTCGTAATCACAAGAATGCGCATAAGGACGCTTATAACTATAATGTATAGTTAAATGACCTTGAGTAGGATTATGAAGATGCCAAAAATGCTAGTCCTATAATTATCAATTCGCCATCTACAAGATAGCCTAGTACTATTAGAGCAGATGTTCCGACAACTCTACTTGGCCCTACTTAGGAAGAGATAAAAGCTCAACAATAGCGTGATCTCAATAAGTATAAACAGTAGATATACGATAGGATAACATAGCCTTCACTTCCGAATATACTAAACTTGCTTCCATCTAATAACTTTGGTAAAGACTCTTATGGCTAGAAGTTCTGGTGGAGAAGAGGTAATAATTTACATTTCTAGAAAGGAAAAGACAAAGTTTCAAATGGGGGGAATTAATAGGCCTCAAGACAAAGCTCAAATAAATTGGATTCATAATTGGCTTAAAGCAAGAAAAAATATCCTTAAAAAGAATGCTGAAGCCACAACGTATGGATACACAAAATATTCTGCTAGAGATACAAGTAAGCCTGTTGGGCAAATGGGATGGAGTAGAAAAGATTATGCAAATATATGGAATCCTATAACTTATTTCAAAGGCAGCAATCCTACAGATAATATGGTTAATAAAATAATATATTCTCAAGTTGAAAATGCAACGAATGTTCCAAAAGTTAATGTAGGTGACGAATATCATCCTTACGGAGGCGAAATGGGAGTATATGTGCGTCCTGATAGTTGGGATAATAGTGGCCATTATGTAGCTTTTAATGGTACTCCTTCTAACGAAGTAAAAGTACATGAATTTACACATGCTTCTCATCCAGAACAACAAGAGAGATATATAGATGAGGTTATATTTAATAAGAATACCCCAAATGTTGTTGATGGTCATAATAATTCTAGTATTGATAATGCTAGAGAGCTGTATGGTGCATTATAGGAATTTAGATACAAAAACAAGTTAAAGCCAAACTAGGTGATAAACCAGAAGTATATTAAATCTCATAGGAAGCTATTTAAAGACACTTATCTTGAAAAGATTTTAGACAAAGATAAGATAAGATTATTTAACGAAGTAGCTCAGTTGGATTTAAATAATAATAATGGTGATATTTTTAAATATTATGCATAATGGAGAGTCCAAAAAGAAAATTTCAAAAACAAAATGACTATCAGCGTCATAAGCTCTTTCGTAAGATTAAACGTAGAAGAAAAGCATAGGCTGAAGCAGAATAGCATATGGCTGAAAAGTAGCTTAGAAAGAAACTTAAGATTCCTAAGTTTGGAAGTGGCAAAGATATTAATATAAAGAAATCTAAGCGCGGTACATTTACCAAAGCAGCTAAATAGCATGGTATGAGTGTTCAGAGTTTCGCTAATAAGGTTTTAAGAAATCCAAGTAAGTATAGTACGGCTATGAGAAAGAAAGCAAACTTTGCGCATAATGCAGTAAGCTGGAAACATTAAACATTACACTGGTTCGATTCCCGTGTAGCGTACAACAATTAAAAATATTAACTTAGTTATAATTTAAATTATGGCAAGAAAGAAGAAAAATCCATTAGGTGATTTTGAAGACGCTTTGAGCTCTCTCGGGTTCGGTGGTCAGGAAGGTGGCGACAGCGTTACAGACATCGATAACCATGATGTGGTTAATCAGGTGTTAGACGATCCTAATGATGATATTGACAATTTAGACAATCCAGATGACGATAAGTCTTCTGAGGATAATAAAGATAATAAGAATGTAACTGGTGATCCTAATGCTCACGATGATGATACAGAGGTCCCAGATAATATTTTAAATAATAATACGTCCGACACAACTACGGTTGACAACGAATAGGATAACGACAATGATGATAATGATCAGCAGACTGACACTGACGTCGTAGATCCTGGAGAGGCAGAATAGATTGGTGCTTTCTTTGACGCATTCGCTGAAGCTAATGGTTGGAGTGTTGATGCAGACGAGAAGCCTAAGTCAGTCGAGGATCTCGTGGAGTATATCAAAGATGTCGTAGATGAGAATTCAACCCCACAGTACGCCGATGACCGTATTGCTAAACTTGATCAGTACGTAAAGAATGGTGGTAAATTTGAAGACTTCTATCAGACACAACAGAAATCTATGTCTTATGATAGCATAGATTTGGAGGACGAATCTAATCAGAAAGCAGCTGTTCGTGAGTTCTACAAATTACAGGGAATGAATGACGAACAGATTAGTCGCAAGATTGAGCGCTATGAAGATGCTGACATGCTGGAAGATGAAGCAGCTGATGCTGTTAATTATCTTAAGGCGTACGAGCAGCAACAGCAAGAGTATATGGCTCAGCAATAGGAAGCTCAGAGACAAGAACAAGAGCAGCAAGCTGCACAGTTTATGGATGACCTTACTTCTAGTATTAATGGTCTTACCAATATTAGAGGTATCAATATCCCAAAGGAGGATAGAAAAGCGTTGTTCGATTATATTACAAGAACTGATGCAGACGGTTTAACAGAGTATCAGAAGGCTTTTAATAATAACATTGTTAACAATTTGATAGAATCAGCCTACTTCACAATGAAGGGTGATGCTCTACTGGGCGAAGCACAGCGCAATGGTCAGACATCTGCTGCGAGTAAACTTAGACAAATGCTCAAACATCAAACAAAAAATCACACAGCATACAATGTTGGGCATGAAAAACAACCTCAGGCATGGGATATCGCGTCAAAATACCTATGATGAGACAATTAACATATTATGAATAATTCAAGTTCTTTATTAAATAATCTTCAGCTCTACCGTGGCAAGCGTTTTGCTGACTTGGTAGACGAAAACATGATTGCTAACGCAATGCTTACAAAGCCTCATGAAGTAGCAGGCTTGTTGTCATTGGTTTTTGGTACAAAGGATGATGGTATTTCAACTACCATCGATTTACTTACTGGTGGTCTTGGTTCAACCATAACTATCGAAAACAGAGAATATGAGTGGTCTGTAATGATTGATGCTGATCACGCTGTTAATATCCGCTATGCTAAGTGGAATGGTAAGGAGATTACTCCTAAGTCAATTACAGAGGGTTTGACTCCAGGTATTAACAATACTCCTATTTATCTTGGTCTTGAAGAGAAGTGGTTAGCACTAGTCTGAGCCACGCTCACAGGCAACTGTGTGAATAATTAATTTCGTTAATTGCTGGAAACTCCTAAAGAATTTTAAACCATAGAGTTAAATTAAAAATTATAGATATATGAATAATATAAAAAATGGACAATCAGCAGCCAAGCAAGTATTAGTAAAACCTATAAAAGGTTGGGAAGATAAATATTTGGCATACAGTGATGGAAGAATATATTCTTTACTTAGAAATAAATTTTTAAAACCTCGTATGTCTATGGATGGATATGAAAGAGTATGTTTATTTAACGATGGCAAAAGATATGAGTATAGAGTACATCGTTTAATAGCAGAAACATTTATTGATAATCCAGATGATCTTCCACAGGTTAATCATAAAGACTTTAATAGAAGTAATAATTGCCTAGATAATTTAGAGTGGTGTACAAATTATGAAAACATACATTACTCTATAAATAATGGAAGAATCCATCAATTCAGAAACAGAAAATCAGATGGAACTTTTAAAATATGTAAAGCGTATACATTTACAAATGTTTATAATGGAAAGCATTTTACAATAATTGGAATTAGGCAAGTTGCGAAACAATTTAAATGTTCTGTTAAAAACGTTTATGCAATTTTGGCAAAGTATCAGAATACTGGTGCTTATGTTGTAAACGGATTTTTTAAGGGTCTTAGGGTTGATTCTGAATACTTGAAGGTTCAACGACTAGCCGATTGCGGCGTAGCTTCAAGCGAGGCGAAATGCGAAACATCCAGTAATGGATGAAGATATAGTCTAAACTTTACAGAGATGTAAAGCAGTCAACATAGCAAGAGTGTTGACGGGCATCGATTAGCGACCGGTGCTGAATTATCGGGTTTGTCGGACCTGGTGCAATTCTTGCATTTGACAATGTAAACTTCCAGGTACGTGTAAACGGTACTCCATACCAAGATGGTAGCACATGGGTATATGAGTGCTATGTAGCAGAAGGCTTCCAGGGTTCTTATATTCCTTGCGAGTATTTGCTCCCAGGTCGTCAGGTAGACCGTATCGGTTCTGCATATGAGGAGTACAGTGATGAGGCAGATATCATCAACTATCAGACTCCATTTAAGATGCGTAATAGCTTGATGACTATGCGTCTTACTTACGATATCACTGGTGACGCTTACTCTACAGTATTGGCTATCGCTTTGACTGATCCTGAGACAGGTAAGAAGTCTTATTTGTGGTCTGACTATCAGTATTGGAAAGCTCTTCGTGAGTGGAAGAAGAGAGAGGAGAAGCAGTTGCTGTTCGCTCACTCTAACCGTAACGCAGATGGTACTTACAATTTGAAGGGTACTAATGGTCGTTTCGTTCCAATTTCTGCAGGTTTGCTCGAGCAGATTGCTCCAGCTAACGTACGTTACTATACAAAGCTGACTACAGAGTTGTTTGAGGATTACTTGTTCGATCTCTGCTACAATATCATTGGTACTAACGAGCGTAAGTTCGTTGCTTTGACCGGTGAGATGGGTATCCGTGAGTTCGACCGTATCTTGAAGGAGAAGGCAGCTAGCTTCAATATGATTGATACACACTTCATTACAGGTTCTGGTCAGGACTTGAAGCTGGGTGGTCAGTTCACAACTTACACTATGACTAATGGTATCGAGTTGACAGTTAAGCGTTGTGCTATGTTTGATAACATGGAGATGTTCCGTCAGCTTCACCCATTGACAGGTAAACCATTAATGTCTTACACATTCTTGTTCGTTGACCTTGGTCGTCGTGATGGTCAGGCTAACATCGTTAAGGTATGTCGTAAGGGTCGTGAGTTCGTACAGTGGTGCACTGGTGGTTCTGTATTGCCAAATGGTTATGCAAACAACATCAACACTATGCGTTCTAACAGCCGTGATGGTTACCAGGTACACTTCCTTGGTGAAGAGGGTATCATGTTGAGAAACCCATTGTCATGCGGTATCTTGTATTGTGATGCTGAAGACCAGGAGACTATTGCAGTCGAGAACAGAGCAGCAGAGCTCGCGTAATTAATAAAATAATATACAATGTTCAACCCCACCCAAAATCGGGTGGGAGCTTGGCATTGCAACAACTAATTGAAAAATTATGGTAGTTGAATTAAAGATCAGAAAGAAAAATCCCTGGGCTGGATTGTTAAAGTACAAACATTGCTTTGATTATATTGCACCTTACTTTACCAGATCTGGGTCGATATACACAGGTTTAACACCTGAGGACGAAAAGAAATTTGAAAAGGAGCTTGGCTACCCAGAAGGCCATCTAGCTAAAAATTCTCCATTCTGGAATACATTCTGTGTTAAGGTTGGTTCTAAGAGTACAATTCTCGATGACTCATTCCCACGACAGGCTATGATCATTAAGTTCCTTGAGGGACATAAGAGAGTAGCTACATCACTTGATAAGCTCAATGCTGGTAAGGATTACCTGCTTATTAATAGACAGGCTGAAGCTATTGAGAAGAATAAGATTAACAAGCTTCGTAGAGACGCTATTATCGCGTTTGGTAAGCTTTCTCTTGAAGAGATGCGTAAGTGTCTTAGACTGTTCGGTGTTAGTGCTGATACAATGTCTAATGAGCTTGTAGAGTCTACATTGTTCTCATTGGTTGATAAGCAGCCACAGAACTTCTTTACAAAGTGGGTTAACAACAAGACAAAGGAAACAGAGTTCTTGATTGAGAGTGCTATTGCCAAAGGAATTATCCGTAAGGATAGAACACAGTATTACTATGGTTCTGAGATGCTTGCAGACTCATTGCAGGATTGTATTGCATACTTGGACGCAAAGAAGAATCAAGACTTAAAGATCTCGATTATTAATCAGGTCGAAAATAAATAATTAAACTAACGACGTATGACGCATAGTGATATTTATACTAAGTTTATGATTGAATATGACAAGGCAAATACAACTTCGTCATATCCGTCGCTAACTAAATATGAAGTTGCAACAATACTCGACAAAGCCTACTTAGCTCTTATAGCTCAAAAATATACAGGGAACAATCCAAGAAAGTCAGCGTTTGAGTCAGATATGAAAGCAACTGAAGATTTATAGCCATTGATTAATAAATTAACTGCTATTGGTAGTTTATCTGGCGATAACAGCTATACATTTGCTACACACACTTTAGATAATCTCATACTATACATAATTGATGGATAGATTGAAATCAAAGAAAGTATTTCTTCTCATGATAATAAGAGTCATCAGTATGAAAATATAGTATTCGTGTCGCATGATGTTGCTAAAAAATTCAAGGTCACAAAAACAAATCTACCTTGGATTGAATAGCCTGTAGGATGTATAGAGGATAATAACGTTGTAATATACGTAGATCCAATGGATGTACAATACAATGGAGCTCAGTCAACCGCTGAATTCACATATATTAAACGTCCTGCAAAATTTGCTATTGGACCAGGACTGTCAGTAAACGACTATGATTTCGGATAGACTAAATTTGAGTTATCTGATAGCATGGCGGAAGAATTAATTAATTTGGCAATCATTATGTCTACCGAGATTGTAGAATCTAGTAGACTTACTACTAAAGCTAATACTAGACCACTTGAATCATGACAAGAGAAGAAACAAGAAAACTTGGTATTGAGTTTGAACGTAGACTAATTGAAGTATATCCTTAGTTTGCGACAGAGTAGAAACTTAGCACCGATACAATATATTCATTCTTAAGCGAGTTCTAGACACAGTATGTAAAAGTATTGTATTCTAATGAAGACGATTTTCAACGTGGTACTAGACGAGCTAAAAGAATAAGCGATGTTAGTAGATCATTGATTAGGCGAGTTAATATAAAAACATCAAATGATGAAGGATTGTATAAACTGCCAGAAGATTACGCAATGTACGTAAGATCAGAAAGCATCGTTACAAAAAATTATAAAAGTGATAAGACTTTAGAAGACGGTGTAATTACACCAAATATACTTATTAAGCAAGAAGATGTAGACAATGTAATCAATGCGTACTACAACTATAATGGTATTATAAAAAACCCATTAGTTATATTTGAAAGTACTAATTATACAAGTAATTAGTTTAAAGTTATATCTGATGTATATACATAGATAGAGAGTGTAGATCTTACATACTATTGCCAGCCTAATGCATTCAATGTATTAAAGTTTGATGATAACGACTAGTCGGCTGGAGCTGTACATAGCTACTGTTCACTCCCATACTCATGTTTTGAGGAGCTTGTATCAGGTGCTGTAGACATGTATTTGACTCAGTATAAATTAAAACTTGCTTAGGGTAATTCTAAATAGAAATCACAACCAAAATAGTAGGAGGCTGAGTAATGAGGAATATAGATATTTTAGTAGGGCTAGAAAGAGAGATAAATAAATTTGATAGCCAGCTAGACAAACCATCTACTGACGAATCTTTATTCTGGCTCAATTAGGCTGTTGGTAAGTTTATCAAGCTTAGATTTAATAGCGATCTTGTTCACGGAACTTCATACGAACAAAATGAAAAGCGTAGAGAAGATCTTATTAAACTATACGAACAGAAGACT